>Ga0102815_10001744_pt1 | contig 13528 bp, 19 predicted proteins | sample ColrivemetaGS759_FD_79113 | JGI IMG/M metagenome (GOLD analysis project Ga0102815, IMG submission 79113) | Estuarine microbial communities from the Columbia River estuary - Ebb tide ETM metaG S.759 | ecosystem: Environmental > Aquatic > Marine > Intertidal zone > Estuary | place: USA: Columbia...
AATGGAATGTTAAGCCTTTAACAACAGGACTATGGAGACCATATGAGGTTGAAGTAGGCTTCATAGAGGACTACATAAAAAGAACATCAGTAGAGACAAAAGACATAATAATATTTTAATTAAAAACCATAGAACTATGATAAACTCAGGAAGAGAATGGGATTGGATGGACAGTAGAATACATAAAGACATAGATGATTCTATAATAGAAGATCTAAAAGGATGGGGCTTTGATATAGAGGCTTTGAGCAAGACAGAGGGTGGGGGCGTTACTTATCCTGACCGAAGGTCGCCACGCGCATTTTCGACTAATGTCTCAAATGAGTCCTACCCTTCCAAACAACTAAAGGAAGATGAATGGTGCGAGTATGGAGGCTTACCTTCACCAAATGCCTATATAGAGTAGACAGCTAAAGCTGGTGTCTGAGGTAGTAGTAGACTATGGTGATATGTTGATACATTAGACTATGATAGACTATGGTAGAACCTTGTATATAAAGAGAGATAAAGGGTTGAAGGGTAAGATAAGACGTAAGCCTATTAATAATACTAAGTGTATATATTCATATAAAGATATAGGTATATAATCATATAAAAATATATAGGTTGTATAGAATGAACCGTAGGTAACGTATAAGATTTAGATAGGAAACATCAGGCACGCCTCTGCCTCTCCCAAACTTTTTCTCTCTATAGGAAAATAATATGAGGAATAGTTGGATATATGAGTAATTCTTCCGTACAACTACTAAAGATTCATCTAAAGATTTATCTAAAGATAGTGGCTTATATGATATATTATTCGTATATTGTAGTATAAAGGTTATGGCAGATAAGAAGATGATACAAATAGATAAGGCGGTAGCCGATAGGGTAAAGGATATCTATCCAGACCTATCATGGAATGCTATTGTGTCCTTATTACTATCTAAAGATTCTACTAAAGATTTATCTAAAGATGGTATTGCCAGTACATATGCTACTAAAGATGATCTAAAGGCTCTGAAGGATAAGTTCTCTAAGGTGCTTACTCAATTGATTGATAAGAATAAGTTACAAAGATAGTTGGTGATATAGTTGCTAGTTACATTTATTTTTCTTATCTTTAAGTATAAAGCAATAAAGGTTATGACATATTCAAACAAGATTAAAGACTCAAAGAACATCCTAGAGGTGTTGAACACAATGAAGGACAATGAAGACCTAACCGTCGAGTATGGTGTAGGGTGGAAGGGTAAGCCTAATACATATAAGATTAAATGCTATGTTGATACAGATAGCGAGGTTAGATCATATAGTATATGGAGTAGCTTCTCCGGAATGAATGTAGAGAAGATAGGTCCTACATCTATGAAGTGCTACACATATGATATGATGTCCCAGAGAACTAACTATACCTTCCCTCTATATGAGATGAAGATGATATCTAAAGATAAGGACAATGGATAAGATAGATAAGATAATATATAATACTGGACTAGTAGTATGGATACTATTAGGACTATCGGCTGGTGTAGCTGTGATACATCTATTGATTAATATAGCAGTGTATGGGCTATGGCTCTTACTTACTAAGCCTCTCCTATGCTCTATTGGACTGACCCTCCTATTGGTTGGCGTTTGGGTGTACAACCGGAAGACTGCCTCAACCTAGATAGCACTCTGAGGTAACCTTGCCATAACACTGACAGTATAGTTCCCTAAGGGGTTGGTAGCCTGCTGGAGCGGAGCATACCTTGTTGCATATTTCTGATGATTTTTAGCTATATAGGTAATATATATTTATATATTGTATCTTATCCTTCACTTCATATACCTTATTAAAACGGATCATCGGGTCCATCTCTAGCCTTTATAGTAACATATACTATTGTTGTTATAGAGACAAATAGATACGTCAGTAAAACCCATAGAGAAGATGATAGTAGAAAGCACCATATACCGGTACCTATTAATACTACTAATATCCAGCTCACTAATTTAAACCAATCTATATTCATCTTCTTATATATTAATCATGTCTTCATTACTTCCTGGTATGCCATATTGTATAATTGCTCTAGGGGCAAGTTCGGGTTTGCCGTTCTTATTTTGGCTATTTCCGCAAACATTTCATCGCGTTTTCCATGTTCTAATGCCGAGTATACTAAATCTTCCAGTTGAGACATCGTTAAATTTGTTATATACTATAATATAAGAACCTTTTTGGTAGGAAACAACTAATACTCAAGAAAAAAATTTAGCAAGTTTTTCGGGTATATGGGTGTTTATTCGTATATTGAAATATGAGCGATATTTATACAGGTATGCAACCGGTAGATCCACATAAATTATTCAGTCTCTTTGAAAAAGGAGATGAAGAGGTGTATAAAGAGCACGGAGTAGAGGATGCTCTAAAGAATCCTTATGTATTAATGGGTATGGTACTAGAAGGAATGGAGAATTACCAGCTAATGGACATAATGTACATGCATAAGTACCCAGAGAAGTATAAAAACGTTAGGAGAATCACTAAATTCAAATACTTTAGTAAGTTGTATGGGTATCTTACACGTATAGACAGTACAAAGTTTGAATCAATCTATAAGATAGGTGAGTCATTCGAGATAGGTAATGTGTTTAAAGGCTTAGATGACCTAAGAGACTTCTTTGAACTAATAGAACATTATGAGAAATGTGCAGTTATTAAGAAATACCAAGATCTACTTATAGAGGCTAACTACGCTTTATAAAATAATACAAAATAACTTAGTGAATAGTTGTCTAGTAACTTAATTATTCGTATCTTAAGGTATAAGATAAAAAGATAAAGGTTATGGCAAATTCAAACACATTTTCAATTTCTAATCAAAGTCAATTCGATGAATGCCTTATGTGGGTCTCAGATCTATACAAAGATGTATATGGTTCCAGACCTAGAGGGTATAACTTCCACAATTGGTCTTTCCAGGAGTTAACTGATTTCGTTAATGATCTATCTGAAGAGAATACCAGACAGATAGAGGACGAGAAAGCTTTCGAACAGAAGGCCCTTAAAGACGTTATGTCTGTAGGAGCACCTGATAAGGAGACGGCTGCTAGATGGCTAGATCAAGCCGATGCATTCTTCATGTATGGGGATGATGAATTCTATACTGATCATATAGAAAAGTACGGATGGGTATCTAAACAATTTGAATTATGTTAGACAAAAATCTTCGAGGCAACTTGCGCGCGTTTCGCGCGGCGGCCGTAGGCCTAATCTTACTAACCCTATCAAGCTGCACACCCGAACCTATTCTACCTCCAACCTGCGAGTCTGGTGATTGTAATGCTTATATAGAGTTTTATAGAACAAAGGACATAAACGGGTATTACCATGTAGAACTAGATTGGACGGGTGAGTACTTACCTTATTTCTATGTAGATATATTCGCAGATAAGACACATCCCTATTATCGATATAATGATATGTCAGTTGCTACTGCTAGGTTTAATTCTAATACTAGCTGGGTGATTGGCGATACGTTGGTTGTACAACAGGTATTATACGATCCATTTGGTTTACAAGATCAATACGGCATACCAGTACCAGCAGATTATACGGATCTTAATTTAACTCAGTTCGAAGGAATAGAGGTTAATATAGCTCAGAATACTTCCCTCTACTTTAGCGATAAGCCGGAAGGTTATAAAACTAGAAGATACTTAGGTCCCTTTATACCTCAGATGATAGGCGATACTATACAGATTTATATGCAAGTTAAATGGGATGCAGGTATGGAATCAGTAACTAAAGAACACTATGTTGAAAACTTTATCATAGAATAGTTGCTAGTCCGAAAAATTTTTAATATCTTCTCTATATGTTAATTAATATAATTAATAAGATATAATAAAGAATATATTTAAACACATATAATAAATAAAATACTATTATATAATTTATAATAATAATAATACTAATAATAATAAATTTAAAAAGGTTATCTATGTTAAATGCAGAACAAATTCAAAACAATTACGTTAAACATCACAAAATTATTGATCACTACATAACAGATAGAAAAGATCAAGTAAAAGAGATGCTTAAACATATGGAGGATACTTATGTTATGGCTCCTGCTAGTGGAAAGACATGGTATCATAATGCTTTTGCCGGTGGTTATGTTGATCATGTTAATAGGGTTGTTCAATTTGCTATTAAACAGAAGGATTTATACGAATCTATGGGTGGATTGATTGATTTTACTGATGAGCAGTTAGTATTCGCCGCTCTATTCCACGATCTTGGTAAAATGGGAGATGGAGATGCACCCAACTATATACCTCAGACAGATAAATGGAGACAAGATAAGCTATCAGAAATGTATACTTACAACCCAGATCTTCAATTTATGTTAATTCCAGATAGATCTTTGTTTATTTTACAGAAATTTGGTATAAAAGTAGACCAAAAGGAGTTTTTAGGCATAAGATGCCATGATGGAGTGTTTGATGATGCAAATAAAGCTTATTTCTTCAGTAATGTAGAATCTTCTAGACAAAAGACATCTTTGATCTCTATTTTACATACTGCCGACTTTTTAGCTTCTAAAGTTGAATACGATATGTGGAAAGCAAAAGGAGGTACTTCTACTAAGAAAGTACAAAAAACAGCTTCGTCTACAGGAAGAAAAGTAAATTCTTCGAAAGGTCTGTCTAATATGTTAAAAAATCTATAATATGAACATCAATCCTACAACATTTTACATAATAATTACAGTTTTAGTTGGTTTACTAATCTTTTTAGCTTATATTAACTATAATCTACTTAGAAAAGTAGAAAAATATGAAGATGTCACTGCAGATCAAGTGGGTTATCTACAAAGAATTTCTAATACTGTAAGAGATTCACAAAAGTACCTAAAAGAGCTAGATGAAAAGGGGGTTTTTCAAGGCGACGACGAGGTTGGTTATTTTTTTAATAATATGAAAAAAGTACAACAAGAGCTGAACACATATATGCTCCCTGAAAATTATGGCAAGAAAGAAAGCTAAAGCTAATTACTTTACTAAAGAGACTGAAGAGTACATAGTGAAGTATAATAACTCAAGCGATATTGAGTATAGAAATAAAATATTTACAGATCACATTTATCTGCCCTTTTATAAGCTAGCAGAGAATATTATCCACACATTTAAATTTTATTACACTGACGTAGAGCAGATAGAAGATCTCAAACATGAGATTGTTTCTGTTTTAACTGAAGAGAAGATAAGTAAGTTTGACCCTACTAATGGTGCTAAAGCATATTCGTACTTCGGTACAATTGTTAAGAGGTGGTTAATTAACTACAACAATAAGAACTATAAGAAGCTTAAACAAATCGGAAGCTTTAGTGATATGGAAGAATCATACGAAGGTAGTCAAGCCTCATTAGATTCAGACCATGCCATTACTCTATCCCAATTTATGGATTCTTGGATCGATCAGTGTTATGAGAATCTAGAAGAAACGTTTACTAAAGAAAGTGAGATGAAGATAGCAGATGCTGTCCTTACTATATTTAAAACCAGAAACGACTTAGAGATCTTCAAAAAGAAAGCATTATACATATACATCAGAGAAATGACTGATTGTGATACTCCCTACTTAACTAGAGTTATAAACATACTCAAAGAAGACTTTAAAGAGAAGTACCTTAAATTATATGAAGCAGGGTTAGTTTCAACTATTCCATTGTAACTCTATTTATAATAAAAGATATTATGAGTTTAGATAAAGAAATTTTCAAAGGAAAAACATTATCTGATCTTTTTGGTGAGATATACGATAACTCTAAAGAGACAAAAGGACAAGTAAAAGGTCTAATCGGTGAGTTAAAACCTCTTATTGAGAACATTGGAGATGCTACTCTTATCGTTCCTATGATTAAAGAATACATGGAGATAGGAGTAAAGAATGATGACGCTTTGATTAAGTTAGCGACAATCATACAACGTATAGAAACAGCGCAAGCTAAGGGTGAAGATCAATTTGATTTCTCCGACCTTCAAGATCTACTAGAAGAACAAGATCAGATCGAAAAAGAAGTAGAAGCAGTAAAAGACCAAGAAGAAGACGATGCCGTATAACTATGGAATGCAAGTAAAGAGTGGAGGTTCTTCAACGAGGACTAGTTCTGCTGTTGACGTAATCTTCGGTAGAGTTGTTGAGGTCGTAGCAGATGGTAATTCAGAAGCTTATAACCAATACGAACAATCTAACGCTGTCAACGGAGTTATAATTCGTCCTCTAGCAGGAGGAATGAACACCGATGATAACCTTGAATTAAAATTTGCTTATAGTATGGATCCTTCAATTAGAAAGGTTCCTCTAATTAACGAAATAGTAAGATGTGAAGCTTTACCTTCTGAAACAGGAAGAGAAGCAGATTCGAGTATTAAGAAGTACTACTGGACAGCAATTATTCCTATGTGGAATCACCCTGGGCATAATGCTTACCCAGATGTCATTGCAGATCCTAATGCTGCAGATAACGTAGACTTAGGTGAACAATTTGAAGAGAACGATAAGGTAGCCCCTCTACAGACATTTCCTGGTGATTTACTTATAGAAGGTCGACATGGTAACTCTATAAGATTCGGAGGAACTAAATATGATACTAATATATTTACAGATGGTTCAAATAACGGTATGCCCTATACCATTATATCTAACGGTCAAGACTCGCCAGGCTCTGGAACTGATTTAATTGTAGAAGATATAGATAAAGATCCAGCTTCCTTATATATGGGATCAGATCATAAGTTTAAATTAAAGCAAGCTAATAAGAAGAGAAAAGCATTTGAGAGTGCTCCTGAAGAAGCTGATGTATATAAAGGAAGTCAAGTCATAATTAACTCTGGACGTTTATTCTTTAATGCTAAAGAAGAGGGTATATTCTTATCTGCAACAGAAGACATTGGAATCAACTCTAAGAGAGTAGGAATAGATGGAGAAGAATTTGTAGCATTAGACGCTACTAAAGTATATTTAGGTACACAAGCTTTTGGAGAAAGAGAACCTGTACTACTCGGTCAAACATCGATTGATTGGTTAGATGATTTCTTATCACAATTTGAAATACTAATAAAAGCAATGGCCTCTATGCCTTCTGCTCCACCACCAGCAATCGCTACAATGAAGTCAACAGCTAATGCTATTAAGCCTGTAGTACCGCAATTAAGAAATCTATTAAAACCTTTACTTTCTAAGAAAGTATTTACTGAATAATGCCATACGTTAATATACCACCTACCGGACTACCAGGAGCTATCGCCACGATTGTTGGAAAGATACAAGGAAATGTATCTGCTAAGATAGTAAAGCAAGGTTTAACTATTACAAATAAACTAAATAGAAAAGGCTGCCCTACTCCTGCTGAATTAACCAGGATGCGAAATCAAAAGAATCAAATTGATAAAGCTGTAAAAGCAATGGACGGTAAGCTTAGTAAATTCGCCTCCCTTCCTGGTAAACTAAAAGCACCTGTTAGTGGTCTAAAAGCAGCATTAAAGATTATACTTACACTTCCTATACCTCAAGGCATTGGTATTCCTCCAGGACCTGCCGGTGGATTAATATTAGGTTTACCTATTAATATTACAACTAAGTATGCAGATACTATGCACTTAGTTAAAGAGTTAATATACCAGATAGAAGAAATTATTTTATGTATAGATGCTGTAATGCAAGTACCAGTAGGTGGTACTGCTGTTATGAAAGGAAACTTAACTAGAGCAGATAATGCACTTAAAGCTTGTGAAGTAGAATTAGCATTAAAACAGGAATTAGAAAAAGGTAATATAGGTATAGAAGAATTAGAAGCTGCTGGGTTAATAGAAGAGAATGTAGAAGGAGAAGAACCTGTAATGATATTTTCTACTCTAGGACCTAAACTATTAAATCAAAACTCTAGTAAGGACCTTAACGGAACATCATCAGATGGACTACCTAACCCTAATCAAAAAGATAAAGAGCTTACTAAAGGCGATATAAAAGATGAAATTACCGGAAGACCGGTTAATGATAAAAAAATAGATAAAGACAAGTTAACTGATAAAGATAGATTATTTACTTCTGGTAAAGCAGACTTAAGTGATAGTAGATTTAGAGGTAAATGGCAAGAAGGAGTAGACTACTTCGATGATGATAAAGTAAAGTTAGGAAAGGATATTTACGTTTCTACATCTAATCATACATCAACAGGTGCTTCTGACGATAACGGTACTTGCTCACTTGGACCTAAATATACTTCAGAACAAGAATGTAATGCTGCTGGAGGTATTTGGACAAAAGATAGTTCAGTTACAACATCTGGACCGCCACCTACAGGACCTTGGAAAACTCCAAGACAAATAGAGCTAGATGCTCTTAACGCCCTTAATGGTGGATTACAAGGACTAGAGAATAGTAACTTACCTTCTTCAGTAAAGGATACATTGAGAGGTTTATTAAACACCTTAACAGTACCTGGACCTGCAGAGACATCGAAAGATGCAAATTTCTTCTATACTGGACCAAACGGGGATGTATATAAGTTAGAGATAATTAAAGATCCCGACTCACCATTAATAGCACCTAGACACTTTGCAGTAGCAAAAGACTCCCAAGATGTTATTGTTTTGAGAGGTCCAAAATCATTTAGTTCATCAGTAGATGTACTATTAAATGAAATAAAATTCAGAATAGATAATCAACTTCCATAACCAAACTATTTATATATATGAAACTCGATCAATTACGCAAAGTCATACGTGAAGAAGTAAGAGCTGCCATTAAGGAGGAGTTACAAGAGGTATTAACCGAAGCAGTAAAAATTGCTTCTACCCCTCAGCAACAGTTCCAGAAAGCAAGTGCTTATGAACCTGTAAATGTAGACGCACCAAATAAGTGGTCTGTACCAACAGGTAAGAAAACTTCTCTCGACGAAATGTTAAACAGCACTGCAATCTCTATGACATCACAAGATGCTAAAAATTTTGTAGGAACAAGCGGTCCATCTAAACCTAATTTAGCATCTAGAGGTGCACAAGAATTAGCAATGGGTGGAGGAGATATAGGAGTAAGCTTTAATGATATACCAGGATTCGATCCTGGTAAAGCTACTGCTATTTTAAAAGCAGCAGAACAGAAATCAAAACAAAGAACAGGAGTATAATATGCCATTTGAAGTCAAAAAAATAGCGCCAATAGATTTACAGCCAAGCAGAGCAGTAGGAGTTAAGCTCCCTTTCTCTGGTGCTGCGGTATTTAATCAAACCTATCAATCAAAGGATGCTATTAAGACTAATTTAATCAATTACTTTTTAACCTATAGAGGAGAAAGATACTTTAACCCTACATTTGGAAACGGCATACAGAAAGAGTTATTTGAGATAATGACTAAAGATAAAATTAAACAGATAGATTCTCAAATAAGAAGAGATTTAGCATACTATTTCCCTAGGGTATTAGCTCACGATATAAGCACCGTAGGTATACCAGATGAACACACAGTACAATTCTCCCTTAAGTATTCTGTTAAGGATACTAATATAGAAGACGAAGTAATAATAAATTTTGAACAGTAATGGCTGACCAAAGAGACATAAAATATATAAACAAAGAGTTCGGCGACCTTAAGCAACAGCTTATAGAGCATGCTAAGAACTATTTCCCTGATACGTACAACGACTTTTCTGAAGCATCACCTGGGATGATGTTTATTGAAATGGCATCTTATGTTGGAGATGTACTAGCATTTTATCAAGATACTCAATTACAAGAGACATTTATACAGCATGCTAAGAATCCTGCTAACCTATACTCATTAGCATATATGATGGGATATAGACCTAAAGTATCATCTAATTCAGAAGTAGAGCTAACAGCTACTATGATTGTTGATGCTACAGGTAGTATGTTTACACCAAACTGGGATCAAACATTTCAAGTATATGCAGATTCTACTATTAAAGCATCAACTCAAGAATCACCTACCTTCCTATTAGCTGATGGAATTGATTTCGGGTTTAGTAGCTCTTATGATCCAACCAATATTACAGTATATGAGATTACAGATGGTCAACCTGAATCTTACCTACTAAGAAAGAAAGTAAATGCTGTTTCAGGAGAGATTAAGACATACGAAGAAACCTTTACTACAGCAGAAAGATTTACAACAATAGAAGTAAATGAAGAGAATATAATTAGAGTTTTATCTATTACTGATAGCGATGGAGAAGAATGGACAGAAGTTCCTTTTCTAGCTCAAGACACTGTATTTAAAGAAGAAACTAATAATAACTCAGATAATGATCTAGTTCCTGCTCTACTTAAATTAAAGAGAATATCTAAAAGATTTATAACTAGGTTTACATCTAAAGGAGTATTACAAATACAATTCGGAGCCGGTGTTACCGAAGCATTCGATGAAGAGTTTCTACCTGATCCTACTACTATAAAGAAGTACGGAAATAAGTATGCAGTAGATAAACTCGATAAAGCATATGACCCAACCAACTTCTTATTTACTAAGACATATGGTATAGCTCCTTCTAATACAACATTGACAGTTAGATACCTAGTTGGTGGAGGTGTAGCAGCAAACGTTCCGGCAAACACTATTAACGCAAACGGCATCATATTAAGAAGCACACCTGCTAATACCGATAAAGTAGGTACATTAGCATTCACAAACGATAAACCAGCTGCAGGAGGTAAAGATGGAGATACAATAGAAGAGTTAAGAGAAAACTCTCTAAGGTCTTTTGCAGAACAAAAAAGAGCAGTTACAACAAATGACTATACAGTAAGAGCATTATCACTACCCGCTCAATTTGGTTCAATCGCTAAGACATTTGTTACTAATGAAATGGTAATTAACTCTAACTCTGGACCATTAGAACGTAATCCTTTAGCTCTATCAATGTATACCTTAGCATATAATATAGATGGACATTTAATTGTAGCTACAGATACATTGAAACGTAACTTGAAAAACTACTTAGGTCAATATATGATGATTACTGATGCAATTGATATGAAAGATGCATTTATAGTAAATATCGGAGTTAAGTTTGAAATACTAACATTACCTAATTACGGATCTAGAGATGTATTACTTCAATGTAATAACGCTCTAAGGGAACATTTCGATATAAAGAGATGGAACATTAACCAACCAATTAACCTATCCTCAGTCTATACATTGCTAGACCAAGTCAAAGGGGTACAAACAGTTAAAAATATAAAGATAACAAATAAGGTAGGAGGAAGATATTCTGAATACGGATACGATACAGCAGGGGCTACTAAAGATAACATAGTTTACCCTTCTTACGATCCTTGTATTTTTGAATTGAAATACCCAGACACTGATATAGAAGGAAGAGTAACAACATTATAATATGGCCATACATAGAATTTACCCAAACCAAGACAGTACAATCTGGTCAGCACCAGATGTAGCCGGTGTGTACGGTAACGCCGGTAAAGATGAAATACTGGAGATTGCTGGATATCCTGATAGCAGTGATGATGATAAAGGAAGATCGAAAAGGATATTAATGGATTTTAATACAGAAGATATTAGAAAAGTAGTAGATAGTAAGACAGGTGGTCTTATATCTTGTTCTCTTCATTTACCTATAGCTGAAGCTTCTGAACTCCCTTTTAACTTTAATATAGAGGTATATCCCGTATCAGAGTCATGGCAAAATGGGGTAGGTAAGGTAAATGATATACCTACTAATACCACCGGTGTTACATGGAAAGACAGGGATGGAATAGGGACAGCATGGAGTGCAGATGGAGGAAGCTATATTGCAAATACATTCTCTACCTCTACAATGAAAGTAGGAGATAATAGTTTAGATTTAGCTATAGATGTAACAGAAATAGTTAAAGCTCATTATAGTGGTTCAATTACTAATTACGGACTAATACTTAAATTAGAAGACCAATACGAAGATTATACAGATGCTTCTATTTCCCTTAAGTACTATGGGTCCGATACTAATACTATATTTAAACCTTACTTAGAGTTTAAAGAAGTTAACGATTTCTATAACCCAGGTGTATCAGAATTAGATACAGATAATTCAAGAGTCTATATATCTAATCAAAAAAGACAATATGTAAATAAAGGATCTGCTAGATTTAGAATATCAGCAAAACCTAACTTTCCAACTAGAACATTTTCTACTGAGTCTATTTATAAAACGAACTACGCTTTACCAGCAGCTTCTTATTATTCTATAGTAGATCATTTTAGTAACGAAACAATAGTAGAGTTTAGCCCTTTCACTAATATTAATGCAGACGGAGAAGGTAGCTACTTTGATATAGATATGGAAATGCTAGCACCAGAACGTTACTATAAATTAAAAGTTAAGACAACCTTGGATAATAGCACAGTAATATTTAGTGAAGATAATTTATTCAAAGTAGTAAGAAATGGCTAGAGACATTCAAATAAAGAAAAAGGTTTACGATAAAGCTGCATTCAATAAAGTTGTGGATAGGTCCTTCAAGGCCTATGGACAAGTAAAAGAAGAAATACAGCCAACTACGATTGAAGAGTTCTTTGCGGATTACGAAAGATTATATTACGAAATCTCCCCTGACGGAGAAACAAAATCACATCATTACCTTATTATGAAGAGTACTGAGTTAGTTGATTTTGAAAAAGACACAGAAGATATTCAACCTTTATTAGATGAAATTAGTCAATTAAGAGAACAAATACTATCTTACCAAGAACAGTTAATAGAAGCTAATAAACCTGATATCGATTTTTAATAAATGGCTAAGTACAGATACGACATATTACCGCTAGAGATAGCAGACAATCCTAAAGCTAAGGTACTTAGTGTAGCAGATGCTGAACTCATAAATTCATATGAGATTAAGAATGTATTCAATACTACACAAGCAAATGTTAGATTAGATATAACAAACCTAGAAGGGGATTTAATTACATCAGAAGAGTATTTCAAAGACTACTCTCTACTTGGTAATGCTCAGTCTGCAGGTGAATCTGGTGCTAGTACATTAACTATAGATATAGAAAGAGATATAGATAAGTATGGTTTCCAAGGAGGAGATGTTAGATTACTATATTCCTTTACTAATAACTTATTTTCTGAAAGTCAATTTGGAGGTCAATTCTTTATTGAGTCTATCTCCTCTGATAGAACAGAATTTAGAGCTTTAGCTTCTAATATACCTGATGCTAAAGTAGAAGAGTATGCTAATAAAATTATAGCAGAATTAAAAGCCTCTAGTTACTTCTCAGAATTTAAAATACAATTTGGTGAAAATACATCAGTACTTGGTTTAAATTTAGGAGTAGAGAAACTTCCACAAGGTATAGCTATATTCTTAAAGAGTTATGAACCTTTACCGGGTAGTGTTTCTGTTAAGGATACATTTACAGTAAACGAAATAGTATCAGATGATCAACTATTTGAAGTTAGAAGTTCATTAATAGATGAAGTAGTTAAAGTTCCTTATTTAAAAGGACCTAACTTTAATCTAGAG
>Ga0102815_10001746_pt1 | contig 13526 bp, 9 predicted proteins | sample ColrivemetaGS759_FD_79113 | JGI IMG/M metagenome (GOLD analysis project Ga0102815, IMG submission 79113) | Estuarine microbial communities from the Columbia River estuary - Ebb tide ETM metaG S.759 | ecosystem: Environmental > Aquatic > Marine > Intertidal zone > Estuary | place: USA: Columbia...
ATGAATAGTGGGCTAGATCAAAACGATGATAAAAGGGTTACAGTACAAGATATTGACCGATTCCTAAAAAAAATCTATCCTACGGCTTATATGATTTCAAAAGAGGATCGATCAGGGCAGTCACTGATGAATAAAATTGTAACGTCTATCAATTATTTTAGTAAAAAAAGTCATAGGTAGAGTTTAATAGAAGAACTTACTTAGCTAGTGGGTTTACTCAATAAATTATTGTACTGCTTGTATTGGTCTTTTACTAAAAATGAGTGGGCAAAATAAAATTGTACAGTTCCTAAATGTTCTTATCGAAGTTATTGTTGTGCTTAAATAGTGCTTATGCCATTGTATAAATGGCGCATGTTTTAAGCAGTTTTTTTAAGGTGTTGTAAATCTCGTTAGTCTATTACGTTTTTTGCAGCACCTTTTCTTGTGTATAGGCAAAATTTTAGAGAAAAATAATCTCTATTGAATATTTTGAACCAAATGAGTAATATGATAAAAGCGAACTCGAACTAAAAAGTATTCTAATTAGACCTGATTTATTCTGTCAATATGGTTTTGCTAGTTAAGTACTTTGCTAAAACAGACCGTTTTTGTCGTTTTGCTAAAGGTAAATAGTTACAAAATAATAGTACAGTCTAGGTGTTATAGGTTTCTTGTACTACTTGTGCAAAGCTTTTACGGGCTATTTTGGCTTTAAACCAAGCTAACCAATCAAAGTAATGATAAAAGGTTTGTTCGTCGGTTTGTTGTTGTAGCTGTTGTAAAGTGGTGTAGGCTTGTTCGTAAATGTTCCTACGCATTGCTTGGTCGGTACTACGGGCTAATTGTTTAACCGTTTTTAAAATTACTTTTTCCGATTGATAAATCTTTCGGTCTGTATGCCCTAAAAAACGGGCAGTAGAGCGTGCTGCCGAAATCAATAAAAAAGTATTGCCTAATTCGTAATGAATAATTAAGTTAAACATGCGGGCAAAGGCTAGTAAATCGCCTCTGTGTTGTAGGTCTTTTTCGTCTAATAGGCAATTTACCCAATCTAATGCTTTGCTGTATTGCTCGGCACCAAAAAAAATTTGTGCCAATAAAGCGTAGTAGGTAATAAGGTCTAGTTTGTTGGTATAAAAAGGTAATTTTTCTAGTATTTCATCAACTAATGGTAGGGCTTCAACAAATTTACCTTGGGTAATGTATGCCCCCATTTTGGTATGGCTATAAATACGATAAATTTGGTATTCGTTGGCCTGGTCTTTTGTAGCTAGGCTTTTTAGTTTTTCAAGGTATTGTAGTACTTCGTGGTGTTTTTTAAGGTGTAAAGAGCAGTTAATAATATTACTAAGCGTAACGGTGTAAGTGTGTAACGATGTGGTGGGTACTTGGTCTAGTAGTTGTAGCAAACTCTCATATTCTTTTAGGGCTTTGGTCATGTTGTTGGCTATAACTCGGTAAAAGGTGGCATAGGTTTCGTGGTAAATAATTTTAGCATGAATGGGTAGTTGGGTAACGTCAATCTTTTTTAAAAGTTCTTGGGTATCAAAAGCGAGGGCTTTTTGGGTGTTGTCTTGCCCACTTTGCCGGTTAATTACAATAATTTTATTGTTGGCATTAATTAGTTGAGCTACTATTTTGATGTGTTGGTATACGTCGTTTTCTTCGTTGTAAATGGTGGTAAATTGCTCGTTTAAATCGGTACCACTGCGCAAAATAAGGTGCTTTTCCCAATTAATAAGGCTAGGTAAATAAAAATATTTACCGTAATTAAGGGCCATTGTTTTAGCTTGTTGTAATACCATTTTAGCATCATCAAACAAAGCCCTTCGGTATAATATTTCAATGTCGGTAAGTAATATGTTTAGTTGAATATTTATTGGTGTAGTTTTATTACCATCAAAATGATAACGTAAACTTTGTAGTACTTTAGCGTATAATTCTATTTTCATTTGAGCCAAGCTACGCTCGTTTTTAGTAATGCCCGAAAGCGATTTTACCAACTTCTTTTCATTAAACTCGGGCATTTTGTCAAGTAACTCAAATAATCTAAGGTATTTAGGCGGACGAGTTTTGTTGTTCATATGAGCCAACTGTGTGAACGTTTTTTTTTCGGCACGGCTCATACTTTTTATTAAATTAAATAGTTTTTGAGAAGGTAATTTGGCCATGATGTTAATTGGTTCTGCTAAAATAAAGGTATTTTACAATAGCCTAGGAGCTAATTGGAGGCTTCTAATATAGGGTTTATTTCTTCGGTGTAATGGGTAATAAGTTTGCGAATAACAGGGGTTATTAGTTCACCGTCAATTAATAAATTAGGACTAAAGGTAGATCCGTATTTTTGGTGTATGGTGCTCTCGGGTTTGCTTCTTTCGTTAATAAACCAAGTAAATACATCGGGGTAGCCTGCAACAAACCAAAACGGATAAGTATTGGGTATCTTTTTAATGTCGCTAAAGGTTTGTATACCGTCTTGCTGTTTTATGTCACCACTAAAACTGTCTGATAAATACAAAAAATTGTGTACAAAAGTACTGGGTGAAATAGCATCGGGCTTTAAAAAATGGGTAATCGCATACTTAAAAGTTTTTACGCGTGCTATTTGTTCTTTATCGCCTAAAGCACCTAAGCCTAACATATTGGCAAAAAAATTAAGCCCAGACCAACCTAATAAATCAAGGGTTTTTTTTCTAAAACCCGACATGGATGGGATGGTCTTTTTTCGGGTAATATGAATTATTTGACCTTCGGCAGCTGCCTTATTGCGGTAATCGGTTTCTATAATGTTTTGTTCATCTTGGGCAAGGTTGCGCTTAGCTTCTAAGGCATCTTGTTGCGCGATAAAAGCTTTTCTTCGTTTTGCTTGGTATTTATCCCAATAAAAATATTGGTATAGCTGTTTAGCAAAATAAGTCCAAAATAATATAACTACGGTTAAAAATAAAGCGGCTATTATGAGCGAAAAAAAAATATCCATTGTTAAGGTTTAATAGGTGTTAAATAGATCAATCAAGATAGGTTTTGAAATACCTTTGTCAACGTGGGTCTTAATCACCTTAAGGGTATATAGGGCTTAGTATAAAATGTATGCTAAATGAAAAAGCAAGCAATTAGCGGTACAAATATACAACTAATTGCTTGCTAATTATTAGGTATTCAGGTTGTATAGCTAATAAGAAAGCTTATTTATTTATTAAGCTTATTTTTTATTAGAATCTACTTTTATACGAGCATCTCTGTTGGCTAATTCCCAAGCAGTATGAAATACTAACTGTGCTCGTTTGGCTAAAGCTTCGTAATTAATTTTATCCGGGGTGTCGCTTACTTGGTGGTAGTCGTCGTGTGTACCATTAAAATAAAAAATTACGGGTATATTGTTTTTGGCAAAATTGTAATGATCTGAGCGATAATAAAAACGGTTAGGGTCGTCTTCGGCGTTGTATTTGTAGTCGAGATCCATTTTTGTATAGCTTTTATTAGCCGTTTCGTTAATGTTATGTAACTCGCTGCTTAGTTTATCCGAACCAATAATGTATACATAATCACCATTTTCATGGTCATTGTCTATACGACCTACCATATCTACGTTTAAATTAGCTACGGTATTTTCTAACGGAAACAAGGGGCGCAAATCGGTGTAATATTGTGAACCTAATAAGCCTTTTTCTTCGGCTGTTACGTGCATTACCAGTACACTACGTCTAGGGCCATGACCATCGGCTTTGGCTTTGGCAAAGGCTTCGGCAATTTCTAAAATGCTAACTGTACCAGATCCGTCATCATCGGCGCCATTGTAAATTTCTTTGCCTTCTATACCTAAATGATCGTAATGGGCGGTAATAATGATAAGTTCGTCTTTTAGTTTTGGGTCGCTGCCTTCAAAATAGGCTAGTAAGTTTTTACTTTGAAACGATTTTTTGGTACGGGCTAAGTCGATGTTTATATTCACTTTTGCTACAAATGATTGAGCTTTTCCTTTGTCTAGCTTTTTTTGTAAACGTTTTAGGGAGGTTTTTGAACTGCTTGTACCTAATATATTCTGGGCTATATCGGCGCTAATATATGCCGAAGGTGCCATTTCTTTACTAGCTTTAACGGGCTTTTTAGATTTTTTTGCTTCTTTGCCCATATCTAATTCTATCGAATTACTTTTTAGGTAATAACCAAATTGATCTACTTGTTCGGTTATATCGGGCGATATAACAAGTACGGCTTTTGCACCGTTTTTTGCTGCTTTAACTAATTTTTTACGCCAATTGGTGGTCCATTCCGAAGGTTCGTCGGTACCCGTAAGCCTAAATTTACCCTTTTTGATGGGTTCACCGGGTAGTATCATCACTACCTTATCTTTTACATCAACGTTTTTATAATCGTTGTGCTTCTTATCATCAATGCCATAAACAATAAATACAACTGCTTCGTCTTGTAAGTTTTGTAAACCCTTAGTTCCTTTGCCAAAAGCAAAGTAATCTTCCATAAAAGTGTAGTCTTTGTCGTTTACTTTAAAGGTGGTTTGGTTCCAACCTTCTTCTAATAAATCAACTTGCTGGTAATAGGTGCTGTCATCGCCAATAGTAGGGCAACCCCATTCGGCGTAAAAGTTGGTAATGTACTCGGCAGCCATATCTTGGCCTTTTTGCCCTGTACCACGACCACCGTATTCGTCAGAAGCCAAAATATATAGGTGCTTTTTTAAGTCTTTTACTGTAATGGTTTCGGCGTATGTTACCGAAAGTTTATTGCGCTCTTTTTGGGTGTTGGGGGCTACCTGTTGGGTTTGTGTGGCAGCACTTATACTAACGAGCAGGCATAAAATACCTAGGAATGTGTTTTTCATACTATTATTTTATTCAGCATATTAAAAAATAAATAACTAGTGTAAGAGATTATAATAGAGCGGCTTTGCATAAAAAATGGTTAACAAGATAACGCAATTTTATCTACCCGTCTTTGATGACGACCGCCTTCAAATGACTCGGTTAAAAAAGCATTTACCATGGCTACACTAAGATCGGTGCTTACAAATCGGGCGGGTATACATAATATGTTAGCATCGTTGTGCTGACGTGCCAATTGGGCAATACTTGTTTCCCAACATATTGCTGCCCGAATACCTTGGTGCTTGTTGGCTGTAATGGCTACACCGTTGGCGCTACCACATATTAATACACCAAATTTGGCGATGCCTTTTTCTACTAAATCGGCAACTGGGTGTACATAGTCGGGGTAATCTACCGAATCGGTGCCGTGGGTTCCTAAATCTAATACATTGTAGTTTTGTTGGGCTAAATGTTTTTTTAAGGTTTCTTTGTAGGTGTATCCGGCATGGTCGGCACCAATAGCTATACTAATTTTCATGAAATTAATGGGTTTAACAGCGTGTTTTAAAAAATGGAGTGCAAATTTAAGGCTTATAATTGGTATATCAGTTATTTTAACGACCTCGATTATCCTATCAGTAAATATAGGGCTGTTTTTTGTACTTGTAAACTACCTATTTGTGTGGTTTAAACTGATTTAAATGTTAGGTGCTTGTGAAACAGTGAACTAATGGTGTGTTTATTACGCGTTTTAAAAACGAAAATTCATACCATTTTAATACAAATAATACCCACTAAAAAAATAAAAAATAAGTTTCTAGTAAAAATATACCTTGTTTTTACTAGAAACTTCTAATATACTGTAATAGAAGTAGGTTTAAATTTATGGTGCGTTGTTTTTTGGCTAGACGAGGCGCAAAACAAGAGCGAACGGTTTTTGCGATGGCAAAATAAATGCCTTTTTAGGCATTTAAGTGTAGCAAACCGCTTGCGGATGCATAGTCATCAGCTACGGCGAGGCTTTGCAATAACGTATAGCACAAAAAGAGCTAGTATAAGTTAAGTTAATTTTTGTTACAGTGTGCTAAATGAGACTTTTTTTAGTTAAAAATTGATGCCTATAATATGGGTGTTAGGCTGCAGTAAACCAAAATCATTGCTATCAATTATACCATCCAAATTGCAATCACCATAGTTATACGTACTAGGATTAATATAGTTTAAAAGGTAGGTGTTAAAGTCTTGGTAGCTAATAATGCGGTCGGCATTGGTGTTGCCTGCATATAAACCGTATAAGTTAGTACCCAAATTGGTCACCTGATTAGTTCCCATAATATTATTGCTATTGGTAAGGTCGTAGCTATTAGTATTGGGTAGGTTTATAGGGCTTGCACTTAATACACGTAAGTGGTTACGATGGTAAACAGCCAAATAATAATCGCTATTAGCTGTTATTCCTGCAAATATAACTCCATTGCTTGTACCGTCTGTATCTACTATCGAACCATCGGCTAGTAATAAGGCAGATTTGGTGCTTATAACAGTGCTGTAATTACTCGGGTCGCGTAGTTCAAGCAGTACCCAATCTACGGTATTACTAGGAAATGCCGCTAAACTGCTTACACTTTCGGTACCCATATAGTTGTAAGGGGCTAGGTTATAGGGCTGATTTAAAGGTAGGGCTCCGTTGTTTAATAGGTCGGTACGCATGCTTGTGCTTGAGGCACCATGGGCGCCTTCTAACCAAACTTTTGCTTGAAGCACTATTCCACAGGTAGTTACACTTACTAGTACATCGTCGCTAGCTGTACAGCCATTTACATCTGATACGGTAACGGTATAGGTCGTATTGGTAATAGGGCTTACGGTAGGGTTCGCGCTCGTATTGCCATCATCCCAAACATAACTTATACCTCCACTTGCGGTTAAACTTACGGCATCACCAACACATATGGATACGTCTATACCTGCATCGGCTGTTGGCGTACTAATGTTAATAATTACATCATCGCTGGCTGTACAGCCGTTGTTATCGGTAACGGTTACAAAATAGGTACTAGTAGTGCTAGGGCTTACACTAAACGAAGTGTCGGTACTGCCATTACTCCAGTTGTAGCCTATACCGCCACTTGCCGTTATGTTTACGGCATCACCAATACATATAGTTGCATCCATACCTGCATCGGCGTTAGGGGCAGGGCTTACATTTATGGTTACATCATCTAGGGCTGAGTTGCCATTTATATCTGATACGGTAACGGTATAGGTGGTGGTGGTGCTAGGGCTTACGTTAATTATGGCTGAGTTGTCGCCAGTACTCCAATTGTAATAAGTGCCACCAGCAGCCGTTAGTACAGTAGGGGTTAAAGTACCACTACAAATAGTAATATCTTCGCCAGCATAAGCAGTGATGTTGCTAATAATGCAGTTAGTTTCAAAATAGGGGTAATCGCTTGTATTGGCAACCGTAGTTTCGAAGGTAGCTAATGCACTTGGTTCGCCTTTTAACCAATGGTTTAACCAAGGTAGTACTAGGTTAAACCAACGTTGTTGTTGCGTGCCTAAACCTGCATTAGATCCACCACAACCTACTAGTAGTTCGGCGGTATAGCAGTTGCCAGCAGGAGAAAAAAATGGAATAGTACCATCGCCATTAGTAAAGTTACAATGGGTGGCTTCGGCTACATCTACATAATATTTGCAACTTGCCGCTGTTTGGTTATACATGGGTGTTTGATGCTCGGCAGTGGGAGCTACGCAGTCGTTGGTAGCAGCAATAACTAGGGTAGGTACGGTAATATTAGCCGCAGCATCGGTCGATGAAGGGGTGGTTTCGGCAGCACCTAAGGTAAATATTGCGTCGATATTGGGGTTGTTAGCAGCAGCCAAAAAGGTACAGCCACCACCCATTGAATGACCCGATAATGCGACTTTGTTTAGTATAGATGCATTAATGGGCGAAGCGGTATTGCTACTTTCGGCAAGCATAGCATTACCTACAAAAGCTAGGTCTAGCCCAAAATCGGCATGGCTCACTGATGTGCCTGTTTCGGTATTTACCATGGCTACAATATAACCTTGAGGTACCAACGATTCCCAAATGTTACTAAAGGCATCGTAGGCCATAGAAAAACCATGACCAAATACAATAATAGGAAATTGACCCGACGCAGCAGTGGCATTACTGCCGTTTGTAGTAGCTGGGTAAAAAATGTAGGTTTCGATGTTTCTGCTGCGAGAAGCATCGGTAAAACTTTCGACATAATTACCTATTTGATAGGGTTGTGCTTGTATTGTAGTAGGCATAACAAGCAATAAACTGAAAAATACTAGTACTGTAGTAAGTAACTTTTCCATGTACAATATAATTGTGGGGTTATTAAATAGTGTTTTTGTATGATGTGTTGATAGTAAGGCGTTTAGTAGGTTACTTAATAAGAAGTAATGTTTAAATTGAGGTGTAAGGGTTGCTTGCTACAAAAATACTTATAAAATGGCTATATTTGTAGCCATGTTTTGTCATAATACACCACAAATATAATATTAAATTAACGTTTGGATAAGGCAATACTAGGCTTGTTTAGTTGAAAGATTATAAATGATGTGTTTTTTACTTAATAGATTACTTACGAAGATTAAAATATGTTACCAAAAATAGACCAAGCAATTGCGGCTACTATTGATCATACTGTTTTAAAAGTAGATACAGATAGTGCTGCAATAGAACAATTGTGTACCGAAGCTAAAAATTATGGTTTTGCTGCTGTATGTGTGCCACCTCATTTTGTGAAACAGGCGGTAATAGCTTTACAAAATACAAAAGTACAAGTGGCTACAGTAGTAGGGTTTCCGCTAGGCTATACAGATGTTACCCTAAAAATACTAGAAATTAAATTGGCTGCTTTGCAAGGAGTACACGAAATTGATGCGGTTATTAATGTTGCAGCACTAAAATCGGGGCAATGGGAAATATTAGCCTACGAAATAGCTAGTATTGCTGATGCTTGTCGTGCCGCTAAAGTGCTGTCGAAAATAATTATCGAAACAGCTGTGTTAAACGACCAAGAAATTATAAAAGTTTGTAGCTTATGTGCAAAATATGCCGTAAATTACGTCAAAACATCAACAGGCTTTAGTAAGGCGGGGGCTACGGTACATCATATTACCTTAATGCGGCAGGCATTACCTGCTACTATTAAACTGAAGGCATCAGGGGGTATTCGTACACGAGAAGTAGCAAAAGTACTTATTGCTGCTGGTGCAAATCGTTTAGGGTGTTCACAGGGCATTAAAATTGTTACATTATGAAAAAAGGATTTAGTATTGTTGTATTGTTGTTTTTATCTAATTGTATAATAGCACAAATAGGGCAGGTACGCCCTTATGTTTCTGATAGTTCGGTGGTAACTAGTAGCCAAATTAATACACAAGGTAGTGTGGTTGTTAAGTTGGCCGACCCCCGCATTAATTCATTGGTAGAAATGCATAAACGTGAAAAATCATACCACAAAAAAGTGCAAGGCTATCGCATACAAATTATCCAAGATAGTAACCGCGATTTAGTGCGAGAACAAAAAACAAAATTACTAAGGAGTTATCCTACCCTTGAATTATACGAAATTTATGAATCACCCTTTTTTAAACTTAGGGCTGGCAACTATAAATCACGTATAGATGCGTACAAAACATACCACGAAATAAAACGCAATTTTAAACGGACTTTTATTGTGCCTGATATGGTTGATCCAGCTAGTTTTTAGTCTATTTTTTTATCCTAAGCAATAGTGTAATAAAGGATATAATTTATACACCCTTGCTAAAAAATATTTTCTTTGCTGCTTATTTATTCTCGAAAAATAACGAATAGGTTACGCTATATTTTCGAACATATCTTAAAAGATATGCTCGGACTTGATATGCGTATTACCATAGATAAAGAAGAATTTATCGCATTTGAAGGGGCAAAACTAAATTATAGTAGCCGACAGTTTGATGAAGAACTTTTTTTTTATGCTACACCGCTATTGTTTGAACGACGCATCAAACAACAGCGTATTAAAATGAGTAGCTACAAAGATATACCTATATTCTTTATTAGTAAAAATAATTCCGATTTACCTTTTGATCCGTTTGCGGCAAGCTTTTACCTTATTAGTAGGTACGAAGAGTACTTAACAACAACAACTGATCAACACGATCGGTATCAAGCAGAAAATAGCTTGGCTTACCAAAATGATTTTTTGCACTTACCCGTTGTTGATATATGGGTGCAACTCCTAGAAAAGGAGTTGGAGAAACGTTACAAAAATTTACCCATAAAAAAACGAAAGTATACCTTTATTCCTACTTATGATATTGACCTAGCTTTTGCCTATAAAAACAAAGGTATTTTACGCAATTTAGGGGGGTATTTTGTCGATTTAAAACGACGAAATATGGACAATATGCTGCAACGGTTTAAAGTGCAAATTGGGCAGGCTGTTGATCCTTATGATACTTTCGATTGGCAAATAGCCTTGCACAATAAGCATAATTTAAAACCTATTTATTTCTTTTTAGTAGGCGATTATGGACAGTACGACAAAAATATTTCTATTCTTAACCTAAATTATCAGCGGTTAATACAATCAACTGGCGATTTTTATGAGGTGGGCATACATCCTTCGTATGAGTCAAATAATAAATTGCATAAATTACCCGACGAAATTAAAAATTTATCGGGCGTGCTGAAAAAACAAATGGAAAAAAGTAGGCAGCATTTTATTAAATTGAAATTACCTGATACTTACCAAAACTTAATCGAATTGGATGTTCGGGCAGATTATACCATGGGATATCCTTCGCAAATAGGCTTTAGGGCGGGCACGGCTTCGTCGTTTGCTTTTTACGATATTAGCCTCGAAATTAAAACAACCCTTAGGGTATATCCGTTTATGGTGATGGACGTTACCTTACAACAATACTTAAATTTACACCCCCAAAAAGCCCTAGAACAAGTAAAAGGCATTATCGAACAGGTGAAATCGGTTAATGGCTTGTTTATAAGTTTGTGGCATAATCATTCGCTAAGTAATGTGCATGGCTGGGAAGGCTGGCGCGATATGTACGAAGAAATGGTTAGTTTAGCTTTGCCCTAAATATATCGTGCCTAAAGTAAATATAATGGATATTAAATACCTACGCTATAACGAAATAGATTTTGATTGTTGGGATGCTTGTGTGTATAGGGCGGTTAATAGCTTACCTTATGCGTATAGCTGGTATTTAGATATTGTAACCGATGGGCAATGGGATGCCTTAGTATATGGCAATTATGAGGTGGTTATGCCTTTGCCGTATCGAAAAAAATGGCTCGTTAAATATGTATACCAACCGCATTGGATACAACAATTAGGGGTGTTTTCGGTGTATCCACTTAACGAAAAAATGGTGCTTGATTTTTTACAAAGTATACCGCAACAGTTTAAATACCTCGATTTTTACCTTAACGAAGCGAATAGCTTTGCCCTAAAAGAAGTGCCCGCAACACCTAGAATAAATTATGTGGTGTCGCTCAATAAATCGTATGATGTATTGCATAAAGGGTATAATAATAATACTAAACGAAATGTTAAAAAGGCAATGGCGTATAAGCAACAGGTGCAACATAATATACCCCCCAATGCAATTGTTCGTTTACACCAAAATACCGTAGGCAAAAAAAATAATAACTTTGATAAAAAGTATTATGCCAATATAGAACGTTTAATGTATATATGCTTACACAAAAGAATGGCTACTGCTTTGGGGGTGTATGACGCACATAACGAATTATCAGCCGTGGCTTTTTTTATGCAAGATCAAAAACGCATTATTCACTTGTTGTCGGCAAGCAACGATGCAGGTAAAAAGGCAGGGAGCATGTTTACTATTTTTGATTACCTTATCCAAAAAAATGCAGCAACCAATACGCTCCTCGATTTTGAGGGGTCAATGTTGGCAGGTGTGGCGCAGTTTTACCATGGTTTTGGGGGTAAAGAGGTTAATTATTGGCATGTTAAAGCTAATCGCTTGCCGTTTTTACTGCGCTATTTTAAAAAATAAATTACCAACTTTACTAGTAATAAATAACCATAAGCTTAGCATAACTAAGCAAAATTCGCTTTTCTCCTTGTATTTCAAACTTAATAAGGGCTTGCCGTTTTTTACCTATACCTTCTACTTGTAATACCTTGCCATAACCAAAACGCTGGTGGGCTACGGTTAAACCTTCTTTTATATCACTTATTTTACTGGCTTTAAAATCACTAAATAGAGATTCTTTTGATAAATTTTGTTTTTGTTGGGCAAGTTTACGGGCATTTTGAATATTACCTTTGATACTGTTTTTAGGGCTGTCCTGAAAACTATCAAAGGCATCGTTTTTCATAAATACATTGCTCGACTTAGAACGCCCGCCTATCGTTTCGAAGTGTAGTGGCGATAATTCTGAAATGAAACGGCTAGGCTCGTTGTGGCTTACTTCACCAAATTTATAGCGGTTTATGGCATAAGATAGATGAAGGCGTTCTTTGGCTCGGGTTACAGCAACATAAAATAAACGCCGCTCTTCTTCTATATCTTTTTGTGTTTTACTAGATCGTGCCGAAGGAAAGAGGTTTTCTTCTAATCCTACAATATATACACTTTTAAATTCTAAACCCTTAGCCGAGTGTACCGTCATTAAACTTACTTTGTTGGTGTCTTCCTTTTCATCGTCCATGCTGGTTAGTAGACTCACTTCTTGTAAGTAAGTACCTAAGTAGGCTAAATTGTTTTCGTCTTCAATTTCACTATCGCTGCGGGCAATTTCTCTACGGTCGTCTACAAATTCTTTTATACTGTTAAATAGTTCTTCTATGTTTTCGTAACGACTAAGTCCTTCTACTGATTTGTCGTTGTGTAATAGAGGCAATAAGCCACTAGTACGCCCTATGTATTTGGCTAATTCGTAGGCATCTTTTTTCTTTTCCATGCTACGGTACACCTTAATCAAATTCACAAATTTTGTGATTTCTTCTTTTGCTCGTTTGGCTAATGGAAATAACTTTATCTTGTCTAAAATAGTCCAAAGAGGTACTTCTTTTTCTTGTGCCCAAGTGGCTACTTTTTTTATAGTAGTATTGCCTATTCCTCGTTTGGGGTAGTTGAGTACACGGCGTAAGGCTTCTTCATCGTGTAGGTTTACGGTAAGTCTAAGGTAGCCCATCAGGTCTTTTACTTCTTTGCGTTGGTAAAACGATAAACCACCAAATATTTTGTACGGAATGTTTTGTTTGCGCAAAGCTTCTTCTAGTACCCGCGATTGGGCATTGGTACGGTATAATAGGGCTATTTCTTCGTGTTGGTAATGGTAACGAAGGCATTCTTCGGCTATACGATAGGCAACAACTTTGGCTTCTTCACTTTCGCTGGCTGTAATAAATAGTTGTACTTTTACCCCGTCGGGGTTATTGGTCCATATCGTTTTGTCTATCTGATCTTTGTTGGTTGCAATAATTTCGTTGGCAATAGCAATTATTTTTTTGCTCGAACGATAATTTTGTTCTAACTTAAAGGTCTTTAAGTTGACGTAGTCTTGCTCAAAGTTTAAAATGTTTTGTATCGTAGCTCCCCTAAAGGCGTAAATACTTTGGGCATCGTCGCCTACCACACAGATGTTTTTACTAAGGGAAGCGAGCTTTTTTACTATGGCGTATTGTG
>Ga0102815_10001751_pt1 | contig 13516 bp, 14 predicted proteins | sample ColrivemetaGS759_FD_79113 | JGI IMG/M metagenome (GOLD analysis project Ga0102815, IMG submission 79113) | Estuarine microbial communities from the Columbia River estuary - Ebb tide ETM metaG S.759 | ecosystem: Environmental > Aquatic > Marine > Intertidal zone > Estuary | place: USA: Columbia...
GGAAGATTCCCTACTGCTGCCTCCCGTAGGAGTCTGGACCGTGTCTCAGTTCCAGTGTGTCTGATCGTCCTCTCAAACCAGATACTGATCGTCGCCTTGGTAGGCTATTACTCTACCAACAAGCTAATCAGCCGCAAGCTTCTCTTTAGGCGAAAAAAATTTCATTTTACTTAATAGCATATGGGGTATTAGCAACTGTTTCCACTTGTTGTCCCCCTCCTAAAGGTAAATTCTTACGTGTTACTCACCCGTCCGCCACTTGAGTTAAAAACTCTCGTACGACTTGCATGTATAAGGCATACCGCCAGCGTTCATCCTGAGCCAGGATCAAACTCTCTTAAAATATCCTTGATTTTTTAATAATTAATTTTGTTTATAAATTAGTCTCGATGTAAAATGTACAAAAGTAAAATTTCAGATTTCAAAAAATGTTATTTTTTATATATAACTTCAAAAAATAATTTAATTATAAATTTCCAGGGCTGTAACAAAATAACAAATTTGAAAAATTTTTCAAACATTCGTTTAAAACGAATAACTTATCAAAATTAAGCAAAAACCCCCTCTATCCATAAATTTTATTGTTTTAAGTAATTTAAAAAATAATCCTTTTTTAATATTTTTTAATATTTTTTAAAAATTAAATATAAAAAATGATATAGTTCATAAATTAAATGAAAATCTTAAAGAAATAAAAATTGTTTCTAGCATAAAAGAAAACGCTCGTTTAATATTGGCATTAAAAAAAGTTCATAAAAATGCGAACATAGAAAAAAAAGTCATCTAGAAAAATAATTAACTAATGAAAATGATAATCCTGGAATTAGTCATAAGCTTTTTTGTAAAAGATGGTATTGAACATCGTGCGAAAAACAGTGTTCGAGTTTATGTTTATGTTGAATAATCATAAAGTATAATTGAAATTTTCACTAAATTAAGTAAAAAAAAAAGTAATCATTGTAATATAGATTTTAATTTTTACCAGAATATGAATAGAAATGAATCAATCTCTCAAATCACAAGTACTAATTTATAATGTGTTCTGGTCGGGCTCTAAAATTCATTTTAAATTGATATTGAAGACACTTAGTTGGGTAATTTTTCACTCCTGATTATTGTTTTGAAGTTTTAAATAAGATTTTTGAATAGAATCGCGAAATTGATCTAGAGTTATTTTATAAATATCTTCAGGATCAAATATTAAAAATTCATACTAACCCATGATTTCGTTGAGCGAATTAGAAAATTTTCTCAACTTTGGATCAATCTAAAAAGTAGCTAGTTTTTGAGTACCTTGTTGAAAAACTTCTTTTTTAAGAATTTCAAAAGCTTCATTATTTTTCTAACGATACTAGAAAATTCCCAAAGAAATAAACAAGTTCTAGCTTCATAAACATTCTTTCTTAAATATTTCTATACTAAAGGAATATATTTAGCTTGCTGATTGTAATAAATTTGATTTTCTAAAATAACACTATAAGATAACAATTAAAGCTCTTCTTTACGATTTTCAGCGAATAAAAATATTCTTTCATTTTTTAAAAATTCTTCCTTTTTTAGTGACTAAATACACCTAGTTTCGTTTAAGTTAATACTATTTTTAATAAAAATTTAAATAATTACTAAGTATTTAGATCATATTACTGTTTGTTTCAAACTTTGGTTATTTATAATTTTTTTTACATTTTTATCATTAGACGAATAGTTAAACCATTAAATTTCAAATTGATGCTTTGAGACTTTTCGTTAAAATAAATTTGGTAAGGCGAATGAATGGGAGTAAAAGATTGACATCTAAAATAATTTTTTTTATAGTTGTTATAATTAAAACTAATTCTACTATACTATACTATTTTAATTATAATTTAAAAAAATTTCAGTTTATGCAAGTATTAAGAAAATATGAAATAATGATCTTATTAACAGAAGAATTTAATGATAATGAATTAAAAAGTTGGGTTTTTAATTATGCAAAAACTCTAAGAAAATTTAACGTTTGTGATATTTCAGTTATTTCACGAGGTAAACATAAATTATCATATTCAATATTGAATAAATCAAGAGGAAATTATATTCAATTAAATTTTGCAAGTATTCCTAAATATGTAAAAGTATTTTTAGACTATTTAAAAACCGACTCAAAAGTATTAAGAGCAGTATTACTTAAAAAACAATAAAGTAATAAGAGAAAAAGATGCTGATAATTTGTAAGTTTAACTATCAATAAGTTAAAATATTTTTTTTAATTAAATTTCATTTTTATTAGTTAACTGCAGATTTTTATTTCTTTTTTGAATTTTGGATCCAATTTTATTGTATAATAATATAATTATATCTTAATAGTATTTTTTTATATAATTTCATTTTTATTAAGGACGAAACATATGGACACTCGTTTATTAGTTATTGGAGCTCCTCTGTTAGTAGCAGCATCATGGGCATTATTTAATATTGGTCGGTTAGCTATTCAGCAAGTTCAAAGATTATCACGTCAATAGTATTAAATCACTATAAATGATTACTAGTACATAAAATATATAAATTTATTTAAAACAGTTAAATAATGTCACATACCGTTAAAATCTACGATACATGTATTGGATGTACACAATGTGTCCGTGCATGTCCTACTGATGTTTTAGAGATGGTACCATGGGATGGATGTAAAGCTGGTCAAATTGCTTCATCACCACGCGTTGAAGATTGTGTAGGTTGTAAACGCTGTGAAACTGCATGTCCTACTGATTTTTTAAGTGTACGAGTTTATTTAGGAGCAGAAACAACCCGTAGTTTAGGACTAGCTTATTAAAAATTATTAAGTTAATATAAAAAAATTGTTTAACAAATTTTTTTATATTAATTTAATAATTTTTATTGGACTCTTAAGAAAATTTTGAGACGATAGTCTCAAAACATTATACTTAATACCCCAGGTTAAGATTTTGATACTGCACCCTCAATTTTAGCGATCGTAGCATTTAAAATTCCACCCATAATCCGTTTAGTTCCATTGCCAAACCGTAACATAGATGTGATCTTTAAGTACGCATCAATCTCAACTCTACAAAGCAACGGACCGATGAAGATTTCATTATACGCAAGCTCAGTCGTTTTAGGCGTAATTAATCAAGCATGACGAGCCAGAACAAGAACTGATTGAGCAGGTGTGTCAGCTGCTAGTCGTTCTAAAGAACCAAAAAATATGCCACAAATAAGAGGAACAAAAATAATTAATCCAGGAGCTGAATCAAGTAAAGATATACCAGTCACACCAGACACATGTGATGAAGCTCTCGCAAAGGCTGATTGGATAGCATCACCTGATACGTAAACACCATTACTTAATTTATGCATAACACCAGAAAATCCACTAGGCTGAATTAAGAATTGCTTTGTTTTATGATACTCAGCGAAATACAGCATAACTTGATCATAAGGTTTTCCTGTAATTTGACAAAAATTATTAATGTAACTATGATGTGACTTAACAATCTTATAAAAATCCTCACTCCTCAGAATAATTTTAACTGATTGAAACGATTGAAAACTCGGTAATTTCGTTTGGTAAAACGAGTGAAAAAACGTGTGAGGTATAGTAGAAAAATTTGCGTGTACAGTAATATCGTAACACATCCCGTTACTAGCGAGGTATTGTGGTACTTAAGCGACAGCAGCAATTTTTGAAATAGGGTTTTCAGACAGAATTAATAAACGTTTTCTTTTTAGCTTAACTTACACAACTAAATAAAACAAGTTTTTGTTTAAATTTTTTTAATTTAGCTATTTATTTTTACCCTATTGTGTGTTAGTGTACTGTATGTAGGGCATTAAATGAGTTTTAATTAAAAGAGTTCAGTTTAATACAAACATTTTAAATTTTTTTTTCATAGGCAATACCCAGATTCGAACTGGGGAATAAAAGATTTGCAATCTACTGCCTTACCACTTGGCGATATTGCCTAAAAATCAACACATTATATAATAAAGATTATATCATATGTTGATTAATAATTGAAAAGTAGATAACCACTTAGAAAAAAATTTCTTAACTTTTAATCTGACTAAAATATATTATTTTACATTTCTAATATTATTTATTTTATAAATTTATTATAACAATTTAAAAAAATAACCTTATCTATTACTATGATTCATTTGACTTTAATTCATAAAATAACATCTAAATTGTTTATTATAATACTCAAGATTTGTTAATTGAATCTTATTTTTTAGGAAAACCAACCATAACTATGTAACCCTTTACCTAAAAAATTTACTCCTAAATAACAAATCCAGATTACAAAAAACCCTAAACTCCCTAGAATTGCTGTTTTTCTTCCTTTCCAACCTTTTGTTATTCTTGCATGAAGATAAGTAGCAAATATTATCCAAGTAATTAATGCCCAAGTTTCTTTTGGATCCCAACTCCAATATGAACCCCAAGCTTCATTGGCCCATACGCCACCCGAAATAATACCAATTGTTAAAAATGGAAAGCCTAACCCTAAAATTCTATAACTCCAATTATCTAGATTTTCTAAAAGTATTAATTTATTGAGTTTAGCAAGTTCTAAACTTTTGTTTTCAAACATTTCTATGAGCTTCGTTGAAGACAGATCAAATCCTATTAATTTATTTATTAAAGATTGATGATATTTGTTTAATCGAGGATCAGACATTCCAATATTTTCAGAACTACGTGCTGGTAATAATACTAAATACATATTAGCTGTTTCAGAAAGAAAACTAATAGACTTCAAACTCTTTTCGGATTCAATTTGATTAAAATCAACGTTTTTATAAAATGAAATTGTTAAAAACAATATACATAATAAAGAACCCATTATTAATGTACCATAACTTAATAGCATCATACTGACATGTAACATTAACCAATTAGACTGAAGAGCGGGAACTAACGGACTTGCTTTTTGCATTTCAGGACTAAGTGTTAAATTACTAAATCCATTAATTAACAAAGCTAGAGGAATTAACGTTGCACCAATTAATTTGCTTTTTGTTTTTGATTCAACATATAAATATATTGTTGCTAAAATCCACGTTAAAAATAATAAAGATTCATATAAATTACTTAATGGAAAATAACCTGCTATAATCCATCTGGAAAAAAGGATAAAAATTAGTAAACAATTACTAATTAAAACAGACAATTTCCCAAGATTAAACAAAATATTTTCAGTACGAAGTTGAAATTTTGTTTTTAAACTAAAACTAAAAATATACAAATTAATCCAATAACAAATTACTCCAAATAATAAGAGTATAAAAACGATCTGTGAAGCTAAATTTTGAATTATATCCCAATTCATATAATTTCTCCTATTTTAGTTGAATAAGATTATATTAATATATTATATTAAAAATCGAAATGTAAATAATGTAAGTAAAAGTTTTTCTTGACATAACGATTTAATATATATGTACATATAATAAATCGTAATTAAAAATATTTTGAACTATTGATTATTTTACTTACGTTATGATAAAATTAAAATAGAAAAAATTAAATATTAAATAAAATGGTATTTGGATCAAAAATTGTTCGTGTCACTTATGACATTCTTCGTGGAGTAAATGCAACTGTTTGGGGTGGAACAGAGGGAACAAATAAAGTTGGAAAAATAGTTAAAACTGGTATTTCTGGAGCTGATGTTGTGATAGGAACAAGTCATGCTCTTGAGGATTTTGGCTGTAATGATATAGTATGTGGCACGATTGATGTGGTAGGAAGCGTTTCAAGTACAGTCGGGTTAGTAGTAGGTAATATTCCGGCTACCAAACACTTAACTATTATAACTGGTTCTATAACTGTTGGATGTCGTTCTATTAGATATTATTGTAAAAAATATGGTACATTTTGGGGATGTAGCATTGCTACAGGCCAAGGTATTAAAAAAGCGATAAAATTTACTGTTAAACAGTAAATTTAGCTTCAAACCTGTAAAAATCGGCCAAAGGAATGAATAACCTTAAATATTAAATCTAAGGCTTTTTAAGGAACTTCTGGAGGTATCTCATAATCGGTCGATACGTTTCTGCCGTTCTTGATCTGATAATTTTGATAATTTTTTTCATTTTAGCTATTGACAGACCACCTAATATTTTTATAAATTATGTGATGTTATATATGGGGTTTTCATCACAGAACGTAACTTAAGTATTATAGTAACCACATTGTAGTATACATCTACAAAAAATAAAGTCAACCCCACAATTTGTTTGTTTTTTTTTTTAGTTTTTGAGTAAAATAGTTCATAAAATATTAAAACTTATGACACTATTTATTAGAACACCTAAACGAGTATTAGAAATTAATGACGCTTATATTATGGCATTAAGTTTTTTGATATTCGTTGCTGTAGGTAAAATTGTTAAGGCAGTAGTTGAAAAGCAAAAACGAAGAAATACTAAAAATGTAAACATGGCTAATCCAAGAGGAGGAAATTTAAATCTCGGACTTGAATTTTCTGACGATACGGAATTAGCGCATAGTATATTAGCATGTATAGCTGATAATGAGCGCTATTTGGTGAAAGATCCAGAAATAACCAAGATAGTTTTCGCTTTAGTTAAGGCAAAAATAAAAAAGGAATCTTTAGTATTGACCCCGAATATGGTGCGTTTTTTAGCTTTGAAATTAATAAACAATGATCAAACTTTAATCGTAAAAATTGGAAATATTGTAACTTCATCAAATAATCGAGTTCGATTATTTGCTCGAGTATGCGGAGCTGCTATAATTGGATTTGTAGGCACTTTGTTTTCAATACTCCCTTATGCTGTTTTAATGCTAATTATTTATTTTGATACCACCGAAAATTGTGGTTATAAATGTTCAGATTATTTCGAGCAACTTCCCAAAGCGGGGCCTGTTGAAATTTACGGGAAAGAATCGACTGGTCATCTTTTTATTGCAGGAAACGATGATGCTCGGCAAATCGAATTGTATATCCCATCAAAAGCTTCAGACGAAGTAACTATTAGCAGCAATGGAGAATTAAAAACAACAAAAACTTACACTAAAGTTCGAAAAAAGGCGAAACAAGTAAATTTTTCGAACTTTAAACAGACTGACCCTGTTCTTTCAAGCTTTAAGGATTTAAAAGAACCTGAGATTCCGCAAAAAAATTGTCCGATTAATGACGTTCATGATGTTAGTAATATCCGAGTAGATTAAACAAAATGTAAGTTATACTAAATCATATTGCTGAAATTGCTTGACGGAGTTATAATTAATCATCGAATAAGGTTTTCCAGATTACCGATTTAAATTCATCTCATTCACAAATAGCTGTTTTTGAAAGTATTAAAGTCCAATTTTTATAAAATTAATTTATTAATTTTTAATTCAGAGTTTCAATACACATGTGGTTATACCACATAGAAAAAGCAGTTTTTAAAACACACATTTTTAAAAAACCTTGATATTTTGCGGTATTTGTAAAGGTGACCTTGTTAAAAAACTCTCCGTACCTTGGAGAGTTTTTTAACAAGGTCTAAATCACAAATAAATACACATTGAACATTCAAACTAGGAAAAATTTCATATGGAAAATAAAATACAAAAAAAAGAAAATAATCAATTAATTACAGAATTCGAAGTTGGATCTAAGTTAGATATTTTAGTAGAAGGGCAAACTAATAATTTGAAACAACTTCAAGCTATTCGAAATGATTTGCAGAGAGGCTTCATCGGCCTAGCCTTAAGAAATCAGGAATTAGTGGAACTAAATACGGAATTAACACAGCAATTAGGCACTATTATTGCGGAATTAAATCAAATTAAACAAGAACACCGAGAAAAGGAAATTCGAAAGCAAGCTCGTGTGAACCGCAAACGTTTACCCAAGCGTGAACCAATGACTGCGGAAATTTATAAAAAATTGATTCAAGCTGCAGCAGGTCCTGCTTATATCGACGTTCGATTAAGAATTGCTATTTGTTTGCTTACAATAACTGGAATCCGAATCAACGAATTGCTACCTTTGAAAGTCTATCAACTTCAAACCTTAGTGGAAGAAGGTTGGATCGCCATTGATCGATCTAAGCGCGGACCTGCTAATCATAAAGCTTTTCTAACCAAAGAAGGGAAAAAATTGGTCAAAGACCGTCAAAAAGATTTTCAATTTATTTTTTTAATGAAAGAACCAGATTCTTACGTTTTTACTAATGAATCTAATCATTCTAAAATCTTAACCCGTGAAACTATTACAAAAGCCGTAAATCTAGTTACACGTACGGTTTCTGAAGAGATTCTTAGTAAACCCAATATTACTAGTCATAGTTTTCGAATTGGATATATTACACAATTATGGAAAGATTCCAAAGATATTGAATTCGTCAAACAAACCATTGGTCATCGAAATTTAGATACCACTTCTGCTTATGTTAATAAATTATCAGATCAAGAACGGCAGAAACGTATACACCAATTATAATAGCTTCTGAAAGGTGGTTTGAAGGCCCCTTCAGGTCCGATTTTTTTTTTTTTAATTTCATAAAATCTGAGATAAGATTAATGACTGAACCTGCAAGAGCTCGTTATTAACACGCTGTTAAGGTCGATTAATTACTATACCCCCCACAACTAACAGAAAAGCGCAAGCTAAACCTAGATAAAAATCGCCACTTTGTAACGCGGCCCCACAAACTGCGCTAGCTCCACCTACATACGCACCTTTTGTTCCGTCAGTCAGAGGTTTGAACCCGGGCTTCGGTGTAGGTGTGGGCTGTACTGTTCCAGTATCTCCAGGTGCTTTTGGAGCTGTTTGTGGTACATTTGAGTCTGCTGCACATGCAGCAGATGTTGTCAGTGAATACAAAGAATAGGCTGCTAATGAAAAACTAGTACCTTTGACAAAACCTTTACTAAATTCTTCTCGAGATTTTTTTGTCTTCTCGTCTATTTTAGTTTGTTCTTCTTTTGTTAAGCCAGTACTATATGAATAAGATAAATAAGCGCTCATAAAATTTTTAATTTTTATAATTGAATATTTCTTACAAATATACTCATTTTTAAGTATTTTGTCAATTCACCCTACTCAGCCTACCAATTGCCCTTCAGGGGCCTTCAAACCACCTTTCAGAAGCTATTATAATTGGTGTATACGTTTCTGTCTTTCTTGATTAGATAATTTGTTAACGTAGGCAGAATTTAAATTAAACTATCAAAATTAAACAAATATCTTATCTCGAGCCTCAAATGGATCTAGAAAATGATGTCTATTGTTTCGTAAAAGTAACAACACCTAAACTTTTTTACAGTGTTATGAAAAAATTTAAAAGTAATTTTGTAACAACCGAATATCCATATATTATTGTATCGAAGTTAGTAGATGAGATCATGAAATCTGCTATACAAGAATTCATTGATGCAGAGGAAGATTTATATAGGTTAAAGCTACTGTAAATATCGAAAATATAAATGAAATTTTAGATTGAAAGGAAAAAGAAGATATCGAATTAGAAGCCGAAATAGATGCAGAAATCGAAGGAGAATAAAATAAACTAACTATTTACTTTCTTAAGTAAGATTACGTATTGTTTGTTAAAACTGGGATTGCTAGATTTATTTTCTAATTTTAGATAATTTTAATTATTTATTCGATTAAAACTATCTAAAAAGTTCTCCAATGCTATTGGATCATGAATCTTTCGCAAGAAACTTTGCCTTGTGTCAAATATATTTGATTTTGTTCTTATATCTTAGTATTTAGCATAAATGCCTGTTCCATTAATATAGTCGACGGCATCCTCTTCTTTAAGAGTTCTATTAAAGTTTTCTTTAAGTCTAAGCGTTAAAGCTTATTTTTTTTTCTGCACTGCCAATTTTTATAACTTTTATTGCTTTTTCTGAAAAGTCATTCGCCCAGACCAATTAGAAAAATATTTTTCCAACCGACATAATAAACTTAATATTAAAGATTAGATTTAATCGAAATTTAAAATTTGAAAAAATTCTGATATTAGATATCACAGTTTAAAATAACTTATCTAAGAATTTTTTTAGATTTTAAATTTTATTTTAGAACATTTAACTATAAATATTCATTTAAACTATTTAACGTAGTATGGAATACTGTTTCAAAACTAGATAAAAAAATTGTATTAGTTAAAATTTGTTCTAAGTTAGAATGAATGAAATTATTTTCTTTTCCGTTTAATTCTTGAAGCAAACAACTAGTTTGATAAATTACTTGATTAATTGGATGATCGATTAAACGGTCTGGTAAAATTCGAATATTTAATTGTCCATAGGCTTTCTGCATAAATTTTAAAATATCTTGACGGTCCGTATACCAAAATTCTCTTATTTCATTTGGAATTGAATATTTGTACCAAAGATATGGTAAATCTTTAAAAGTTAATACATTTTTAATTTGTCCTTGCAAAAACGTTTTTTGAAAAAGACCTTCCGATGGTAAATAAGGCATTGTAAATACTAAATTATTTAGATAATCAGCACATTTACCAACATATATAAATAAAAGTGGAGTACCAATTCCAAAACCACCTAAAACTGGCATTATACTAGTAACAACTTCATCAATCCAATCAACAAACATAACTAAATAAGAAAACGGAAATACGTAAGGGTTTATAGTAACAAACCATCCAATAGCTACTCGTATAATAATTGTATAATAATAGACCAGAATCATTACAAATAATGCTTCACGACCTAACTCAATTATCGAAAGATCATTATAAATATTTAATTTAATTTGAAGAAATTCTGAAAACCAATCAGGTAAAAACCGAAGGTTTTTATAGTTTTCTATATAATAACTATAAAAACCATCAGTCGCATTTTCATAATATACTCTTGGAGTGAATGCTGGTTTTGGACGATCACCAAATAATACTTCAAAATAATTTTGAGGCTTTGAAAATGGTGGAAACCTTAAACGCCGTAATGGTAAATCATCACCAGGTGATGTTTCACGTATCCACCAATAATTATCATCAGGTGCTATTAGCTGCATACCGCGAATATTTGGAAATCCGAATGGTTTCGCTAAAGTTTGAAAAGAATGACTAACAAACTCGAAGTACTTGCCTCTTAATTCAAGAAGATCCTCTTTATTTATTTTTATCATAACATTTTTTAATATTTTATAAACTTACTGTTAGTTTAATAGACATGAATAATTATAGAATAATATGTGAGTAAGATATATTTAATTTTGGGGGTTAAATTTGGTAAATCAGTATAACTTGAAAAGAATTTCAAGTTTTCTAATTACAATCGGGATAGTAGGATTTGAACCTACGACACCCTGCTCCCAAAGCAGGTGCTCTACCAAGCTGAGCTATATCCCGCCAAATTTTTTTAATTCTACAATTTACTGTAACATATTTTTAATTAAAAAACAAATATCTAAATAATTAAAAGAAAAATTTAAAATTAATAACTAAATTTTTTTAATTTTCAAATTTTTCTTTGAGATTCACAATGCCCCATTGACGAAAATAGTCGAATCAATTGATAATAACTAATAAAATTAAAAGTGTAAATTGGAATATTATAAGTAGAGGCAATATGAATTAAATTGTTATTTTTTTTTAAATATTTTTTCAATCCAATTATTAAACTAGCTTTTTTGATTTCATTTGTTAGAATAAAATGGATATCCATTCTAAAAAGTACTTCCTTTACCAAATTAGTGGAAATTGAATAACAATAAATAACTAGTGGTTTTAATTTTAATTGTAATGCATTACTATTTTTTGAAGTATTTAAAGAATGCCAAGTCTCAATTAAATAAGATCTTTCTAATGAACCAAATAAATTTGTTTGAATTGAACTTTGTTCACTTGATATTTGGATATCATTTAGTAAGGATAAAAAACGAACTTGTTCTAAATATTCTTCACCACGTAATAAAAAATCAATAGATATTTTTACATCTTCATGAATAGTCCAAAAATTTTGTTGATTCATTTCAACTACAATATCAAACGTTGGAGCTGATGTACGTTCAAGAATAGTTTTTTGAGTTTTTCGCCGTTTAGCTTCATCATCACTTAATGTTACATATTGAATTCCTCCAATAAGATCAGCAAGTGACGGATTTTTAATTAAATTTTGAAGACAATCACCGTGAGTTGTACCAATCAATTGAACACCCTTTTCGGCGATTGTGCGTGCGGCCAAAACTTCTAAATTTGTGCCAATTTCATCAATAATAATTACTTGCGGCATATGATTTTCAACCGCTTCAATCATTATTTGATGCTGTGATTCACTAATAGCTACTTGCATTCGTCTAGCTCTCCCAATACCTAAGTGAGGAATATCACTATCACCCCCAATTTCATTCGATGTATCAATAATAATGACACGTTTTTCCATTTCATTAGATAAAACCCTACCAATTTCACGTATAATAGTTGTTTTACCAACACCTGGTTTACCTAAAATTAAAATTGAATGACCAGATTCAAGCAAATCACGAATAATAGAAATCGCTCCAAAAATCGACCGACCGACTCTACATGTTAACCCTGTTATTACAAATTGTCTATTTCGAATACAACTAATCCGATGTAATGTTCTTTCAATTCCAGCGCGATTTTCATTACTAAATTTCCCAATCCGTTTAGTTATATAATCTAAATCTTGCCATGAAATTACTTTTTTCGCTAAATATTCAAGACCAATAGAGTAACGCGCTTCAGGACGACGGCCTAAATCTAATACAATTTCAATTAGTTGAGTTTTATAAGAATAATTACTTAGAGTCTTGTAAAGAAAAAATGGAAATTTATCAAATAATTTTTCTAAATCATCCGTCATAATTTATTAATAAATTTAAAATTATCAAGAAAGAATTTTTGAGCTTAATTAAAAAAATAACGCTAAAGCTATGATCTAATATTTTTGTTAAGAATAGATAGTTTATTTAATTTTGAAGTAAATACTAGTATCTTAACTTTTATTTTGTTAATTTATTCGAAATTTAAGATTTTTGTAAAGGTTAAATCGTCCAAAATTGCAATTTGAGCTAACATTTTTCGATTTAAAGCTATTTTTGAAATATTTAATTTATTTATAAGACGACTATAAGTAACTCCTTGAAATCTTGCGGCTGCATTTATCCTAATAATCCAAATTCTTCGGAAAATTCGTTTTTTCTGTTTACGATTTATGTACGAATATTTTAGAGCTTTCATAACTTGTTGATTTGCTACTCTAAAAAGTGATGAATGTGCTCCACGATAACCACTAGCAAATTTTAAGATTTTTTTACGACGCTTTCTAGCAATATTTCCACGTTTAATTCTGACCATTATATTATTTTAAGGTAATTTAAATTTTAAATATTTAATAATAAGGTAACATTAATTTAATAGCATTGCTATCACTACTTTTGACACAAAGAACTTGAGATAATTTTCGTTTTTGTCTATTAGATTTTTTCATTAAAAGATGACCTTTGTATGCATGACGTCGTAAAAATAAATTATTACCAGTAATTTTGTAACGTTTTGA
>Ga0102815_10001752_pt1 | contig 13496 bp, 10 predicted proteins | sample ColrivemetaGS759_FD_79113 | JGI IMG/M metagenome (GOLD analysis project Ga0102815, IMG submission 79113) | Estuarine microbial communities from the Columbia River estuary - Ebb tide ETM metaG S.759 | ecosystem: Environmental > Aquatic > Marine > Intertidal zone > Estuary | place: USA: Columbia...
AAACACGCCGAATACCCAGGACGCGATTTCAGCCTCGGACAGTCCGCCGCGGCTGCCGACCGAGAGGATGATCGCGACCGGCGCGGTGACCGCGAACAACCAGCCGATGAAACCATTGGCAGCATAGGTGGCACCGAAGTCACGCCATATCCGGCGTAGCCCCGCGCGCGGCGCGGCCGGCATTTCCAGAGAGAATTTCAAGTCGACGCCCAGCGGCGGTCGGCGAGAATGGTGGTGGGCCTTATATGGAACATTTTTTTCTACGAGCTTCCGCATTCATGGGGCGTATTCTGGCGACAGTATATCAATTTAATGGCCGGCATCTGCCTGCCTGTCATTCTACAGCCTGGAGCAGTTTAGCTAAGCGCCGATAAGTAAATTGAATGGCACCGGCCGTTTGCGGAACTTTTACTTACGCCACCCGTTACCCCGGGGAGGCCTCAGACGACGTTTGATTAGACAAGCTTCATTAATCGCGGCCTGCCCCCCATATGAGACATCGCGGCGGCGTTTTTGCAAATTGCGACGTTTATCGTATCCGGTCCAGGTAAAGGCCTCGAATTGGCGCCACAAGAAATCATAAGTAATTGAATTTATTCTCTATTTTTAGAGTGGCGCGAATATAGCATAAGTTTAATGACACAGATCAAGCCTGTTCGGGCACACAAGCGACCGGCCGGACAGAATCTGCATTCTGTCAAGAATGACTCAACCTGGTACCGGGGAAACCTGCCTTATGCAAAGACGTGAACGATTTGAAGTTCTGGACAGTTTCAGAGGGCTTTGCGCCCTGTTCGTGGTGGTTTATCACCTCCACGTCAGCGACAGTTTTGCCGAGATCGCCTTTTTCCGCGGCAGCTCGATTTTCGTGGAATTCTTCTTTGTGCTCAGTGGATTTGTACTGGCCCATGGCTACGCGTTTCGAGAGAACCTGTCGTTTGGCCCTTTCCTGAGTGCGCGATTCTTTCGGCTCTACCCCTTGCACCTGTTTATGCTGCTGGTCTTCGTTCTCCTCGAACTGGGTAAATGGAGCGCGCTGGAGTTTTTCGGGATCAGCTTCAACAACATGGCGTTCACCAACGATTATGCGCTCGAATCCATTCTGCCCAACCTGCTACTGGTGCATGCCTGGACTCCCTTTACCAATCCACTGTCGTTCAACACGCCCTCGTGGAGCATCAGTATCGAGTTTTACATGTACCTCCTGCTTTATCTCTCGTTACTGATGGCTGGGCGACTCAGGATGCTGGTGTGGGGCCTGCTTCCACCGGTCATGTTTTACCTGATGATCACCGGCTCTGACCTGTTGGTGCCGGCCGTGATGCGCGGCCTGTCCGGTTTTTTTGGTGGTGTCATCTGCTACCTGGTGTATCGCCGATACCTGTCCCGAATCAACGTGCCTGTATGGCTTGCCAGCCTGGTCGAGGTCGCCCTGATTCTGCTGGTGATCGCCGTGGTGCAAAGTGATGTTGAGTATCGTTCCGTGTGGGCCACGCTGGTATTCTTCCTCACCGTACTCTGGTTTTCGCTGGAAAGTGGTTTGCTGTCGACGGCGCTGAAACGTGACAGCTTGCAGTTTCTCGGTCGCCTGTCTTATTCCATGTACATGACCCATGCAGCTGTTATTTACCTGTTTACCTCCTTGTTCCTGGTGCTGCAGAAACTCATCGGCAGGCAGACCATGTCCATGGTCGACGGTGTTCGCTTTTTCGATACCGGTTACGGCCTGTGGAACAATTTGCTCGTGGCTTTGATGCTGGCATCGGTACTGCTGTGTTCTTGCTGGACCTACCGGGTGATCGAGGTCAGGGGTCAGGCACTGGGTAAGCAGTTGCGCTCGAAGTCATCCCCTGGTGCCAGCGTAAAGGCACTTAGCGTAAAGGCGGTATAGCGTAAGCGGGGTGAGCAAATATCTGAGCCATCGCGGCCAGCTATTGCTTGAATCTATAGTTTCTACGAGTAAATCCGACTATTTCGCGTTCTTTCTCAAAACGCAGAGCCCCTCCATCGTATCAGCGCATCCGGGAAGGCAATCAGAAGAGATTAAGATGAGAAAAACTTAGGGCGTGTGTCCCTACTGGATCCAGCGTTTTGCGAGTACTGTAGCCGCGAATCCAGTCGCATCCCTCGCAACTGGATCCGGGTTTTTTAAATAATCGCGAGTAATTCAATCTCGAAGATTAGCGCCTGATAAGGACCAATTGCACCGCCTGCGCCCTGTTCACCATAGGCGAGTTGATAAGGGATGTGGAGCTTCCATTTCGAGCCAACATTCATCAGTTGTAAAGCTTCAGTCCAGCCTGCAATCACACCGTTAACTGGAAACTCAGTGGGCTGGTTTCGACTGTATGAACTATCGAATTCACTACCGTTTATCAAGGTGCCCCGGTAATGGGTACGAACTTTGCTGCTGGCATTCGGCTTTTCGCCATCACCTTCGGTAATCACTTCATATTGCAAACCCGATTCGGTGACGATGACATCATCACGTTTCGAATTTTCTTCGAGGTAAGCTATGCCTTCGCCGGCGTGTTGTTCAGCGTTAGCCGCTTCATCGCTGCGTACCTTTTCCTGGATCACCTGAAATGCAGCATTAATATCATCACTACTCACCTGTTGGGGATTTTTGGAAATAGCATCCTGTATACCTGCCATAACCGCAGTAGTGGAAACACCCGGGAAGGCATTGGTAATTTGCAGGCCCATTTGCATACCCATCCCGTAAGAAGCCTGTTCCTCGGTCGTACTGAAATCATTATCTGACATGTGATATTCCGAAAGTTTGATTAAAATTGGGTCGTCGATAAGGCGATGGGAATAGACCGATCAGACGAAGCGGCGTACTTTGCCGAGATTGGCCGGGATTTGCAAGTTTGAGACTGCACTCCAAATTCATTTTCGTATCGAGAGTGTGTGTCCCGTTTAATATTCCAACGCGTCTGTTTACCTGACCTGGACCTTTACTCAGGCCATAGCTGCGCGCAACGACGACGGTGGTTGAGCGAGCACATTTGTCTGCTCCGTCACCTGTCTCCGTTATCTATCTGCCATCAGCAACATTACGTGATGCCCAAAGTATCTTTATGACAGGCTGCGTGTTGTTGCTGACAGCTCGCTGAGGGATTAAAGTTCACGGCGCTGGAATAGCAGCACCGTTGCGCCCAGCGGCAGGATTATCCACACCAGCATGGCACCGACCAGCAAACTGCCACCGAGACCCGCTTCGCTGGCGACACCCGCGATTCCGGCGGCCTCGCTCACGCCTTCGAATAAGCTCAGATTGAGAACACGGTAAGTATCAGTTGGGCTCACCAGCATCAGCATCGAAAACAGTTGTTGGCCGATTTTCTGCTCTTCATCCATGGTCAACAGACCGAACAGTAACAAATCGTACAACACCACAAAAACCAGCCACAACCCAATCGCCGCACCGACCGCGGTTGCTCTTTCGCGAACGATGGCGCTGACAAAATAACCCAGTGCGATAAACACCGCGCCGAGCACCAGGGAGCTTGCCATCATCAGCGCATAGGCCTGCCAGCCCTCGGTGCCGCCACCGGTGGCCAGCGTCAGAATAACCACGGTGCCACCGTAGCCTCCCAGGATCGCAATCAACAGGATCAGTGTGTGACCCAGGAACTTGCCCAGCACGATTTGCCATCGCGTTACCGGGTATGCCAGCAACAGCATCATGGTGCCGCGCTCAAACTCCCCAACAAGAGCGTCATAGGACAGCATCAATGCGATCAACGGGATCAGGTAAACACTCAGGCTGGCCAGGCTGATCACGCGGATATCAAGTTCGCTGACACGCACCGAACCAGTTGGCGCCGAGCCCAGTATCGACAATGCCAACGCTAATATAGCCAGCACAATAACTGCCGCGGCTACCCAGCGATTGCGAAAACCGTCGCGCAGTTCTTTCAGCGCCAGTGTCCAGACAGTGCTCATGCCGATTCTCGATTCATGTAGTGGTTGTAGACTTCGTCGAGCCGGGGTGGCTTGATCTGCAAATCCTGCACCAGGTCACCAAGATCGCTGATGCGCCGAATCATCGCCATCTTGTCACCGTTGTAACAGTCCAGGCTGAGCGAGGTTTCGCTCACCTCGCTAATGGGGGCACTCGAGCCGAGACGTTCGGCGACCCTGGCAGCCAGACCTGGCGCCACCGCAATCTGCAGGCGCAGCGGCAATGCGGCCTGTTGATACAGTTCATCGAGGGTGCCGCAGGCTTCCAGGCGCCCCGCTTTGATGATCACAAATCGATTCGCACGCGCCTCGACTTCGCTCAACGCGTGGGATGAGATGAGCGACGTTGCACCGTTTTTCTGTAAACCTTCGATCAGTTCATAAAAATGACGGCGCAAGCCCGGATCGAGACCTGTGGTGGGTTCATCGAGGAACAGTAGACGCGGATTGCCGAGCATCGCCTGCGCCAGACCCAGCCGCTGGCGCATCCCTTTTGAATAGGTGGCTACTCGCCGGTCGGCCGCATCGGCGAGACCAACTGTCGCCAGCAACTCTTCACAGCCTTTGCTCGCAACCTTTTTCAGGCGGGCAAAAAAGGCCAGCACCTCGCGCCCGGTCATGGCTTCATATAACGCTACACTTTCCGGTAAATACCCCAGATTTTTATGTTGCGCAGCGGCATTACCAACTGCCGGGTTGGCGCCAAGGACTTCAACCTTGCCAGCGCTGGGTCGGGTAAGTCCCAGCATCAGTTTCATCAGCGTGGTTTTACCCGCACCGTTGTGCCCTACCAGCACCACGCACTCGCCCGCTTGAATCTCGAGGCTAACCTCGGACACCACGGTTTCAGTGCCATAGGACTTGCTTACCGCGTCGAGTAAAACAGCCGGGGTTTGCGATTGTTGCGTCATTGCTTTATTCCTTCCTTTAGCGCGCCAAGCCCGGCGAGATTGAGCTTGCCGCGATCTTTGCCATTGCCCGGATCGAGCCGCGGCTTCGCAGGTGTCATCAATGGTTTGCTATCGGTAACACCACCCGGATGCAGGGCTGGAAATTCAGACTGCACCCATCTCAATAATTGCATGGAAGGACTGTTCAACAATAATTTGGCGAGCGGATGACGCCAGACGATCTGATCGACCATGTCGTTCGGTTTGTAGACCTGGTCGGCAATGCCGTCGTTGTCGATATCGAACGCAGCATTGTCACTCCAGTAGTTGCCCTGTCCTCCCTTTGACCACTCGATATAGCGCGTGCCAACATACTTCACCTGGGTACGGTTATCGATGAAGGCATTGGCGTAGATTTCGTTCTGTTCAGATCCAGCGGTGAAATGTATACCAATCTGGCACTGCTCGAACGAGTTGCCGCTGATCTGGTTGAAGTTGGCGTTGTAGATAAACACGCACTTCTCGGCACCGACGACGCGGTTACCGGCAATTTTCGAATAGTTGGCCGCATTGAAAAACAGGCCACGTTCGCGGTCGTTCGACGAATAATTGTTTTCGGCAACAATGCGATCCGAAAACATGATCGCAAAACCGACGTGATTGTTGAGTGAAATATTATGGCTGACTTCGCTATCGTGAGCGTACATGTAATGTATCGCGAAGCGCAGGTCAGACATGTGGTTGCCGCTGAACAGGTTGTCACGACTGCCGTTTACGAAGATGCCGTCACGGCCGTAACGGATAACATTGTCCCTGATTTCAGAGCCGGGCGTGTTCCACAGATAAATGCCGTTTCCACGATCGTTCATGCGATGAAACTGACTGCCGATTATGCGGTTGTTGCGCACCACGGCGTCTTGTGGACCCTTCAGGTAAACACCAATCAAGTTACCTTCTAAATGATTGTTCTCTAGCAGCGTGCGGTCGCCACGATCGGTGATGAAAACCCCGCTGTTTTCATCTTCCGCAACTTCGCCCGAGTGACGAATCTCCAGTCCACTGATGACGACATCGGGCGCTGTCACCAGAACCGCATGCCCCGTTCCTTCACCATCGACCAGGCTTGTGCCGTCACGACTGCCCATCAATACCAGGCTGCGATTGACGTCGATCGACCCGGTGTAGGTACCCGCCGTTAGCCGCAAGGTATCACCATCACTGGCCGCGTTGATCGCAGCTTGCAATGTGCCCTCGCCGGGTTGCACCAGCCAATCACGAGCATTGACCGGCGCTATCGGTAACAGCAGACACAGCAACAGCGCAGCGGCCAACCTGCGGGGTATCCGCAGGCTGGTTGCTACTCGACTGTGCTGTTGCCGTGGTGCTGGCATGCGCTGGCTTTAAGCCGGCTCGACAAACATACGACCGCGCATTTCCATATGCAGGGCGTGGCAGAACCACTGGCAATAGAACCAGTGAACCCCCGGACGATCGGCGGTAAAGCTGATCGATGAGGTTTGCTGCGGCCCGATTTCCATCGCTAAACCATAATTTGCCATGGTGAAGCCGTGGGTCAAATCATCGATCGAATCAAGGTTGCTGATGATAATCGTCACTTCTTCACCCTGCTTCACGGTAAAGGTTTCCATGCTGAAATTCGGTGCGACCGAGAACATGTAGACACGAACCTTGTTACCTTCACGGATCACCGTCGAGGCTGCGGCCAGATTGACACCATCTTTTTCCGCCTGGGCGGTGGTCTCGGCCCAGAAAGAATCGCCCTGGGTCCAGGTGGAATCCGGGTTGACGATGTCGGCACGTACAATGATGCAATCATGTGGCTCGGCGTAGGTCGGGCCATCGTGCACCAGCTTCATCTTGTCACCGGTGATATCGATCAACTGCTCGTTCTCGGGTTTCAGCGGGCCGACATTGATGTAGCGATCCTTGGAGAACTTGTTCAGCGACACCAGCCACTTGCCGTCTGCTTCTTTGGTTTCACCCATCGAGGTATGGTTGTGACCGGGTTGATAATGCACGTCGAGCTTGTCGATAATGGGATCAACATTCTTGCCGTTGTAGGCATCGATGGCTTTCTGCATATTCCACTTTACCGCCTGGCTATCGAGGAACAAGGTTGTGAAGCAATTGCCCTTGCCATCAAACGCGGTATGCAGCGGGCCGAGGCCGAGTTCAGGTTCAGCGACTACCGTGTCGCGCGGCTTGATCTTGTCAGCGAACAGGTCGGGTAACTTGCGCACGTCGATGACCGTTACCGTTGGCGATAACTTGCCGTTGAAGACCACGTGGATGCCGTCGGGTGCGGTATTACAACCGTGGGGACTGTTCGGTACCGGGATGTAACGCGTGTATTTGGATCCCTTGCGGCCATCGAGAACCGGTACACCGTGGATTTCCTTGAAGTCTCCCGCCTTGACGCCAGCTTCGATTGCCTTGATGTCGAAAACGACTGCCCAGTCGCGCTCGTTGGCAATCATGCCAGCCAAATTGACCGCTTCCTCGCTGTTGTAACAGGTAGAGAAGGCATAGAGACCCTGGTAATCGGCGTCGCAGTTGTCGAGGTTACCGTCAACCATCACCTGCCAGGCCACCTTCATTTCATCGCCGTCGATGGCGGTAAAAATCGCGTGATACTTTTCCGGTTCATCCAGAATGCTGCCGTCATTGGGGATCGGCACACGATGCTCGCCGTTGGCGAAGACATAGCCGGTGCGCGGATACTTCTGTGGACGCAGGCCGTGAATGTCGGAGGCATTCGGAATTTCGATTATTTTGTCACATTTCATGATGTCGCAGCGCACGCGGGCGACGCGGGTATTGGCCTTGTCGTTCATGAATATATAGCGACCGTCGTAGGTGCCATCGGTGAAGGACATGTGCGGATGATGCAGGTCGCCATTGGTCCAGACGCCACCTCGCCCTCCAGTATCGAGGAACTCTTTGGTCTCCGGTAACAAACCGTCGCGAAGAATCTTGCGGCTTTCGTTGGTCGAACCCCAGCCCGAGGCACTGCAACGATTGAACACCGGCACGCGCATCAATTCACGCATCGACGGCACACCCAGGATGCGCATTTCACCTGCCTGGCCACTACTCCAGAATCCATAGTATTCGTCCAGATCACCCGGTGCGACTTCTGCCTTGCTGGCAGCCGCGGCCGTTTCCGGTGTCAGTACCGCAAAGCCCGCCACTGCAGTGGCGCTCGCAAATGCAGTCAGTTTCATCGAGCCGCCCAGTAACTCGCGCCGGGTCAGACCTCCCTGTTCCGGTTCGTTATGTTCCTGCTTGTTATGTTCCGATACATCCTGTTCTTTTTTCATCTTTACTTACCTCGTCAAATACGCCCGCCTTACGACAGGCCGATTAACCAAACCCATAATCCTTCGTGGGTTAAATGTGTCATGCGTCTAATAGAAAACATCGCTACCAACTCAATCTTCAAACATCTTTTCTTACTTCTGTTGGGTTCACTTCAATCCCAACGTCCAGCACTCCCTTCTTGTCCTTGCTGTAAAGCGCTTCCCGACGCTCACGCTTCAGGCGCTTCTGAATCACCACCGGGCAAACGTGATCGTCCGAATAAACTACCTGGCAGTGCAGGCAGTAGAGACATTCATTGACGTTGATGTTGCCCTCGGGGTGTATTGCCTGAACCATGCACTCGTTGGCGCAGCGCTGGCAGGGGGTGCCGCATTCCTTGTAGCGCTTGAGCCAGGAGAACATGCGCAATCTTCCGGGAATGGCAAGCGCCGCACCCAGCGGACACAGGTAACGGCAGTAAAAACGCTCGATAAAAATCCCCGGTATCAGGACTGCCAGCGCAAACAGCACATAGGGCCATTCGCGCATGAACTTCAGAATAATGGCCGTTTTGAAGTGTTCGATTTCCGCCAGTCGTTCGGCCCATTCGAGTGAGTACAGCGACAGACCGAACAAACCGAGAAAGATCAGGTATTTGAAGGTCCAGATACGCTCATGAATGGCCCAGGGAACGGTGACCTGCCTGATGTTTACCAGTTTGGCGAGGCGATTGATCAATTCCTGCAGCGCGCCAAACGGGCATAACCATCCGCAATAAGGCCCGCGCCCCCAGAACAGGAGCCCCGCGGCAACCGCGGCCCAGATAATGAAGATCAGCGGCTCCATGAGGAAATAGGCCCAGTCGAAACCATTCACCAGGGCATTGAACATGAACAGAATGTTCACCACCGACAGTTGCGCGTTGAAATACCAGCCGATACCGAACAGCGTGAATATCAGAAAACCAATGCGTATGCGGTCGACGTATTTTTGATACTTGACCAGCCAGTCCTGGAAAAAAAAGATAATCGTCAGCACGCCGAGCGCCAACCCGAGAACCACGACTTGCCCCAGCTTGAGCTGCCACATCTTTTTCCAGATCGGCTCGCTGCCTGCGCCCACAACGACGGGCTCCAGGTTATCTTCGAGCTGGGGTTCCAACTCGCTGAAAGCCAGGTATTTTGCGGGCGGATCGTAGTTCAGATCGAAGGTCAAAAATTCTTTTTCTGTCGGCCCGACATTGCGACCCACCAACAACTCCAGCTTCCACGCCAGCGCTCCATCGAAGTTCAGTTCGGCCGGTGTCCTGAACAAATCGACTTCCTTCAGATCGGGCGCGCCCTCGGCAGCCAGGCTGCGCAGACGCTTGTGATAGTTGTCGTGAAAGCGTACGGAAGTGTCACCCTGAACAATCTGAAAACGATCAAAGATGCCACCACGCACATAGCCGGAACCCTTGAACGAGTAGCGCCCATCCCCCGCCAGCAAGATCGCCTGTTCGCCGGGTTTGAGCTTTTTCATCAGGTTGCGGTATTCGTGCTTACCCAGCAGGCTACGACCGATGCTCGGTATGGAGACGACTGCCGCATAGAGTTCGATGAAGATTTCGTTTGCTTCGCCCTGTTCGGCCGATTCAAGCGCAAGTGGATTCCCGGTATCCGCAAAAGCCTGGTTGATTTGCGCGAGGTTGATTTTTAACCGAACCAGCGAACCATCGCTCACCAGCCCGGTCCAGTCTTCAATATTGCTGATCTCCGCATTGACCGAAGCTTTTGGTCCAGCCTCCTTTTTCTCGACCCTGAGACCAGAAAGACCGAACTCCCGGGCGACCTTGATCGCACTGCGCAGTATGGTGTCGTCCATTACCATCACGGTCACCGTGGCGCCGGTGACAATGTCAATATCGTGTTCCATGGTGCCGCGCACCAGCTTGCCAACGTCCATACCCTGGTAATTGTCGAGCACAGCGACGATACGTTTTTCGGGAATACCAATCAGTACGATGGGCTCGTGGTGCTCAACCAGCAGGACTTTCTGGATAATACCCTGCATATCCATGGCAACCAGTTGATGAATCGGTTTGCCCGAGTAACCGGTAGTATTCTGGTAATCCGAGGTCAGAAAAACGAAACCAAGTTGCTCACCCTGGCGGTAAGCCGGCGCGACCACGGGGTCAGTGGTGACCGCTCCCAGTCGGTCCGCACCCGGAAAAACCGTTTCGGCGCTGATTGAATCGATAAAGCGTGGCAACTCTGCGTCGGCATGCGCGACGCCAGCGAAGGCCAGGCACCACAACAACTGCAGGACCGAGAGCGCGAGAATCAGACGCTTACCGAAATTTAATGCCATACACCCCGGGGCCAACCCGGATGAACGAGGGCCAGGTAAGAGAGGGGATATCATCGAAGCGCGATGTGCATTCAAGAGCGCGGTACAGGTCGGTTTTGAGGAACGCTATTGTGTGGTGGTTTGGACGATTACTATATGACTATTATCAAGTACAAGATCCCTGCATCAGTCACACAATGCCGGCACTGAGGACCGATTAACATGCTACCAGGCAAAGTCAAAACCACCGCGGAGTTGATGTCGATTGCGTTGCAGGCAGAACGCCAGACAACGCTACGTTATTCCCGGCTGGCCGAGAGCATGCGCGCCGTCGGTAATGAATCCGCCGGCGCGCTGTTTGAACGTATGGTGATTGAAGAACGCCAGCACGAGCGCCTGTTACTGGAGTGGATGGCACGGGAATCGATAGCTGAAGTCTCTGATATCGGCCCGGTTCGCTGGCGCGATCCTTTTGTTGCGACACATTATGACGACGAGGCTCGTGACCCTCATTACAGCACGCCTTATAAAGCCCTGGCGTTTGCGGTGAACAATGAAGAAAACGCGTTCCGCTTTTACACGCAAGTGGCCGCCGAAGCGGATAGCACCTCGTTGCGCGAGTGTGCCGAGGCTCTGGCCCGCGAGGAACTGGAGCATGCCGAGTTGTTCAGGGCCGAACGCAGACGCGCCTATCACGCCGAACGTAATGCTAATATTGCGCGCTCGGTAGCGGATCCAACGGCGATCCATAATGAAGCTGAATTACTGGCAACAGCAATCCGCATTGACCGTTATTTTGCCGACACACTAGACCCGCTCAGCACTGACGCCCCCGAATTGATCGCGCTGGCTCGGGAAGCCCGACAACAGCTAGCTAAAAATGAGGGTTTGCTGAGCAACCTGTCGATGAATGCCGTGCAAATTCCTGACGAACTTATTACTGCGATTCTGCCGCAGTCCGATTTCAACAATGCAGGCGATCGCCGCGATTTCGCCACTGCTGACTCCAGGCTGCAACAGCTCCGTATCTGCTGTGACCGCAGCTTTATCTTTTACGACGCCATAGTGGAAAACGCGACCAACGAAAAGGTGATGCTTGCCGCACAAACACTGGCGTCTGTAGCGCTCGATCGAACGGGCGTCTTACAGCAGTTGATCCTGAATCGGGAATCGATTCAGGAAACATAGCGCCAGATCCTGAACGGACATCGGCTTACAAAGCGCCTACTTCTTCACCCTATGACTAGAAACACCTATTATGTTTTTAATACGCTATTACCCATTGCAAATAACGCAACCGTTGCAATTGACGAACCAAACGCCAACCAGTGATAGGTATTAAAAGATTCCTTAAAAATAACGACGCCAACGATTATTGAAGTTGTAATAATGGACAGGACTGCATACAAAATATAATTCGAAGCGCCGTATTTCGAGTAAAGCAAATTAAAACCAAGATAGGTCAGAAACAAACCTGCCCCACTGAGCACCGCCCACCAACCATTTTCTTTTACCACTGCGCTGTAATGAGGTTGGCCAAATAATGGCGCAGTAGCAACGGTCAGAAAGACGCAAACGATTGCAGCGAGCGCTATAAAAGTAAACGGATTCTCAAATGCGATAGCTTTCTTCTGGCCTGCAGCGAACATGGCATTGCCAATGGCGGCTATCAGTGCAAAAAATAATGGCCCGTATATTTTCATATGTCTGTCCTGTTAAAAATGACCTGTGCCTCACACGGGTCAAACGACTCGCCGCACACACCAGGCAACTGCATGACCCGTAACCCCTGGTTGACGAGGGTGCTGGCAATGTCGGTAGCGCCGGTAACGTCGTTCGCAATTACGCCCAACATCAGTTTCCTAGCATGCTCATTTATCTGTTTGTGCTCAACAGAGTTACGGGGGTCAGTATACCTAATTCGATTTTCTAATCGGCAAGCAGCTAAACTGCTGGCGATTGCCCGCGCTGAATGGCCATCATCCATGTAACGATTATCAATCAGTAGTCCTGCCCCTAAATTTCGAGCTCGGTGGAGTGGTCTTGCTGTGAATTGAATACAATGAATTGAAGACCAGCATCGGGATAGTGACTTTTAATCAGGTATACTGCCTTTCCGGAATTACAGATCGAAGTCGCCAAACCATTTTTGACATAGCTTATAGATTGATTTTTCGACCGCGCGTTGAGGAAATCTCAATACTCCTTTACCTCTTTGCGGTAGGTTTCTGGTTGATGCCAGCGCGTTTTTCCTTAATCTTTCTCTACAATTAATCTTAAAATAGCTTCTTGTTATGGTGTTGCGGGTTTGGTTTACGCTACATTAGCCTTTGAATTGTCACTATTTATGCTGTCTGCTTGTCGTTAGGAAAAAGGACTTTAATTATGGTCAAGTTACACCCTCGTTGTTCTGTTCGTTCGTCAGCCTTTGTGCAATTGGCAGTAGTGGGCGCACTGCTGCTGGTCCTCGTCGGTTGCGATAAGCCCCCACCGGCTGCCAAACCGCCGGTTCCTGACGTCAAAGTCATCAAGGTTGAATCCAAAACGATTGATATTGTGCTGACTCGCCTGGCCCAGCTCGAGAGTTCTCGCGAAGTCGATGTGGTAGCGCGTGTGTCGGGGTTTCTGGAGAAGATGGTTTATAAAGAAGGCGCCCTGCTCAAGCAAGGCGATGTCATGTTCGTAATGGACAAACGCCCGTTTCAGGCACAGGTCAATGCCGCGAAGGGTGAGCTGGAGGCAAGCAAGGCAAGTCTATGGACCGCCAATGCCAACCTGAATCGTATAAAGCCCCTGACCGAAGCCGACGCGATGAGTCAGAGCGATCTCGATACTGCCATTGGCCAACAGCGTAGCGCTGAGGCCGCTGTCTTTTCAGCCGAGGCAAAATTGTCCAGTGCCGTACTTGATCTCAGTTATACAACCTTGTACGCGCCAGTGACTGGTCTGTCCGGTGCCGCCCAGCAGCGTGAAGGGTCTTACCTGAAT
>Ga0102815_10001753_pt1 | contig 13496 bp, 8 predicted proteins | sample ColrivemetaGS759_FD_79113 | JGI IMG/M metagenome (GOLD analysis project Ga0102815, IMG submission 79113) | Estuarine microbial communities from the Columbia River estuary - Ebb tide ETM metaG S.759 | ecosystem: Environmental > Aquatic > Marine > Intertidal zone > Estuary | place: USA: Columbia...
ATTCAGGGCCTCGAGTCATGACCTCCTGGATGCTTCGGTTTGGAGCTTCTGGAGCAGGGGGTCACGTCTGCCGGAACGTCCTGAGGGCGCGCTCGGCGAGGTGGGGCTCGATCCACCCTGCGTACCGATCTATCCCGTTGGTGGGCAAGTCGCCTTGCCGCAGGCCGCGTAGCGTGGCCCCTTGGATTCGCTTTCCGTCATTCAGGAAACGGCGATCCCACCCTCGGGCGGTTATCCACAACGGGGTCGGGGGATAAGCGATTCAAGCTGCCACTTGGGCTCCCGATCAGCGCGCCCTACACCCTGGTGCCGCTGGACGGCACCGGCCCTTGCTTGGACGTGGTGTCCTTCTGCGACCAGGGAGCCGGCGCGCCGCAGCTCGAGCTGATGCCGCCGCAGGCAGCGAACAGCCTGCACTTCGCGGTGATCGGCGCGGCGCCCGGCGCCACCGTCGCCCTCGTGGGCGGCCAGCGCGGCCTGCCGATGGGCGTGCCCGCGGGGAGCCTCTGCCTCGGCGGCGGTCGGCGCGTGATCGCGCACGGGCAGGCCGGGCCGGGCGGCGCGGCCCTCCTCCCGTGGCACCCCGGCGCCGCAGGGTGGACGGCGCTCTCCAGCGGTCAGTTCGCGGTGCAGGCGCTGAGCCAGGGCCTTTCCCCTAGCCTGTCGAACGCCCTCGCGCTTCAGACCTGCCCTTGAGGTGAGGCGGGCGGGTCGCCCCCATGATCGAGCTCGTTCGGGTCCGAGCCGCCCGCTCAGCCCTTGTCCGCGTCCGCGTCGCCCTCGGTGCCCTTTGAGGGGGCAGCGGCGTCGGGCGTCGACGACTCATCCCCCTCGGCCGGCTCCTCCTCGGTGGGGAGCTCCTCCTCGGCCCCCGGCTCCGCCTCGACCTCTGCCGGGTTCCAACCGCCGCCCATGGCGCGGTAGAGCTGAACGAGGGAGTTGGCGGCCTCGCCCCGGGCGCTGAAGAGCTCGATGTCCTGGTTGAGGAGATCTCGCTGCACGTCGAGGAGCTGCTCGTAGTCGATCAGCCCTTGCTCGTAGAGACCCGTGGCGAGGTTGAGGGCCTTGGTGGACGCCGCTGAGGCGCGGCTGAGGGCTCCGACGCGGTCCCCTTGCTGGCTGAAGGCAGCGAGGGCGACCTCGACCTCGAGCAGCGCGTTCAGCACGGTGTCCTCGTAGCGGAGCAGGGCCTGCTCCACTCGGATGTCCTCGGCCTTGATGAGGTTTCGGATCCGGCCGCCGCTGAAGAGCGTCCAGTTGCCGATCCCGGGACCCACGGTGTATGCGGTGTTACCAGCGCCCAGCAGGCTGCCGCCCGCGGCGTTCCCGACGCCGAAGGAGCCCCCGATCCCGAGGGTCGGGTACAGGTCGGCGGTGGCGACGCCGACGCGAGCGGTCTGGGACGCGAGGCGGCGCTCGGCCGCGCGGATATCGGGGCGCTGCCGGAGCAGATCGGCGGGGACCCCCACGGTGACCTCACCAGGGGGGACGGGGACCGGGCCTGGTGCCGCGAGCTCCTTCTCGAGCGCGGTGGGGTTCTTGCCGATGAGTACGCCGAGCGTGTTGATGGCCTGGCTGAGGCTGACCCTCAGGGGAGGCAACGCCGCCTCGGAGGCGGCGTACAGGCTCTCGGATCGCGCGAGGTCCAGGTCCGAAGAGATCCCGTTCGCCGCGCGGGAGCGGGTCAGCTCCAGGATCGTCTTCTGGCTGGCCAGGTTCTTCTCTGCGCTCTGAAGCTGCATCTGGACGGCGCGAACCGAGATGTACGACCCGGCGACCTCGGCTAGCAGGCTGACCTGGACGTCGCGCAGGTCCTCCTCGCTGGCTTCGAAGTTCGCCTCGTCTGACTCGATCTGGCGCGCGATACGTCCGAAGACATCAAGCTCCCAGGCGGCCTCTGCCTTCAGGGATGACACGCTCTCGGACTTGAAGCCCGTGAACTGGTTGCTTGAGATTCCGGTGCCGCCGCCAAGCGAGAGCGCGGGCCACCTGGCGCCCTTGGCGTAGTCCACCCGGGTCCTGGCTTCCTCCACTCTGGCCAGGGCCACCTTGAGGTCCTTGTTGCCTTCCTGGGCCCGCGCGATGATCGACGTCAACACCGGATCGTTGAAGACAGCCCACCATTCGGTGATGTCGGCCTCGCCCGGGGTGAAAGAGGGGTCGTCGATCCCGGAGAACGACTCCTCGATCACGCCCTCCTCAAGAACAGGCTCCTCGTAGTCGGGCCCGACCTTGCAGGACGGCAGCAGGAACGTGACGGCGAGCGCCATCGGGACGAAGCTGCTTCGCGGCGGCTGGAGTTGGAACGTCATCGCTGGGAACGGTAGCAGAAATGCGTCCCCGCTCTGTGGCGGGCTCGCCAATACGCCTACCCTCTCAGGGCAATGAAGACGGTCACCCTACTCATCTCTGCCGGGCTGCTGGGCAGTCTCGCTGGCTGCCGCGAGAAGCCGGCGCCGATCACTCCCAAGCCGCCCCTCGTTGAGGTCCAGAAGCCTCTCGTAAAGGACATCACCAAGTACGAGGTGGTAAGCGGTCAGACGGAGCCGGTTCAAACGGTCGAGATCCGCGCGCGGGTTGACGGCGTCCTGGAGGAGATCGCGCACAAGGAGGGCCAGCCGGTGAAGACTGGCGACCTGATGTTCCGCATCGACCCAGCGCCCTTCGCCGCCGCCAGGGACGCCGCCGCGGCGCAGCTCCTGAGCATGAAGGCCCAGGCCGAGCTCGCCGACGTCACCGCGACGCGGCTCGAGAAGGCCTACAAGGACCGCGCGGTCTCCGAGCTCCAGGCGCTCGAGGCGCGGGCCAAGCACAAGGTCGCCGAGGAGAACGTGAAGGTCGCCACCAAGAACCTGGCGATCAAGCAGCTCGACGTCTCGTACACCGAGATCTACGCCCCGATCGACGGCCGCGCTGAGCAGAGCGAGTACTTCGTGGGCAGCCTCGTCGGCGGCCTGGGGACCTCTGCGTTGACGAAGATCTACGACGACTCAAAGGTCGATGCGTGGTTCACGCTGCCGGACCGGGTCATGCTCGAGTACGCGGCCAAGGACGAGAAGGAGGGCCGCGTTCGCGAGGCGCTCGACAAGCTGCCGCCGATTGAGCTGGCCCGCGAGATTGACGAGGGCTTCCCCTTCGAGGGCCGCGTCGACTACGTGGACCCCGAGGTGGACATCGAGACCGGGACGCTGCGCATCCGCGCCGAGTTCGACAACGCGGAGGGCAAGCTCAAGGGCGGCCTCTTCGTCCTGATCCGGATCCAGGCGGGCACGATCAAGGACGCGATCATCGTCCCCGTGGTGGCCCTCGGTCGGGACCAGCAGGGCGCCTACCTGTTCGTGGTCGGCAAGGACAACGTCGTGGAGCGACGCTCCGTCAAGGTCGGGCCGCAGACTGAGGACGGGCTCGTGATCCTGTCTGGCGTGGACGCGACGGACACCGTCATCGTCAACGGCATGATGTCCGCGCGGCCAGGGGCCCCGGTCCAGATCAAGCAGGACAGCTGACGGGGCGATCTAGATGCTCTCCAAGTTCTTCATTCTCCGTCCGATCTTCGCATCGGTGGTCTCCATCATCGTGATCACGATGGGGGTCACGGCGCTGGTCAAGCTGCCGATCGCGCAGTACCCCGAGCTCGCCCCGCCGACGATCGCGGTGAAGGCGAACTACCCCGGCGCGGACGCCAAGGTCGTCGCCGACACCGTGGCCGCGCCGATCGAGCAGGAGGTCAACGGTGTCGAGAAGATGCTCTACATGTCGAGCATCTCCGCGTCGGACGGCAGCTACACGCTGACCATCACCTTCGAGCCCGGGACCGACCTCGACATCGCGTCCGTCCAGGTGCAGAACCGCGTCTCCTCGGCGGAGCCCAGCCTCCCCGAGGACGTTCGCCGGCTCGGCATCACGACGAACAAGAAGATGCCGGACTTCGCCCAGATGATCTCGGTGTACTCGCCCGGCGGCAGCCTGGACGACGTCTACCTGGCGAACTGGGCCTCGCTCAACCTGCGAGATGAGCTGAAGCGTATCTACGGGGTGGGGGACGCGCAGATCTTCGGCGCGTCGGACTACTCGATGCGCCTGTGGCTCGACCCCTTCGAGCTCGACGCTCGGAGGCTCACGCCTAATGACGTCCTCGCGGCGATCCAGGAGCAGAACGTGCAGGTGGCGGCCGGCAAGATCGGCGAGGACCCGGCGCCGGCCGGGACCGAGTTCACCTACACCGTCTCCACCAAGGGGCGCCTCAAGACCGTCTCGGAGTTCGAGAACATCGTCGTCCGCACGGGCAAGGACGGCCGTGTGCTGCGCGTGGGAGACATCGCGCGGGTGGAGCTCGGAGCGAAGAACTACGTGATGGGCTCGTCCCTGAACGGTCGCCCCGCGGCGAACATCGCGATCTATCAGCTCCCGGGCGCCAACCTCATCCAGATCTCGGACCAGGTGTCCGAGCTCATCGAGACCACCCGGGCCAGCTTCCCGGACGACCTCAGCGCCCAGGTGACCTACGACGCGGCGGACGTCGTCCGCGCGTCGATCAAGGAGATCATCAGCACGCTCTTCATCGCGGCGGTGCTGGTCATCCTCACGGTCCTCATCTTCCTGCAGGACTTCCGGGCCACCCTGATCCCGGCCGTGACGATCCCCGTCTCGCTGATCGGCACCTTCGCGGTCATGTCCGCGCTGGGCTTCTCCCTGAACACGCTCTCCTTGTTCGGGATCGTGCTGGCGATCGGCATCGTCGTCGACGACGCGATCGTGGTGGTGGAGAACGTGGCGCGGAACATCGACAGCGGGCTCTCCTCCAAGGACGCGGCGCTCAAGGCGATGGAGGAGGTCACCGGGCCGATCGTCGCTACGACGCTCGTACTGCTCGCGGTGTTCGTCCCGACGTCCTTCATGCCCGGCCTCGTCGGGGTGATGTTCAAGCAGTTCGGCCTGACGATCTCCGCGGCCACGGTCTTCAGCTCGATCAACGCGCTGAGCCTGAGCCCCGCCCTGTGCGCGATCCTCATGCGGCCGGCGAAGCAGAAGAAGAACTTCTTCTACCGCGGGTTCAACTGGCTCCTCGGACTCACGACCAAGGGCTACGTCGGCGTGGTCGGCGTGGCCGTGCGTAAGTTCGCCATCAGCCTTGTGGTCTTCCTGAGCGTGGTCTTCGCAGGGGGCTACACCTTCTCGCAGCTCCCCACGGGCTTCGTGCCCCAGGAGGACATGGGCTACCTGATCGTCTCCGCGCAGCTGCCCGACGCCGCGTCGAAGGAGCGGACCCGCGCGGTGGGCCAGAAGGTGGACGCCGTCCTGAGCAAGACCCCCGGCGTCGACGCGAGCGTGGCGCTGATCGGCTACTCGCTGATCGACGGCGCCGCGAGCTCGTCCACGGTGAGCTTCATCGTGACGCTCGACCCCTGGGATGAGCGCACGACGCCGGAAACAGGCCTGCGCGGGATCATTACCGGCCTCATGGCCAGCTTCCACCAGATCCCTGACGCCCAAATCTTCGCCTTCCCGGTGCCCTCGATTCCGGGCGTGGGCCTGGTCGGTGGCTTCGACATGCAGCTGCAGGATCGCTCGGGCGGCGGCATCGCCAACCTGTCCAAGGCAGCCGACGCGTTGGTCGCCGGCGGCAATCAGCAGCCGACCCTGATGCGGGTCAACTCGAGTCTGCGCGCCTCGGTGCCCCAGCTCTACGTCGACGTGGACCGGGACAAGGTCAAGCAGATGGGGATCTCGCTGCAGACGGTCTTCAGCACGCTGCAGACCTACCTGGGATCGGCCTACGCCAACGACTTCAACGAGTTCGGGCGGACCTACCAGGTCAACCTGCAGGGGGAGGCCGACAGCCGCTCGGTCCCCTCGGACATCGGCAAGCTCCGCATGGGCACGAGCGACGGGCGGATCATCCCGATGGCCTCCGTGGCCACGGTGGAGGACCGCGTCGGTCCCGCTTCGATCGTCCGCTTCAACCTCTATCCGAGCGCCTCGATCAAGGGCAGCGCCGCGCCGGGGACCAGCTCTGGCCAGTCGCTGGACATCATCGAAGGGGTCAAGGACCAGGTCTTACCGGGCCCCAACTTCGGGATCGCCTGGAACGGCCTGTCGTATCAGGAGAAGGTGGCGGCCGGCGGAGCCGGCTCGATCTTCCTCCTCGCGATCTTCCTGGTCTTCCTGGTGCTCGCCGCGCAGTACGAGTCCTGGATGCTCCCCCTGGCGATCATCCTGGCGGTCCCCCTGGGCCTGCTGGGTGCGGCGCTAGGGACGATGCTCACGCCCTTCGGCAACAACGTCTACACCCAGATCGGCATCGTCCTGCTGATCGCGCTCATCTCGAAGAACGCGATCCTGATCGTGGAGTTCGCGAAGGAGCAGCGCGAGTCAGGCCTCGGCGTGGTGGACGCGGCGATCGAGGCCTCGCGCCTGCGCTTCCGACCCATCCTCATGACGGTCGTCTCGTTCGTCTTCGGCACGGCCCCGCTGGTCCTGGCCACAGGCGCGGGCGCGGGCTCGCGCGTCGCCCTGGGCGTGACGGTGTTCTTCGGGATGATCCTCGCCACCATCCTCGGGCTGGTGCTGACGCCTTCGCTCTACCGCATGATTCAGGGCCTCGCCGAGCGCTTCGGCGGCGGCAACGTGAGCTCCGGAGATGCGGTTGCCCCCAAGGAGAGCGGCTCTCTGGAAGGCGGCTCAGACCAGGGTGACGGTGGAGACGAGGAAGGCAGCGTCGCGACGGGGCAGTGAGCGCGTGGCGGCTCCTTCTGTGTGGCGCGCTCCTCTGGGGGACCCAGGGGTGTAGCGCCACGGGCCCAATGGATCCCCCCGCGCTCCCCGCCTCCTCGGCCTACCTGCCGGGCCTCCTCGATCTGATGGAGGCCGGGCTCGACCGCTCGGAGCCCAGCGCGAACCTCGTCATGCGGGTCGCCGACGGGTCACTCTTCGATGGCTCTTACGACTGGCACTCCTGCATCTTCGCCCATTGGGCGCTGCTCACCCAGGCGCGGAGGGACGGAGATAGCGAGCGCATCGACCGCATCCTGGCGCGGCTCTCCGACGAGGCCCTCGCCGAAGAGCAGGCGCGGCTCGTCGGGGCCGAGCTCGGCGGCCGCCTGACCTACAGCTACGGTCAGTGCTGGCTCCTGCGCCTCCTCGCTGAGCTTGAGCGGCACCGCGGGGTCGCGCCGTCCACCCGAGCCTTTCGGGAGGAGACCGAGCTCCAGCTGCTGGAGTTCCTCGAGGCCGCCCCCTTCCCCGAGCTCGAGGGCGACCGCCTCATCGAGGGGCGAGGCGTGATCGGCTACTACTCATCGTGGGCCTTCACCTGGTATCAGGTCATGGCGGCGGGCCCGGTCACCCCGGGCGCCCAGGAGCGGCTCTTGCAGATGCGTGATGAACGCATCCTCCCCTGGCGAGACCAGCTCGTCACCTCGGTGGACCCCAGGTCCTTCGAGTTCCTTTGGGTCCCGACGCTCGGCTACCTCGTGGACGCCGAGGTGCCCTTCGACCCGCCTCTGGAGCCCTACTCATTGGACCCGCGGGAGGTGCTCCCGGCGGAGGTCACCATGGGGACGACCCACCTGCTCGGCGTGCACGCGTCGCGCCTCTGGCCGCTCTCGCTGCGGGCGGCTGGCGACGCGGAGGTTGCGGCAGCGCTCGACCGTGAGCTCGCGACCTTCCTCCAGCGGACCGAACTCTGGGACGGTGACTTCGCGGTGGTGTCCCACTGGATGCCACAGTTCATCTGGCTCAACTACTACTTCGCGGGCGCGGTCTCTCCCTGAGGGAAGGGGAGCCGGCCGCGTCTAGCTCGCCAGGTGGGCGGCGCGGATCGTCTCGGCCAGCGCCCTGAACTCATCCTCGCGGGCGGAGCTCTTTCGCCAGGCGACGCCGATGGAACGCGACGGCCCGCCCTCATCGAAGTGCCGGAAGATGACCCCAGGGTTGCAGTTCTGCTCGCCCGCGATGGCCATCTCCGGAACGAGGGTCACGCCGATCCCGGCGCCGACCATCTGAAGGAGCGTCCCCAGGCTCGTGGCACGGAAGTCGGCGTACTCGGTCATGCCCGCTGACTTGCAGATGGGCATGGCGTGGTCGCGCAGGCAGTGGCCCTCCTCGAGGAGGAGGACCGACTCGCCTTCGAGATCGCTCTCGGCGAGCACCCCGCCCTCGGCGAGGGGGTGGCCTGTGGGGCAGGCGAGCACGAACGGGTCGCTGAAGAGCGGCAGCTCGGCGGCTCCGCGGAGGTCGACGTCGAGGGCCAGCAGCACCAGGTCGAGCTCCCCGGAGTGGAGGCGTTGGACAATGCGGTCCGTCTGGTCCTCCTGGAGCAGGAGGACCAGCTCGGGGTGCGCGCGCCTGGTGGCCTGGACCACCGATGGCAGGATGTAGGGGGCCACGGTGGGGATCACGCCGAGTCGGAGCCTTCCGACGAGCGGCTCGCCCGCGGCCCTGGCCGAGTCGAGCAAGTGGTCGGTCGCGGAGAGGATTCCGCGCGCCTCCTCGGCGAGCTGGAGCCCAGCCGCGGTGGCGACCACGCGGCGGGTATCGCGCTCGAACAGCTGCACCCCGAGGAGCGCCTCGAGCTGCTGGAGCTGGGTGCTGAGCGCCGGCTGGGTGACGTTGCAGGAGGCCGCGGCCTCGCGGAAGTTCAGGTGGTCCGCGACGGCGACGAGGTACTCGAGCTGCCGGATAGAGGGGCGTTCCATGGTGGCTTGTGGGGGGCTCGAGGCCTCACTCGGCGTCGGATTCAGGTGCCGAGGATGCGGGCGCGGTGTCGGGCGCGGAGACGTCCTCCAGCGCGGCCTCCAGCCCCTTCAGCTTCATGGCCGAGTAGCCCTGGTCGTAGAACCACCGCACGATGCCGTTCGAATCGAGGAGCAGGACGCGGGCGTTGCGGGGCCGCTCGGTTCCAGTGAACTGGCCGATGGCCTCCGCGGCGTCACCGTAGGTCGTCGTCACCGCGCCCCACTCATCCCGGGGGATGCCGCGCTGCATCCCGGAGTCGATGAAGCCCTTCGCGAGGCTCGCGGCCGCACCGCGTGCTGCGGGGACCTCTCGCAGAGCGACCTCGAGCTCCGCGTCGATCGCGCCGTAGAGCCAACGGTCGATGTCGAACTGAGTGTCCTGGACGTAGCCCACCAGCAGCAGCACCGGGGCGCCGGCGAAGTCCTCCGGAATCTCGACCGTCTCGCCCGCCAGGGAGGTGGCCTCCACCGAGGGGAAGGGTTCACCGGAGGGGTCGCGGTTCTCGATGGTCGAGGAGCAGCCGCCGAGGGAGGCGGCGAACCCGGCGACGATGGCCAGGGAGACGAGGAGGAGGGGGAGCTTCTTCATGGGGAGAGGCTGCGCCGGTCCTGGAGGCGCTGCGGCAGAGATGTAGCACATCCGGGGCGCCTTCAGCGGGAGGATCGCCACGGACGACGAGAGCCCCCGCCGGATCGGTCCGGCGGGGGCTCTCGAGAGAGGGACAGTGCCCGGCTCAGGGGCAGAAGTTGATCTCGACGCCGTTGCTCAGGTTGAAGCCGGCCCCGACAGAGTCGCGATACCACAGCTGCGCGTTATAGGTGTCGCCCGGGCTGATCATCAGCCCCCCAGGGAGGTTCTGGTTGTCGATCGTCAGGAAGCTCGTGCCGAAGAAGTCGGCCTGGGCGATCCCGAGGCGATAGAGCGGGTTGCCGGTGACGCAGAGGAAGCCGTTCCCGAGGAAGACCTGGGTCTGCTGGTCGCCGAGGAGATAGATGCCGAAGCTCGCGATGGGGCAGCTCGTGGTCAGCAGCGTGAGGTTGTTGGCGGAGAGGTTGGTGGAGCCGAGGATCGAGATGTTCGCCCCGTTGATGCTGGCCGAGTTGGGGTTGCCGAAGCAGAAGTTGGACACGCCGCCGCAGGTGTTGTCGGTCACCTCGAAGTCGTCGATGAACCAGTTCTGGCTGCCGCTATCCACGTCCGCGGTGATGCGGACCTGCGCCTCGTCGAAGTAGGCCCCGGCGGGCACCGCGATCTGGTGGAAGGTGAAGTTGCTCTCGTCCACGCCGTTGGAGACAACCCGCTCGAGCAGGATCCAGTCGTTGTTCGAGTCGAGGATCTCCACCTCAATGGCGCCGCCAGCGGGCACGCCGCGGTGCTGAGAGAAGAAGGAGACGGAGGCGTTGCTCAGGCCGTCGAGCAGCAGCTTGTTGGAGATCAGGCGATCGTCCTTGAGGTTCCCTGCGTTCTGGGCGTTGAGGCGGATCGAGTACGGGGCGGAGGGCTCGTTGACTGCCGCGTTGGTGATGTCGGTGCCCTGGAAGCTGATCCAGATGCTCCGGTTGAGCTGGGTCACCGGGAAGGTGTCCGTGACCGGCAGGGCGAGGGGCGGCGAGAGGTCGAGCAGGCAGGGGCGGTTGATGGCGTAGTTGCGGATCCCGTTGGCGCTGGCCGTCCCGAAGCGCGAGACGTCGTTGTTACAGCCCCCCAGGCCTGAGCACATGATCCGGCAGTCCCCGTTGCCGTCGCAGTGGTTCGAGTTGAAGTTGTGCCCCATCTCGTGGGAGGTGAGGCCCGTGCGGTTCACCAGGTTGTTGGTGAAGCGGGACTCGGAGAGCCCGTAGCCGACGGTCTGGCTGCAGACCACCCCGAGGTAGGCGATGCCGATCGTGCCGCCGTTGACGTTGCGACCGGTGAAGAGGTGGGCGAGGTCGCGGCGGATACCGGTGAAGTTCTGGTTCCAGTGGTTGCGGAACTGGTCGAGGAGCTGACCCGCGTCGCTGGTCGTGTACGGGTCGGCGGAGGTGCTCCGCACCACGATGCCCGTCAGCTGGATCGTCACGTCCACGTCGCGCACGTAGATCGTGTCGACCCGGTTCATGATCCGCTCGATGTCATCGATCGTGGCCTGAACGCTGTTGCCGTTGCGCTGGTAGAACTCGAAGTCCGCGTCGAAGGCGACCTCGCAGAGCTGGAGGCCCGTGCCGAGGTTGCTGGTGGCGGGGCCCGTGTTGGAGCCCTGGAAGCCGACCTGGTTGCCCACGCCGCACACGCCTCCGGTGACCGGGAGGTCGCTGGAGCGCGCCACCGAGTAGGTCCCGGCGGGCATGCCCGCAGCCGGCTGGATCTGCCACTCGCGGTCCGTGGCGTAGTCGGCCACGATCGCCGAGAGGCCCTCGTGGTTGATGGTCGCGGTCACGATCGTGTCAGGCCACCCGGGGACCTCGCCTCGCCAGGTGTTCGGACGCGGCGCCGGCATGGGGGCCACGGAGCCGTCGGGCCGGGAGACCAGCAGCTGGAAGTCTCCGGCGCGGAGCGAGTGGCGTTCGAGGACGAGGTCGGCGGGCTGGCCGTCGAGCTCGACCGAGATCACGACGGTGCCCTCGGGGTCGGTGGGGACGGTGAGCCGCTGGAGGCTGCCGATGGGGTCGACCGCTTGAGGGGCGACGGCGAGAGCGAGGGTCGTGAGAATCGACAGCATGCGAGAAGATCGGGCCAGACTTGCTGAAGCAGGGGGCCTGGTGGCCTGCCTGCCTGGAAGGAGAGCGGAAAACCGCCCCCAAAAAATACGCGGTCCAGGCGCCTGGCGCTGCTGGGGACTGTCGCGTCCCAGATAGACGCACCTGGTAGGGACTGGGTTCCCTGGGGCGCCGGCAAGGGTCAGAACCGGGCTTGAGTGTGCGTTGAGGCCCCTCGAGCTCCCTTCAGCCCGCACCCAGCGAGGGTCGATCCCGTTCGCGCGCGGCGGGAATCTCACGGGAATCTCACGGGGAGACCGTCCTGGACGTGCCTCGCCCCCACAGGGTCGGGTGCATTCTCAACGTCATGGCGAACCCAAGCACGATGTCCTCGCTGGCCCTGGCGGCCGCCGCGCCCCTCTGCCTGGTCGCCGTGACCGCCACCGCATCCCCTGCGATCATTCCGGCCGGCCCGCCGGGCGCCTCATCGACTGGGGCGCTGACGGAGGCGTCAGTCTCCGCGATGGAGGAGGGAACAGAAGAGGGTTTCGAAGGGGCCGCCACGGGGCCCTTCACGGTCCTCGAGTCGGAGGTGGGCACCTGGAGGGTGACCCAGGGCGCGGCGGCGATCAACGGCGACCACGTGCGTACGGGCGCCCGCAGCCTGCACCTGACCGGGGGCAGGCGCTGCGAGATCGAGCTCGACTTCGAGGACCTCGGGGGCGCGGGGCGGTTGGGCTTCTGGGCGGAGCGCTGGACCCGGGCGACCCCCTTCGAATGTACGGTGGCCGCACGCGTCGGCGGGCAGTGGTCCGCGCTCGTGGACGCCTCGGAGGACGTGGTCATCGGCGGCTTCCGCACCGAGGTCACCGCCGTGCTGCCGTCGGGCGCCGACGGGCTCCGGATCAGGTGCATGTCTCCTCCGGGGAAGGGGGTCCTGATCGACGACGTGGTACTCGAGCCCGCGCGCCCCATGGCTGTCGTCGGGTGCCGGGCGCTCCAGCCGCTCCTGCCGGTCCTCGTCGGCAACGAGTTGAACCCGATCCTCGCGGTGGAGGTTCAGACCCGCGGGTTCCTCGAGCCGCTTGAGCTCGAGTCCATCAGCTTTGACCTGACGGGGACCTCCAGCGCGGATCAGCTGGAGCGCGTGGAGATCTTCCACGGCGGCGCGAGCCTCGAGCTCTCCTACGACCAACCTGACCAGGCGCTCGGTGAGGGGGATCGCTTCGGCAGAGCACGGCGGCCGGGCAAGGACCCCGCGCGACGGCAGACCGTCCGCGGCGAGCAGGTGCTTGCGCCGGGCCGCAACGTGTTCTGGATCTCTGTGACGCCGTCACCCGGCGCGGACATCGACGGGCGCGTGGACGCCAGGGTTCGCTCGGTGGTGGTCAGCGGTGAGGAGGTCCCCGTGGAGGACCCGAGCCCCGCCGCGACGCAACGCCTCGGGCTCGCGCTCCGCAGCGCAGGCTCGGGGGGCTCCCGCGCCTACCGGATCCCGGGTCTGGTCACGACGCCCAAGGGGACGTTGATCGCGGTCTATGACATCCGCTGGAGCGGGTGGGGTGACCTGCCTGGTCGCATCGACGTCGGGTGCTCCCGGAGCGTGGACGGCGGGAGATCGTGGTCCCCGATGGAGGTGATCATGACCCAGGGGGCTGGGCTCGCGGGCGGCGCCAGCGACGGGAACAGGTGGCGGGGGGACGGGGTCGGCGACCCCGCGGTGCTGGTGGATCGCGAGCGCGGACACGTTCACGTGCTGGCGGCCTGGAGCCACGGCGACCGCGCGTGGCGGGGGAGCGGGCCGGGGCTCGCGCCCGAGGAGACCGGACAGCTCATGCTCGCCACGAGCACCGACGACGGGCGGAGCTTCGGCCCGCTGCGGAACCTGACCGCGATGGTGAAGGACCCCGCCTGGGCCTACCTGCTCCAGGGGCCTGGCCGGGGGATCACCATGGGGGACGGCCGCCTGGTATTCCCCGCCCAGTTCCAGCTCGGCCCCGAGGAGGGGCGCACCCCGCACTCGACCGTGCTCGTCAGCGCCGACGGGGGGGCCACCTGGAGCATCGGGACGGGGGCGCGTCCCGA
>Ga0102815_10001758_pt1 | contig 13474 bp, 10 predicted proteins | sample ColrivemetaGS759_FD_79113 | JGI IMG/M metagenome (GOLD analysis project Ga0102815, IMG submission 79113) | Estuarine microbial communities from the Columbia River estuary - Ebb tide ETM metaG S.759 | ecosystem: Environmental > Aquatic > Marine > Intertidal zone > Estuary | place: USA: Columbia...
GATGCCTTACATAAGGTTGATTTTACGGCTCTAAACAGACAGTCAATTTTATCAATTCTAATTCAATATTTTGAATTGCATTTGGCAGGATTTAAAAAGCCGAAATCGTTAGCAGTTTTAAAGTCTGTATTTAATTAATTATGAGAATAATATACTTTTTGTTTTTTGTTTTCACCGTAATTGCCAATGGTCAACAGGTAAAAGTATTAGATAGAGGCTCTAATTTCCCTATACAAGGCGTTACTATTTATAACGACACAAATAGCAATGTGGTTTATACTAATAAAAACGGAATTGCAGATTTATCAGAATTTAAGGATTTTGATGTTATATCATTCAATCACTTATCTTATTACGAGTTTGAAATTTTAAAACGAGAACTTGGCGTTATTGAGTATGTCATTTATTTAAATAAACGAGCAGAACAGCTGGAAGAAATTGTATTGTCAGCATCTAAAGGAGAGGAAAGAAGAAGTCGTGTTGCTGAACATTTAACCATTGCTTCCTTAGAGGAAATTAAAAAAATTGCACCTCAAACATCTGCTGATTTATTGGCAAATTTACCTGGAATAAGAGTCCAAAAAACTCAATCTGGTGGAGGAAGCCCTGTTTTAAGAGGGATGGAAGCAAATAGAGTTTTATTAGTTGTTGATGGGGTTAGAATGAATAATGCAATTTATAGAACAGGCCATTTACAAAATTCAATTACTGTTTCTCCAAATATTATAGAAAGAACCGAAGTTATTTTTGGTCCATCTTCAGTAATTTATGGTTCTGATGCGCTAGGTGGAGTAATTCATTATTTTACAAAAACACCAAAAGTAAGCGATAAAAATGAAGTAAATGGCTCTATATATTCTAGGGTTAGTTCTGTTAATAATGAAATTACAAATGAGGCCAATATTGAAATTAGAAAAAGGAAGTGGGCGTCTTTTACTAGTTTGTCTTATAGTAAATTTGGAGAAACAAAAATGGGAAAAAATAGAACTCATGGTTTTGAAGATTGGGGAAAAGTTTTTGAATATTCAGATAATTCAAACACATTTTATAATGCCAATTCAGTGATAAATTCCAAAGATTATTTACAAAAAAATACAGATTATAATCAAACGGATATTTTGCAAAAAATTGCTATCCCATTAACAAAACAAAGCTATTTAATTTTTAATTTTCAATACTCAACATCTTCAAATATTCAAAATTTTGATGATTTAACTGAATATTCAAAATGGAAATTAAAAAATGCGGAATCATACTATGGTCCTCAAAATAGATTATTAGTTTCAACCCAATTAAAATTAAATCCAGAAAAAAAGCGGCTTCAAAGTGGTTCAATAACACTTGCTTATCAAGATATTGAAGAATCTAGAATTCAACGAAAATTTTCAAGTTTAGACAGGTCTTACCGTAAAGAAAATGTGGATATTTTTAGTTTAAATGGAGATTTTTTTGTGCCACTAACTGTATCAAATAATAGAATTTTATCTTATGGTTTTGAAGCTACACATAATGATGTTGGTTCTAATTCATTTGGAAAAACTTTAGAGGTTTTTGGTGATAGAATAGTTGGTTTTTCAGATGATTTTATAGTGCAATCAAGATATCCAGATGGAGGAGGAACATATACAAGTTTAGCAACATATATAAATTACAGACAAGATATTAGTTCAAAATCCACCTTAAATACAGGAATTAGATATGTAAATACTAATTTAACAGCAAAATGGATTGATGACACTTTTATAACATTGCCTGATTTTGATATTGCATTAAATAATTCGGCAATTACAGCAACAATTGGTTATGCTTTTAAACCAACTAAAGACTGGCAATTGAACAGTGTGATTTCTTCAGGATTTAGAGCTCCAAATTTAGATGATGTTGGTAAGATTAGAGAGAAATCGGGTAATGTAACAGTTCCTAATACAACTTTAGAACCCGAATATGTTTATAATTTTGAAACAAGTGTTTTGAAAAGTTTCAAAAATAAAACATTTCAAACAGGTTTAAATGTGTATTACACTTTATTAACAAATTACATAACAAGAGATTATTATAAAATTAATAACAGCACAACAATTATGTATGATGGAGAAGAAGGAAATGTTGTTGCCAATGTAAATAAAGATAATGCCTATATTGTTGGAAGCACTTTTTCCTTGAAAGGAAACATTAGCAATCAGTGGTTTACTAAAGGATCATTAACCTATACAAAAGGAGAAGCATACGATACAAATGAACCACTTTCATCTATACCACCTTTATTTGGATCAATTGAAGTAGGCTTTGAGAAGGAACGATTTAGCGCTAATTTAAATTGGAAATTTAATGGTGTTAAAAAATTAAAAAACTATAATTCTATTGAAGGTATTGACAATATTGAACAAACTCCATTTAATTCAACTACTACCGAATATTATGGGTCTCCAAAATGGAATACATTCAATTTTAATTCAAATTATAAAATAAACAACAGTATTACTTGTTTTGTAAATGTTGACAATATTTTTGATGTTCATTATAAAGAATTCGCATCTTCAATTAGTGCACCTGGACGTAATATTGCTTTTTCTGTATTGATAAACATATAATTTCTGTATGTATTTTAACAAAAAATAGGCTTTCAAATTTGAAAGCCTATTTTTTTATAATCAATAAATATTATAATTTATTTAAAAGCAGGAATTCCAGTAATATCCATTCCTGTAATTAATAAATGAATATCATGTGTTCCTTCATAAGTAACCACACTTTCTAAATTCATCATATGACGCATAATAGAATATTCACCAGTAATTCCCATAGCTCCTAATATTTGACGAGCTTCTCTTGCAATAGTTAAAGCCATATCAACATTATTTCTTTTTGCCATAGATATTTGAGCCGTTGTTGCTCTTCCTTCGTTTTTAAGTACTCCTAATCGCCAAGTTAATAATTGTGCTTTCGTGATTTCAGTAATCATTTCTGCTAATTTTTTTTGTTGCAATTGGGTTCCGGCAATTGGCTTATCAAACTGTATGCGCTCTTTTGAATAACGCAAGGCAGTATCATAACAGTCCATAGCCGCTCCAATTGCTCCCCAAGCAATTCCGTAACGTGCAGAATCTAAACAGCCAAGAGGCGCTCCTAAACCGTCTTTATTTGGTAAAATATTTTCTTTCGGAATTTTAACATTGTCAAAAATTAATTCACCTGTAGCTGAAGCTCTTAAACTCCATTTGTTATGGGTTTCAGGAGTTGTAAACCCTTCCATACCACGTTCTACAATTAATCCTTTAATACGCCCTTCTTCATTTTTTGCCCAAACTACAGCTATATCAGCAAAAGGGGCATTTGAAATCCACATTTTAGCTCCATTCAATAAAAAATGATCGCCCATATCTTTAATTTTGGTTTCCATTCCACCTGGATTTGATCCGTGATTTGGTTCTGTTAATCCAAAACAACCTAAAAATTCGCCACTTGCTAATTTTGGTAAATACTTTTGTTTTTGGGCTTCACTACCATATTTCCAAATTGGGAACATTACTAAAGAAGATTGAACCGATGCTGTTGAACGAACACCTGAATCTCCTCGTTCAATTTCTTGCATAATAAGCCCATAAGAAATTTGATCTAAACCCGCACCACCATATTCTTCAGGAATATAAGGGCCAAAAGCACCAATTTCAGCTAATCCAGAAATAATGGAAGTTGGAAATTTTGCTTGTTGGGCAGCTTCTTCTATAATTGGTGAAACAGCTCTTTTTACCCACTCACGTGCTGCATCTCTTACTAAAAGATGCTCTTCTGATAATAAATCATCTAACTGATAATAATCTGGAGCTTGAAATAAATCTTGTGACATTACTATATATAATTTGGTTGAAATACAAATTTACTAATTTAAAGTCTTTAAGAATTTGATTTTTTAAAATCTTTTATTCCTTACATTTGTGTTGATGAGATACACTTTAGGAAAAGAAGAAAAATTAAAAGGGAGAAAGTTAATTGAACAGCTTTTTGCTGAAGGTAAGCGCGTAAAATCGTTTCCAATTCAATTAATTTATTTTAAAAATTTACTAGAAATAGAAGCAACAGTAAAAGTTGGGTTTTCAGTACCTAAAAGAAATATAAAATTAGCTATACACAGAAACAGAATAAAACGAGTTTTGCGTGAGGTTTACAGAAAAAATAAACACATATTTTCCAGTCAACTAAAAGAACCTTATGTATTTATGTTCATTTATATGGCAAAAGAAGAAATAAAATATGATGAATTAGAGTTAGCAATTATAAAATTATGTGACAAATTTTTAACTAAAATTAATGAGGATGAACAAAATTAAAAAATGGATAATTGGAGTTTTTGTGGTAATATTTGTTGCTATCTCAGCTTCATTTCAATCTGATTTTTTTGAAATTGCGAAACAGATTGATATTTATACAACAGTATTTAAGGAATTGAATATGTATTATATTGATGAGGTGAATCCAGCAAAATTGACTCACAAATCCATCAATCATATGCTTCAAAGTTTAGATCCATACACCGTATATTATGATGAACAAGGAATAGAAGATGCTAGAATTTCAGCAACAGGTGAATATGGCGGAATAGGTACATTAGTAGTATTTAAAAATAATACATTATTAGTAAAAGAACTTTTAAAAGATTCACCAGCCGAAGATGCCGGAATAAAACCAGGAGATAAAATACTGAAAATTGATGCTATTTTAGTAACGGAATTTGATGAAAAAGGAGCTTCAACCTTGTTAAATGGATTGCCAAACACACAAGTTAAATTGTTAATTGAACGCCAAAATAAAACTTTTGAAGTTTCAGTCACAAGAAAAAAGATAGATATAAGTCCAGTACCATATTTTAGCATGTTAGATGCTGAAGTTGGTTATATTTCATTCATTAAATTTAATGAAAAGGCAGCTTCTGAAGTAAAAAAAGCTTTTTTAGAACTCAAAGAACAAGGAATGAAAAAATTGATAATAGATGTTAGGAGTAATCCAGGTGGATTATTGAATGAAGCTGTAAAAATTACCAATTTTTTTATTCCAAAAGATAAAGTTGTAGTTACTACTAAATCTAAAATTGAAAAATGGAGTGAAACGTTTAAAACAAACGCAGAGCCATTAGATTTGGATATGCCAATTACAATTTTAATTGATAATCGTTCTGCTTCAGCTTCAGAAATTTTGGCTGGTTCTTTACAAGATTACGATAGAGCTGTAATTTTAGGTGAGCGTTCTTTTGGTAAAGGATTAGTTCAGCAATATAGAGAACTTTCATATGGAACTCAAATGAAAATCACCATTTCAAAATACTATACACCAAGCGGAAGATGTATTCAGGAATTAGATTATACAAATAGAGATGATCAAGGAAACATCCCTAAATTTTCGGACGTTGGAAGAGAAACTTATAAAACTGAAATTGGCAGAATAGTTTATGGAGGAGGAGGTATAGCACCAGATGTGGATTTACAAAAAACAACTACAACAAAAACCACAGAAACTTTATTGGAATCTGATGCCTTTTTTAATTATGTTACTGAGTATTTTTACTCAAATAAAACCATTGAAGAGCCTTCAGTATTTCAATTAAATGAAACTGAATTTAGTTCATTAAAAAATCATTTAGCTAAAAATCAGCAATATTTTGAAACAGAGACAGAAATAGCATTTAAAAAGGCCAATGAAAAGGCAAAAGCTGAAAGTTTAGATGAAAACTTAAATAAAACGTACACTTCAGTGCTTGAAACAATACATAGTGAAAAGATTAAAGAATTAGACAAAAATAAGGCGGAAATATTAAATAAATTAACAGAAGAAATTATAAAAAGATACTATTTTGTTGAAGGAGCCTATCAGCAAAAAGCTACATTTGACCCTACTATTTTAAAGGCTGTAGAACTTTTAAATAATGAAAAAAAATACAACTCAATTCTAAAAAATTAGTAATTTTTAAAATACAATTCAATAATTGCAACTTAACATTACCCCAATAAAGCAAATAAATAGATAAATTGTATCTTTGTAAACCAATAAAAACATATGCCACAATCAAAAATAAAAGGAAGGACACGAGCTCAAGAATCGTCAAACGCCATTGAGCGTTTATATATTTCTATGCGTCATTTATTTAGCAGAGGTTTTTACAAACCAATGGGAATTTCTGGGGATGCTTTACGTCAGGCGTTATTAGTATTACGTCCTGAAATTTATGGTTCAATTGCAGATGAAAAATTAGAATTGGATGGTTTGGTTTATGCATTAGAAAGACTTCCAAAAGGAATTGAAGAATGTAAATTTATAAATTTAACAGCTGAAGAAGGGTATTCTAATTCACATTTTCAGCCAATTATTCCTCCTAAAAGAAGAAGAAACTGTTATAGAATAGATAAAGATCAAATGAATATTGAGGTTACAAGAGGAAGATCTGAAATTTATGATATTTTAACGCATTTAACTTTTTTATTTATTGAATCTCATAAAATAGCAGAGAAAGTGTTAATAAGCGAAGGCACTGATACTGTTAGAGAGTGGAAAAAACTAGAAGATGTTGTACTCCATAATAAAAAATTAACCAGAAACGAATGTGATATTTTAGTAGCTCACGTTGCAGGTATAATAGGAAGAACTTTTGAAGAAACTCAAAAAGTGCATCTTATTTTTAGCGAAAAAAATAATCCAGATAGGTTTTTTCAAATTATATACTGGTTAGGTTCATTGGCTATTGGAGAAGTAACAGATAATTTAAAACGCGCTATTTCATTCAGTCCAATTTTACGAGAACGAATTGGTCATCATATTTACGGTGAAATTTGGGCTAACAATATTAAAAATGTTTTAATTGAAAAAAATTTAACAAACAGACCAATACATATTATAAGTGCAAATATGCATAGTGTTATGAATTCTATTTATGCGCCAATTGTACTTCCAAAGCAAATTATAGAAAATGATTTAATATCATTGTATGTGTTGCTAAGCAAGGAAGAAAACGAGGATTTGCGAAATCAAGTTATACAATATGCATCCAAAAATGGTCTTACTTATATACCAGATACTTCAGGAACAAATATAAATGTTCAAATTATTGACACTGATAAAATAGATATTACTAAAACCCAGTACTCTATAAATAATAGCATTGAACATGAAGATAAACCTGTTTTAATTATTATGGATTATGCTTTTGGTGAGCAGGCTTACGAAACAATGGATGAACTCTTAAAACCCTTTAAATGTAAAAATGGGAAAAAGTATTATTTAAATGTTGACTCTGTTTCAATAATGGGGAAAGCAGGTATTTTAGAAGGAGGTAAAGGAGATATTATGATTCCTTCATCACATGTTTTTGAAGGTACAGCCGATAATTATCCTTTTAAAAACCAATTAAAGAAAAAAATGTTTGAAGGATGTGGTGTTGATGTTTATGCAGGAGCAATGGTAACTGTTTTAGGCACATCACTTCAAAATAAAGATATTTTAAACTTTTTTCACAATTCAACTTGGAAAGTGATTGGATTAGAAATGGAAGGTGCACATTATCAAAAAGCAATACAAGCAGCTTCAAAAATTAGAGGTAATATATCAAGTAAAGTTAAAGTTAGGTACGCTTATTATGCGTCAGATAACCCACTGGAAACTGGAAGCACATTAGCTTCTGGAGGTTTGGGTACAACTGGTGTTTTACCAACGTATGTTATTACTCAAAAAATACTAGAACAAATTTTTTAAGTATAGAAATTGGATAGAAGAATATATAAATTTCCAAAGAGATTTTTTGATATTGCATTTTCAATACTTGTAATTTTAACTATTTTAAGTTGGTTAATTCCTTTAGTTGCTCTAATTATTTTTTTAGAAAGTGGTGAAAAAACATTTTTCACACAAGAAAGAATTGGAGAAAATGGAATGCCTTTTAAAATTTATAAGTTTAAAAGTATGAAGGGAAATCCACCGGATAACGACCCTCTTTTATCTAAAGATGAAGCTAAGAGAATAACTAAATTTGGTTGTTTTCTTAGGAAATTTAGAATTGATGAATTTCCTCAATTTTTTAATGTTTTGAAAGGCGAAATGAGTATTGTTGGCCCACGACCAGAGCGGCAATTATTTTTAGAAGAGATAATTAAGGAAATTCCAAAATATAAAAAAATGCAAAAACTAAAGCCGGGAATTACCTCTTTAGGACAAATAAAATATGGCTATGCTGATAATTTAGAACAAATGCTAAATAGAGCCAGATATGATTTAATTTATTTAGATAACTTAAATTTATGGACAGATATTAAAGTGATTACAAGCACTGTAAAAGTAGTAATAGAAGGAAAAGGAAGATAATAAAGGAAAAAATAATGAACGTATTAATAGTAGGATCAGGAGGAAGAGAACATGCATTTGCTTGGAAAATTTCACAAAGTAATTTATTAACTAAATTATTTATTGCCCCAGGAAATGCTGGAACAAAAGAAATTGGCACCAATTTAGAAATTGATACAACAAATTTTGAAGTTTTAAAACAAGCAGTAATACAAAACAATATTAAACTGGTTGTTATTGGGCCTGAAGATCCATTAGTTAAGGGAGTTCATGATTTCTTTTTAAATGATGTAGAATTAAAAAATGTGGCTGTAATTGGTCCCCAAAAATATGCTGCTCAGTTAGAAGGAAGTAAGGAATTTGCAAAAGAATTTATGATGCGTCATAACATTCCAACAGCAGCTTATGAAAGTTTTACTGCCGAAACATTAGAAAATGGGTACAAATTTTTAGAAACTTTAAAGGCCCCGTATGTGTTAAAAGCAGATGGCTTAGCAGCAGGAAAAGGAGTTTTAATTTTAAATAATCTTCAAGAGGCTAAAAACGAATTAAAAGAAATGTTAGCGAACCAAAAATTTGGTACCGCAAGTAGCAAGGTAGTAATTGAAGAGTTTTTAGACGGAATTGAATTAAGTTGCTTTATTTTAACTGACGGCAAAAGCTACGTTAACCTACCAAATGCGAAAGATTATAAACGCATTGGTGAAGGAGATAAAGGATTGAATACAGGCGGTATGGGAGCTGTTTCCCCAGTTCCTTTTGCTAGTGAAGAGTTTATGCAAAAAATTGAAGAGCGGGTTATTAAACCAACTGTAGAAGGGTTACTTAAAGACAATATTCCATATAAAGGGTTTATTTTCTTCGGAATTATAAAAGTTGATAATGAACCTAAAGTAATTGAATATAATTGCAGAATGGGTGATCCAGAAACTGAAGTAGTAATTCCAAGGGTTAAAAGTGATTTTCTTGAATTGTTAATTGCAGCTGGAAATAATGATTTGTACACAAAAACTATTGAATTAAAAGAAGAAAGCGCTTGTACAGTGGTAGTAGTTTCTGGAGGTTATCCTGAGGCATATGAAAAAGGAAAAGAAATTCACGGGATCAATGATGTAGATAATTCTATTGTTTTTCACGCGGGAACAACTTTAAAAAACGAAACTGTAGTTTCAAATGGAGGAAGAGTACTGGCTGTTACTTCATATGGTAACAATTTTAAGGAAGCATTAAAGCAATCATACCAAAGTATTGATAAAATTTGCTTTGATAAAATGAACTTTAGAAAAGATATTGGTTTTGATCTCTAAAAAAAAATTCTTGTTGCGCCATTAAATTGGGGTTTAGGACATGCAACACGTTGTATTCCTATTATAAAATCCTTAATTAAAGCTGATTTTGAACCAATTATAGCAAGTGATGGAGCTGCTTTAGTATTACTTCAAAAAGAATTCCCTTTTTTAAAAAATTACAAGCTTCCAAGTTATAATATTAAATATGCCAAAAAAGGCAAATATTTAAAATTAAAGCTTCTTTTAGCTACACCGTCAATATTTTTAGCTTCAAAAAATGAACAAAAAGTAGTTGCAGAAATAATTGACAAGGAGCAGATCTCTGGAATTATTTCAGATAATAGGTTAGGGGCTTTTAGTAAAGAAATTCCTTCTGTTTATATAACTCATCAATTAAATGTGCTTTCTGGAATAACAACTTTTATTACATCAAAAATTCACCAAAAGTTTATTCAAAAATTTAATGAATGTTGGGTGCTGGATATTGAAGGGAAAAATAATTTATCTGGAAAATTAGGGCATTTAAATAGGAAGGTAGAAAACATTAAATACATAGGAGTGTTAAGTAGGTTTAAAAAGCAGGAAACAGCATTAAAATATGATTTATTGGTGTTACTTTCTGGCCCAGAACCTCAAAGATCATTATTGGAAATGAAGTTATTGAGTGAATTAAAAAATTACCAAGGTAATATACTATTTGTTAGAGGTGTTTTAACGGAAAAAATAGAAATTAATACGCCCAAAAACTTTAAAATAATTAACTATTTACTTTCAAACGAATTAGAAATTGTAATAAATGGGAGTAAATTAATTATTTCAAGATCAGGATATTCAACTATTATGGACTTAGCAGTTTTAGGTAAAAAAGCTTTTTTTATTCCAACTCCTGGGCAATTTGAACAAGAATATTTAGCTGAAAGATTTCAAGAAATGGGAATAGCTCCGTTTGCAAAACAGCAAAATTTTAAACTAGAAAATTTATACGAGATAACTAAATATAGTGGTTTTAATTCAACAAAAACAGAAATAGATTTAAGCCTTTTCAAGCTTTTCCAAAGTAAATGAGAATTCTGAGCCTACTCCAAATTCACTTTTTAAGAAAATTTGCTCATCATGAGCTTCAACAATATGCTTAACAATTGAAAGCCCTAAACCAGAACCTCCTTGTTCTCTAGATCTACTTTGATCAACTCTATAAAAACGCTCAAAAAGACGTTCTTTATGTTCGTCTTTAATTCCTTCACCATTATCAGTAATTTTAATTAATATTTTACCTTTTTGTTGTTTTTTAACACTTACAATGGTTGCGCCACCTATTTTACCATATTTAATTGAGTTTACAATTAAATTAATTAAAACTTGCTCAACCCTTTCTACATCAGCAATTACCATTATTGGGTATTGATACTGTTTATTGAAACTTAGGGAAATGTTTCTTTTTTTTGCCTTCATTTCTAATAATTCAAAAACATCTTGAATTAAATTAATAATATTAAAAGGTTGTTTATTCAAATTTAAATCGGCCGATTCTAATTTTGAAATCAAGTCTAAATCTTTTACAATTGAAATTAAGCGTTCTACACCTTTATTGGCGCGGTGTAAATATTTTGGACCTATTTTTTTATCATACATAGCGCCATCTTCTAATGTTAAAAGATATCCTTGAACTGTAAAAAGCGGCGTTTTAAGCTCGTGAGAGATATTCCCTAAAAACTCTCTTCTGTAGTTTTCTCTTTGGTTTAAATTTTTTATTTGTTGATGTTTGTTTTCAGCAAATTTCTCTACTTCTCTTGAGAGTGTTGCCAAATCAGAAGTGATGGAAGTTTTGTTAAAATCAGATTTATCTAAAATAGAAACACTGTCATATATTTTTTTTATTCGTTGATAAATAAATTTTTCAAGACGGTATTGGGTAATAATAAATGTAATGCTAAAAACAATAGCTGTAAATAGAAAAAAATATGATAAGCTTAATAAGATGTTTAAAACAAAATAAGCCGATATAAATAAGGTAATCGTCGTAAATATAGTAATGTATAACGACGAAAGAAATGCAAATAGGTATGTTTTTTTAATCTTCATCAATTACAAATTTGTAGCCCACACCTTTTATTGTTTTGAAATAATCATCTCCTATTTTTTCACGCAATTTTCGTATGTGAACATCAATGGTTCTACCACCAACAATTACGTCATTTCCCCAAACGGAATCCAAAATATCTTCACGTTTAAAAACTTTTCCGGGTTTAGAAGCTAATAAAGAAAATAGCTCAAATTCCTTTCTTGGTAAAGATAGTTTTTCACCGTTTTTAATAATCACATATTCATCTTTGTCAATTATAATATCTCCAACACTAATTTGTTCAGAAGAAGTTAAGGGATTTTCAACGTCATTCATTCTTCTTAATAGCGCTTTAATTTTACTAACAAGTAATTTAGGTTTAATAGGTTTTGTAATATAGTCGTCCGCTCCAACATTAAAACCGGCAACCTGCGAATAATCTTCACCTCTGGCAGTAAAAAAAGTGATTAAAACATGCGCTAGTTCTTTAGTTGCCCTTATTTTTTCACAGGCTTCAATACCATCCATTTCTGGCATCATAATATCTAAAATAATTAGATGAGGAATTTCTTTTTTGGCAACTTTAATAGCTTCAACACCATTTTTTGCAGTGAATATGTTATAACCTTCGTTTTTTAAATTGTAGCCAACAATTTCTAAAATATCTGGCTCATCATCCACTAATAAAATTTTAATATCTGAATTTTTCATATAAAAAATAATAAATACATTCAAAAGTAAACATAAAATATTAGTTGAAAACCACTAGGGTAGAAGTATTTAAAATTATTACATTAAAGTAACATTAAACTTACAGTTTGTTAATGATTCAGTATAAATTATTTTTTAAATTTAAAGGACTAAATTGTATTTAATATTATTTTTTTAATTATTTTTAATATTAATTGCTAATAATTAACTTAAAATAATTTACTATGAAAAAGAACTACCTTTTATGGGTTGCATTCGTTGTGACCAATTTTACTTTTGGACAAACTTCTCCTGGGGATATTGCATTTATAGCATTTAATGCTGATGGGTATAATGACTTTGCTTTTGTTACATTAGTTGATATTCCAAATGGAAATTCAATCTGGTTTACAGATAACGAATGGACTGGCACAGGATTTAATAATCTAAATGAGGGAAAATTAAAATGGACTGCAGATACTGATATTTTAGCTGGATCTATAATTGTTATTAATAATTTAACTGTAAATGTGGGAGTTGTAGAAGGGGGTATCGATTTAAACGCGGAAAAAGAAACTTTATTAGCCTTATTGCAAGAGCCAACAATTCCAATAATATCTCCAATTTTTTTAACAGGGATAAGTAATAACGCTAATGAAGAAGAAAGTGGATTTTTGAAAGGTACGAGATTAACTATAGGCATCAATTTTATAGACTTCAATGACGATAAAGACGGTTATAAATATACTGGAGTTATATCTGGTGAAATTATTTTTTCAGATTATTTGCCGCTAATTATGAATAAATCAAACTGGCAAATAGAAACTACCGAAGGGAGGAATATTTTACCTATTTCAACAATCCCATTTTCAATTACAACAGCAGGGGTTGTAGAAAACCAAATTGATGGTTTTTCAATGTATCCAAACCCAGTAGCTAATGGAAAATTTTCAATAATTTCAAATAGTAGAGCAAATAAACAAGTTGACATTTACTCGTTGTTAGGAAAGCAAGTGTATAGCAAAACCGTAAAAGCAAACCAACCTATTGAGGTTTCTAATTTAAATAGAGGTATTTATATTCTTAGAGTTGAAGAAGAAGGTAAAATAGC
>Ga0102815_10001762_pt1 | contig 13451 bp, 10 predicted proteins | sample ColrivemetaGS759_FD_79113 | JGI IMG/M metagenome (GOLD analysis project Ga0102815, IMG submission 79113) | Estuarine microbial communities from the Columbia River estuary - Ebb tide ETM metaG S.759 | ecosystem: Environmental > Aquatic > Marine > Intertidal zone > Estuary | place: USA: Columbia...
CACCTGGTCGTCGCTATCGAGCACGTTGAGGGCTCGCATGGCCTCCACCCGGAGGCTCGCGTGGACCTCGACCAGGCGACGATCCTGCGCGAGCCGGATCTCGGTGACCTTGCCGATGGTGACCCCGCGCACCTTCACCGGCGCGCCGATCTCCAGCCCCTGAACCGACTCATCCAGGAAGGTCACGCGCTCGATGGTCTCCGTGTTGAAGCGGCTGGCTCCGAGCCAGAAGAGCGTGGCCACCGCCGCCACGACACCGCCCACCACGAACGCGCCCACTTTCCACTCGTTCGATCGATTGACGCTCATGCGGTCACCTCCTTGGCCACAGACTCCCGATGAAAGAACGCGCGCACCCTCGGGTCAGCGCTCTCGTCCCGGAGGACGCGGGGGTCCCCCTCGGCGATGATGCCGCGCGTGTCCCGGTCGAGGAGGATGCAGCGCGTACCGATGCGATAGATGCTCTCGAGTTCGTGCGTCACGACGACAAGGGTCAGGCCCAGGGCTTGGTTGAGGGTCAGGAGGAGGTCGTCGAGCTCAGAAGCGGTCACTGGGTCCAACCCTGCCGACGGCTCGTCCAGGAAGAGCAGGTCGTTCTCGAGCGCGAGCGCGCGCGCGATCCCTGCCCGCTTCAGCATTCCGCCCGAGAGCTCAGAGGGTAGGCGATTGGCGGCGGGCTCCAGCCCGACCAGCCGCAGCTTTCCAGCCACGATGCCCTGGATGGTCGAGTCGTCGAGGTCCGTCCATTGCTCCAGGGGCAGGGCCACGTTCTGGGCGATGGTCATGGAGCCGAAGAGCGCGCCCGCCTGGAAGCTGACCCCGAAGCGTGGACGCTTCCCGTCGAGCTCGGCTGGATCCCCCACGCCCTCCAGCTCGATGGAGCCGCCGAGCGGAGGCTGGAGCCCGATCATGGTCCGGAGCATCGTCGACTTCCCCGTCCCTGAGCCGCCGAGCACGAGGAAGACATCCCCCCGCTCGACCTGAAAGTCCAGGTGCTCCATCAGCGGCTTGGTGTAGCCGATCGTCAGGTCTCTCGACTCGATCAAGGCCATCAGTAGATTCCCCAGACGTTGAAGAAGACGGCGAAGAGCGCGTCGAGCAGGACCAGCCAGAAGAGCATCGACACCACCGCAGACGTCGTGGAGCGCCCCACCCCTTCGGCGCCGCCGCGCGCCGCGAGGCCGCGCTCGCAGGCGATCCCCGCGATGAAGACGCCGAAGACCGACGCCTTGAGGAGGCCTCCGAGGATGTCCGCGGGGACCAACGCTTCCTGGGTCGAGATGAGGAAATTGCGCATGCCGATCTCCAGCGTGGAGGTCGCCACCAGCGCCCCGCTGACGATGCCCACCAGATCCCCGGCGAGGGTCAGCAGCGGCAGGACGAGGAGGAGGGCGAAGATGCGCGGGAAGACCAGGAAGCGGTGCGGGCAGATGCCGAGGGTCCGGAGCGCGTCCACCTCCTCCGAGACCTTCATCGTCCCGATCTCCGCGGCGATGGCCGCGCCCGAGCGACCGGCGACAACGATCGCGGTCATGAGGGGGGCGAGCTCCCGGGTCAGGGAGAGGCTCACCAGGTCGGCCACGAAGGCGTCCGCCCCGAACTTCCGCAGCTGAATGGCAGCCTGGAAGGCGGTGATCAAGCCCATGAGCGAGCCGATCACGCACACGATCGGGAGCCCGTCTGCGCCGTGCCGTTCGACCTGACGCCCCACCGCGCCCCACTCGATGGAGGCCGGACGGCGGAGCCCCGCGAGGAGCGCGCCGAAGAGCTGGCCGATGAAGGCCAGCATGTTCCTGAGCGTGCCCACGGTCTCAAGGAGGGCCTCGCCGACCTCGGACAGGAAGCCGCTCCTCCTGCGAGGCGCCTGCGCCTCGGGAGAGCAGTCCCGCCAGTACAGATCGACGATGGAGGCGACGTCTGCGGCTGCGCCCTCCACCCGCGGAGGAGCCCCCGAGGCGCAGAGCGCGTCAGCGAGCACGGACGCGGCGGCGCCCTCCATCCGGTCCACACCCTCGAGGTCCAGCACCGCCACCGGCCCGTCCGCGAGGGCCGCGGCGAGGTCTCGCCGCAGGCGGGACGCGTCATCGAGAGCGAGCTCCCCGTGCAGCCTGAGAGCCCGCTCCCCCCCCGGCGTCTGGAGGATTTCAACGAGCGGCCGCATGGGAGGATTGGAGCAAGGCCGCCTTGCCCCGTCCACCTCGGCGTCTCGGCACTGCCCATGCTCGAAGAGATCTCCCGACAAGGCTCCGTCCGCGGGTCAGTGCGTCGAGCCCCCCCGACAACGGGCGCCCAAGGGAACAGCATTCTCGGGCCTTCGGGCGACCAGGGGACCACCCCCCCAGGGGCAGCGCAATGCGATGGCAGAGCGGGCGCTGACAGAGACGATGGCCGCCGTGTTTGGGCCAACATGTGGGCCGCAGACCGAAGCGCAGCGCAGCTCAGGCCCTCGATGGGCCATCGATTGGGGCTCTAGAGGCTCGACACGCGGAAGATCGTGACCCGCCCTGCGGCGGGGTCGGTGACCACCAAGAGGTCACCGGCCGCCTCGACGTCGCCGGCGGACTGCGGCCCCGTGAGCCAGCCCGCAAAGGCCGGCGCGGCGGGGTTCGACATGTCGAAGGCGGCCACGGCTCCCGGCCCCTCAAGGGATGCCGCGAGGTAGCGCACGCCGCCGGCCTCACCGAGGGCCAGGGCGACGGGTCGGAGGCCGCTCATGGTGGCAGCGGCCCGCTGCCCCGCCGGGTCGAGCTCTGCGGCCCGGCCAGCGAGGCGCTGACCCGAGCTCCAGAGCTCTGCCCCCGCGGCGTCGCGAACAGCGATCGATCGCGCCCCGAACGACAGGAGCGAATTGACCAGCCCGTCCCCATCGGGGTCCGCCCCCACGGTGGAGACCATGAGGTCTCCTGCCTCGTCTGGCTGCTGGAGCTCGAGCGCATTGAGAAACGTCTGCGTATCGAGCGTGAGGTCCATGACGCGCTCTCGCTCATCGGAGCCGGCTCCTGTGCCCGCCGGAATAACCCGGGCCAGACCGCCGTTCGCGAGGGCCAGGCGGGTCTCGCCGCGATGAGAGAAGCTCACCAAGTCCAGGGGCTGGATCAGCCCCTTCACCGGGAGCGGCCTGGGATCGAAGGCGCCCGGCACGCTCGACGCGTCGACGCCCTCCGGCTCGAGCTTGACCAGGGCGAAGGCCGTCGAGGCCCCCCCGACACCCGAGAGGACACCGCTACCGGGGGCCGCGGCCGCCTCGTCAAGGCCCGCGCCGTTATCGAAGGTCACCACGAGGTCATCCCCGAGCGAGGCGAGCCCGCTCGCGCGGCCGCTGCCGCCGAGGCCTGCTTCCGAGAGGTCCGCGCGGAGCACCTTACCCACCGGCGTCACCGGAACCTGGAGCGCGCCGAGCTGATCCGGCGGGGTCGCCTCCAGCTGGCTCGAGACCGCGGCGTAGTCCGCCGGGGCAAGGCTCTGGAGGTTGGTCGCGGTCGACAGGTCGAGGGAGTAGACGCCGCAGAAGCCCTCCGGATCCGCCGCGGCCTCCAGGAGCGCGAGGCCACCGAAGGCCGCGCTGTTCGAGACGCAGAGCCCCTCGACGGCGTGATCAGAAGCGTCCAACACGAGCGCGTACTCGCCAACCGCGACCCCCGTCGCGGCGTCGACCTGCAGGAGGCGAATCACCGCTGACGAGGCGGAGGTCGCGTCCGAGGCCGTATCGGGATGATCGAGAGGCAGGCGGGCGGCCGCCGTGAGGACACCCGAAGCGTCGTCGTGGGCTAGCGCGCCGAACCCGCCGAAGCGTCGCCCGAGGCCGAAGTCGAGATTGGCCCGACGCGCGGCGTAGGCGGGGGGCAGGGTCGCGGTCCCAAGAGATGCCGGCGTGCCCTCGGGGACGAGGCGCTGGACCAGGACGCCTGTTGGGTCGAATTCCCAGAGGCCGCAGCGCCGGGCATCCGCGAGCCAGAAGCCGCCGGAGGGGAGCGCGGCCGCGCCGCCGAAGCGTGCGCCGAGCGCGGAGGCGGTCACCTCGTTGCCGCTGGTGTCCACGGTGGGCTCGTCCTGGAAGGCGAGGCCCGTCGAGGACGCGAAGAGGCTCGGCCGCCCCGTGACCGCCGCGCCCTGAGCGCCGGACAGCGGCAGCTGAGAGATGAGCGTCACGGCGCCGGTCCGGGGATCGAGCTCGACCACCCGAAGCTGAAGCTGCTGGTCCGGGGCCACCATCGGGAGTTCGAGGGACAGGTCGCCGTCCACGTCCACCGGCGCCAGGAGCGGCCCCGCGCCGTCGATCACCGTCGCCCGGATGCGCCCCTCCTCGGACATCGAGGACATCGTGGCCCCGGCGATCCCGGTGAACCCGCCGACCTCGATGGCGTCGCCGGCCGCGGTGGTGAGCTGAGCCGGCGGCGCGTCCCATTCGATGCGCTGCCCTTGGGCGAAGGCGCCTGCCTCGAACGTCCCCCACGCACGGTCGTCGAGGGGCAGGCACGCGGTGGCGAGCTCCTCCACCGTGTCGATGAGGATGAGCACGTCGTTCTCCGGACAGGCCACCCACGCCCGGGTCCCGTCCGCCCCCAGGGCGACCGCCCTCGGCGTGAGCTGCAGAGAGGCCACGGTGGGAGCGTTGGGATTGGGGCGCTCGAACCACCGAGCGCCGGCCGCTTCGAGGGCAGCCTCGTCCCCGTCGAAGGCTGTGAAGGGGATCGGGGCGATGTCCGTCGTGGGATTCATCAGCGCAGGTCCGCCGACGGGCACCTTGTAGATCGTCACGTAGCCGAGCCCCTCACCGCCGCCGAAGAAGGGCGGGTCCCCTGCGCAGACCACGGCCACCACCCCCCCGTCAGGGGTGACGTCGATCCCAACCGGGTTGGATCCGAAGGACGAGATCGCAAGCTGGGGGACGAGAGTCGCGGGGTCGGTGAACTGAACGCGCCCGGGGAACTCCGTGGTCTCTCCGCTCCAGGAGACCACCACCGGTCCCGTGGCGCCGCAGTCCACGTCGAGGGGCGGACCTGGGACGTAGCCCGGCACTGCGGGCGGGGCGGTAATGCTGCCCACCGAGACCGGCTCGGTGGGATCCGTCAGGTCGAAGACGGCGACCTCCCCGAGGAGGGGGTCGATGATGAACACCCGCGCGGTCGCAGCGTGATAGGCCGACGTCAGCGCCCGCCCGCCACCGCCAAGGTCGATGGTCGAGAGGAGGGACGAAGTGAGCGCGGAGCCTGGCGCGTCGACGGTGATCACCACCGAGTCGCTCGCCAGCTTGGACCCGCCTTGCGACATGCCGCTGGCCTCGAATTCGAGCTGCGCGTCGCGGTCTGGGGCCAGAAAGCTGATGGCGCCTGCGGGGCCGCCTGGCACCGCCTCGAGGGACACGGGAGGGCCTGACAGCTGGAGCCACTCGAACGAGGTCACGCCCTCGCCCCCGGTCACCGAGGCCTCTAGCGTGACCCGCGCACGGGACAACGCAGACGCGTCCAGGCCGGCGAAGATCGCCGCCGTGGAAGGCGCTCCGCTGCTCCCGCCCCCACCGCCGCAGGCCGCGGTGAGGCCAGCGAGTCCGGCGAGAAGAAGGGTCGGGGTCGTGCGGTGGTCCAGCATTCGTTCGTCCTAACCCTATCCCGTCCAGAGCGCCGAGTGTATCCATGGGGGATATCTGCGGGCATCGGCATCGACCGCGCCCTCGCCTCCATGGCTGCCCCCCTCCCTGCCCCCCTTGACCCTGACCTCGAGGGCCGGATTCTCACCCCAGCGCTACTGGTGGACCTTGGGGCGGCGCGGCGGAATATCGAGGCCGTCCTGCGCCTCACTGCGGGACCCGCGCGCTGGCGGCCCCACGTGAAGACCGCCAAGATCCCCGAGGTACTGGCGCTGTACGCGAGGGCAGGTATCCGGAGGTTCAAGTGCGCCACAACCCGTGAGGCGGACGTCCTGGCCGGGGTGCTCGAGGCCGAGTCGACCCCCTCTGCCGACATCCTCCTCGCCCACCACCTCCACGGACGCGGCCTGGACCGTCTCACCGAACTGGCCACGGACTGGACCAACATCAAGTTCTCCACCCTCGCGGAGTCCGTCGAGCAGGTCGCGGAGATCCCCCCTGGCGTGGGAGTCTTCATCGACGTGGACCTCGGGATGGCGAGGACCGGGATCGAGGTCGGTGCAGCCGATGAGATCCGGGCGATCGCGCGGGCGGCGGGTGATCGCTTCAGAGGCCTGCACGCCTACGACGGTCACCGACACGAGGCGGACCTCACAGAGCGCGCCCGGCTCATCCACGCCTCCTACGACGAGCTCGTCTCCCTCGCCGCGATCCTCCGCGAGGCAGACCTCTGCCCCCGAGAGGTCATCACCGCCGGGACACCCGCCTTCCCCGCGGCCCTCAAGCACATCGGGCTCGCGACGCTGCCAGGGTCCGTCCACCGCGTCTCTCCCGGGACCGTGGTCTACCACGACCTCCGGTCCGTCGAGCAGCTCCCCGACCTCGAGGCCGAGTTCGCCGCCACGGTCCTCACGAGGGTCGCGAGTCTCCCCGGGAAGGACCGCGTGACCTGCGACGCCGGGTCCAAGGCCATCGAGGGCACCGGCGCGGACAGGATCGCCGCGGTCGTCGGTCACGCGCACCTGAAGGCCGCCGGACAGAGCGAGGAACACACGGTCTTCGAGGCCGAGGATGGGCAGCGCCCAGCCCGCGGCGCCGTGCTGCGGCTGATTCCCGGGCACGTTTGCCCCACCGTGAACCTCGCCACCCACGCGCTCCTGCTCGAGGACGGCCAGCTCATCGGGCGCACCGAGGTCGCGGCACGCGGGCACGAGGCGCTCGCCTGACCCCCGGCTCCTCACCATGCCCAACACCCCCTATCGGGCCGCTGTCATCCAGGCGGCCCCGGCCGCCCTCGATCTCCACGGCACGCTCGAGCGAGTCGATCAGCTCACCGCCCGCGCGGCCGCAGATGGAGCGGCCCTCGTCGTCTTTCCCGAGGCCTTCGTCGGCGGCTACCCCAAGGGCGTCGACTTCGGGGTGAAGCTCGGCACCCGTAGCGACGCCGGTCGCGCGGCCTTCGAGCGCTATCACGGCGCCGCCATCGAGGTGCCTGGCCCAGGGGTCGACCGCCTCGGCGCTATCGCCGCACGCCACGGCGTCGAGCTGGTCATCGGGGTCGTCGAGCGAGAGGGCGGGACGCTCTACTGCACGGTCCTGTTCGTCGGGCCTGAAGGACAGCTCCGCGGGAAGCACCGCAAGCTCGTGCCCACCGCCCTCGAGCGCTGCGTCTGGGGCCGCGGAGACGCCTCGACGCTGACCGTCGTCGACTCTCCCCGGGGCAAGATCGGCGCGGCGATCTGCTGGGAGAACTACATGCCGCTCATGCGCGCCGCGCTCTACGAGCGGGGCGCTGAGGTCTACTGCGCGCCGACCGTGGACGACCGTGAGGTGTGGCAGTCCACGATGCGACACGTGGCGGTGGAGGGCCGCTGCCACGTCCTCGCCGCCTGCCAGCATCTCCGTGGCCGCGACCTTCACCCGGACCTGGGCGGCGGCGACGTCTCTCAGGACGAGGTCTTGATCCGAGGTGGCAGCGTCATCATCGACCCCTTCGGCGAGGTGCTCGCCGGGCCGGTCTTCGAGGAGGACGCCGTCCTCGTCGCCGAGGTGGACCCTGGCGCCGTGATCCGCGGCCGCTTCGACCTCGACGTGTCCGGGCACTACGCCCGGCCGGACGTGTTCCAGCTGCGCGTCCTCCCCCCCCCCGGCGGCGAGACGCCCTCGGGAGAAGGGGACTGAACTCCGCGCCAGGGCGCGGCCCAAACCGGCCTCACGACCCCTTGCCGGGCGGTCACCTTGCCCATATGCCGCGGGGCGCCCTAGCATCAGGTGTTCGCCGGCGCCGAGCGGCGAAGCTCACCTACAACTCAAACCGCAAGGAGTCCGCCATGCTGCGTTCTGTCGAAGCCGAGGATCACATGACCCGATCACCGGTGACCCTGAAGCCGGAGACCCACATCTTCGAGGCCATTCGCGCGCTCACCGAGCGCAGCATCTCTGGAGCCACGGTCCTCGACGACCACGGCAAGGTCGTCGGGGTGATCTCCGAGATGGACTGCCTCCAGGCTGTGCTGAGCGGCACCTACCACGGCGAGGCCGGTGGCACGGTGGCGGACATCATGACCGCCGAGGTGGAGTCGGTGGAGGTGGGCTTGAGCGTCGTTGACGTGGCCCAGAAGCTCATCGACGGCCACCGCCGCCGCTTCCCGGTCGTCAAGGATGGCAAGTTCGTTGGGCAGGTCTCCTGTCGCTCGATCCTGCGCGCGGTGATGGAGTTCGCGCACACGGACGCCCCGGCCGACTGATCCAGCGGATGGACCCAGCGGATGGGTCCGACCGCGCGAAGCCTCCGGCGATCCCCGGGGCGCCGCGCCCGATGGGCGGCGGCGCCCGCGGTGGCCGCCATGGGCCGGGCCGCCCCGAGCTCGAGCGCAGGGCCGCGCCGGCTCAGGTCCGGCCCCAGGCGGGGACCCAGGCGGGGACCCGGGTGGAAACTCAGACGGGTGCGTCGATCCCGTAGAAGGTCCCCGGATAGAGCCCCTCACGGGCCTCGCCCGCTTCGATCTTGCGGACCTCTGCAGCGCACACCTTGTACTCCGCCGTGTCCGTCACCGGATCCCCCGCGTCGTTGGTGATCACGTTGGCCCGCGCCTCGAAGAAGTGCAGCGGCATCCAGATGCAACGCGGCTGGACCTGGCGTGAGTAGAGCGCCCTGACCTGCACCGAGCCGCGCCGCGTCGAGATCTCGACCATGTCCCGGTCCTCGATGCCGCGCTTCTTCGCGTCACGGGGGTGGATCTCGACCCAGGCCTCGGACTGCTTGGCGTCGAGCCCTGATTCGCGCCGGGTCTGCGTCGCGCAGTTGTAGTGATAGAGCGTCCGCCCCGTGGAGAGCAGCAGGCCATAGATCTCATCAGGGAGCTCCGCCGGCGGGCGGTAGTCCACCGCCTGGAAGAGGCCCTTGCCGCGCAGGATGCCCTCCTCATGGAGGAACGTCGTCCCGGGGTGATCCGGGGTCGGGCACGGCCACTGGAGGCCCGTCTTGGGGAGCTCCACCGTGGCGTCGAGGCGCGCGTGGCTGATCCCCGAGAACTTATCCGCGTCCCGCACCAGCTCGTCGTACACGTCAGAGGCAGAGTCGAAGGACCAGTCCGCGCCGCTGGCGTTGGCGAGGTCGATCAGGATGCGCCAGTCCTCACGGGCCTCACCGGGCGGCTCCACCGCCTTGCGCACACGCTGGACGCGGCGCTCGGAGTTCGTGAACACGCCCTCCTTTTCCGCGAAGACCGAGGCAGGGAACACGACGTCCGCGAAGCGGCAGGTCTCGTTGAGGAAGGCATCCTGAACGACGACAAACTCTGCGGCGTTCATGCCTTTCTCGAGCTCCATGCAGTTCGGCTCGGAGAGGACCACGTCCTCCCCCATGACGAAGAGGCCTTTGATGCTCTTGCCGACCTCCTTCATCATCACGTTCAGGTTCAGCCCGGGCTCGGCGGGGATGTTTGTCCCCCACGCCTCCTCGTACCTGGCGTGGACCTCGGGGTCGTCGACACGCTGGTAACCGGGGAGGAAGATCGGGGTCGCGCCGGCGTCGTTGGCGCCCTGGACGTTGTTCTGGCCCCGCAGGGGGTTCATTCCCGACGAGGGCTTACCCAGGTGCCCGGTCATGAGCACCAGGTTCGCCAGGGCGTAGACGTTGTCCGTGCCGTGCGTGTGCTCGGTGATGCCCAGGGTGTAGTAGATCCCGGCCTTCTCCGTGGTGGCGTACTTGCGCGCGACCCAGCGGATGTCCTCGGCAGAGACCCCCGTGTGCTCCTCTGCCGCCTCGGGCGAGTAGCGCTTCACGGTCTCGCGCACCGCCTCGAAGCCCTCGGTGTTCTCGGAGACGAAGGTCTCGTCCACGAGCCCCTCCTCGCAGATCACGTGGGCCATGGCGTTCAGCAGCCAGACGTCGCAGCCCGGCTTCAGCTGGAGGTATTTCTCCGCGATGGTCGACATCCAGATCTTGCGCGGGTCCGCGACCACCATGGTCGCGCCGCGCCGCACTGCCCGCTTCATCTCCATGGCGATGATCGGGTGCGCCTCGCTGGTGTTGCTCCCGATCACGAACAGGAAGTCCGCGTTACGGATCTCTCCGATCGAGTTCGTCATCGCGCCCGCGCCAAATGTGGTGACCAGACCGGCCACCGTCGGAGCGTGTCATGTCGCTGCACATTGATGGACGTTGTTCGTCTTGAACACCGCCCGGGATAGCTTCTGCACGAGGTAGTTCTCCTCCATCGTGCAGCGCGACGAGCTGACGAAGCCGAGCCCATTGGGCCCGTGCCGTTCGCTGACCCCGTGGAGGCCAGCCGCCGCCACCGAGAGCGCGTTCTCCCAGCTCGTCGGGATCAGCTCGCCCGCGTCGTTGCGAATGAGCGGGCTGGTGATGCGTTCATCGTGGTGAATGAAGTCGTAGGCGAAGCGGCCCTTGACGCACAGGTTGCCGTCGTTCGTCGTCGTCCCCGCGGGCGGGCTGGTGACTTTCACGACCGCGCCGCGACCCTCGTTGGCGTCAGGGTCCACGTTGAGGTCCAACTGACAGCCGACGCCGCAGAAGTTGCAGGTGCTCCGGACCTTGGTGAGCTCGCGCTCAGGCTTGGCCTCGCGCGTCAGGGGCAGCTTCTCCCCCATGGCGCCCGTGGGGCAGACGTCGACGCAGCCGCCGCACATCTCACAGGTGGTGTCGAGCAGCGAGAGGTTGTCCGCCGTCGCGATGGTGGTCTCGGCGCCGCGGCCGGCCAGGCTGATGGCGCTCACGCCCTCGACCTCCTCGCAGTAGCGCGTGCAGCGCGCGCAGGAGATACAGGTGTCCGCGTTGAAGTGGATGTACGGGTTGCGGTCGGCGTCCCGGTTGTCGCGGAGGGACTCCATGAAGCCCCAATCCTTGGGCGCCTCGTAGCGCGCCGCCATCTCGAGCAGCTGGTTCGGGGCGCCGCGCTCGGCGACCTCCAGGTCCTGCGGGTGGTCGGTGAGGTAGAGCGCGAAGAGGGTCTTGCGGTGGCGGTCGACCCGCTCGGTCTCCGTGCGGACCTCGGCGCCATCCTGAGCCGGGGTCTTGCAGGCGGGGAGCAGCCGGCGCTGCCCTTCGACCTCCACGAGGCAGGTGCGGCAAGCACCCGCCGGCTCGAGGCGCGGGTCATGGCACAGGGTCGGGATCTCGACCCCGGCCCGCTGCGCGACCTCGAGAATCGTCTCCCCCGCCTGGAACGGCATCTTTCGGCCGTCCAGCTCGATGGACTTGGGCGCCCGCTTGGGCAGGTCTGGCTCGCTTCGCTCGATCATCTATCAGCCCTCGTTGGAGGTCTCCTCTTCGAACGCTTCAGGGAAGTACTTTAGCGCGCTTGTGAGCGGCAGCGGGGCCGCCTGCCCGAGCCCGCAGATCGAGCCCTCGTTCATCTGCCACGCCGCGTCGGCGGCGTTGGCCAGGGGGCCGTCGACGTCTTCGCCGCGCGCCTGGCGCTCCACGGACTCCCGCAGGTAGCGGGTCCCGATCCGGCACGGCGCGCACTGGCCGCAGCTCTCCGCCTCGAAGAAGCGCAGCTGCTGGGTCGCGGCCCAGCGGATATCCACGGTGTCATTCAGGACCACGACCCCCGCGGAGCCCAGCATGGAGCCGAGGCTCCCGAGGTGGCGGAAATCCAGGGGGTCACCGCGCCGATCGGCAGGCAGGAACCCCGAGCTCGCGCCGCCCGGGCTGAAGGCCTTGAGGGTCCCCACATAGCCGCCGGCCGCCTCGACCAGCTCGTCCAGGGAGACGCCCAGCGGGAGCTCGTAGGTCCCGGGCTGCTGGACGTGGCCGCTGATGCAGTAGAGCTTGGTGCCCGCCTCCGTCCGGCCGAGCCCCCGGAACCAGTCGCCGCCGCGCTCGACGATCCCCGGCACGCAGGCGATGGTCTCCACGTTGTGGATCAGGGTCGGCTTGCCCCAGAGCCCGACCTCGACGGGGAAGGGCGGCTTGATCCGCGGCATGCCGCGCTTGCCCTCAAGGGCCTCGAGAAGCGCGGTCTCCTCCCCGCAGATGTAGGCGCCGTTGCCCTCGTGAGTATGGAAGCGAACGTCCCCATAGACCCCCGATGCGTGGGCCTCGTCGATCATGCGGCGGACGATCCCGAGGGGCACCTCGAACTCGCCGCGCAGGTAGAGGTAGCAGTCCTTGGCTCCGATGGCGTGGGCCGCAATGGCCAGCCCCTCGAGCACGAGGTCCGGACGGCGCAGCATGCACTCCCGGTCCTTGAAGGTGCCCGGCTCCCCCTCGTCGGCGTTGAGGACCACGAAGCGCTCCTGCTCCGCCTGCCCCGCCACGCCGCGCCACTTGATGTGCGCGGGGAAGCCGGCGCCGCCGCGGCCCTGGAGGCCGGAGGCCTCCAGCAGGTCAATGACGCCCTCGGCTCCCAGCTCCGCCGCGGCCTTGAAGGCCGCGCCCAACGGCGCGGCGGGCTTGCTGAGATCGATGGCCAGCTCACCGTCGGCGGCGCCCACCGGCCCCACCGCGCCGGTCCACTCGGTCTCGCCAGGCGCCGCGGCGCTGTCGAGCTTGGACCAATCGCTGCCGGCGGCCTTCACGTCCTCGACCGTCACGTGCGGCATGGTGCGGCGGTCCCGGAGGACCGCCGGGGGCACGTCGCAGCCGGCGAGGCAGGAGGCCTCCTCCACCGGGAGCCCCTGGGCCTTGGCCGCGTCGAGGACGTCCTGCGCGCCGCCGAGCAAGCAGCTCAGGCCCGTGCACACGCGCACCTTGGCCTCCGAGCGGGAGAGCATGTGATAGAAGCTCCCGATGCCCCAGACGTGCGCCTCGGGGACCCCTGTCTCCCGCGCGATGTCACGGGCCACGCCCTCGAGCAGTCCGCCCGCTTCGCGGAGTCGGTCGGGTACGGAGGCAGCGTCGTCTCGGCTCATGATGGGTTCCGGGGATGCGCCCGCTGGCGCCCGAACATTATGCGACGAGGGAGCCGTGCCCGCTGGTCGAGTCTCGCTGCGGGAGTCGATTCCCCTGAGGTTCCTCTGAGGTTCCTCTGAGGTTCCCCCGCGCGCCTCAGCGCCCGCCCCGCGGCGGATCGTCCGACCCCGCTGGAAACAGCTCGGAAAGAGGCACCCGCTGGAAGGTCATGTGCGCCCGGCTGCCCTCGTAGAGGATCCCCACGGTCTCCTCGTCGATCATCGTCAGGCACGAGTATCCGGCCGACTTCCCCTCGTCCAGGAGCAGCCAGCGGTCCTTTGGCCACGACTCTCCCCCATCCTCGGAGGCCCGGATCGACATCCTACGCCGCGGCGCCGAGGCGACCGCGGGGTTCGAGAAGAGGAGGCGACCGTCGGCGACCCCGCGGAGCTCCCGCCCCACGTGGATCAAGCTGGCCATGCAAACAGGCTCGCTGAGAGCGGA
>Ga0102815_10001770_pt1 | contig 13410 bp, 9 predicted proteins | sample ColrivemetaGS759_FD_79113 | JGI IMG/M metagenome (GOLD analysis project Ga0102815, IMG submission 79113) | Estuarine microbial communities from the Columbia River estuary - Ebb tide ETM metaG S.759 | ecosystem: Environmental > Aquatic > Marine > Intertidal zone > Estuary | place: USA: Columbia...
AACGTTCTCGTAAATACGTTGCCCCAGTTCACCTGGATGGGGAACTCTATCCATGCCTGGCGCCTCGGCACCGAGCACAACACAATAAACCGTTCTAGCCATTAATAATTCCCGAAAAAGCAGTCAGTAATCGACCGCGGCCTATCATAACAAAGTTAGCTCCAATCAGAACGCATAATTAACACCCTGAACTGGTACCGACCGTAACTCAAATTTTTCGGGTTCAATTTCCGCTGCCTGCTCCAAAGATCGTAGCTTAAGGGCGTAGCTGAATATCTGGCACAGCCTGGCCAAGATGGTTGGCACCACCCGCGTTCATCGCCATCTCTCAGTCAACGCCCATAATGTGAAATGTGATTTTCCAAATCAATAAAAAACATCCTTCCCACCGATACCACGCCCCATCGATCCTTCGACAAGGTTGAAAAGATTCGCCACTGCTGACCTCGGCATCCATTTCGATATCGCTACTGCACCGCCACTTCAGACACTGGATCGGCATCGTCAGATTGTCACCTTGATGGTGACCGACACCATAATCCACCACACTGACTATCACTTGAACATCACCAGTACTCAGGTCCGGATAATTGTTTTTTTGCTGCTGCAGGCCGCGCCGTTTTTCAGGTATTATCGAGTGCAAATGACCTTGTTAGACGTGTTTCGTAAAACTATCACCGGCTTATCTGTGCCTCCTCAAGTTACACATATCATTTTGCGAATTATCGATTATAATTATGCAGCTTAAAATAAACCCCGTAACCGAGGAGATGCGTTGTCAAGCTATACAGCAAATAATGATCAGCAATCCCCTGTCAACTACGAAATATCCAGCCATGGCGTTACCGATACCGGGCACGTTAGATCAAAAAACGAAGATTCCATTCTGGTGCTTGAAGATGAGAATGTCTGGGTTGTAGCCGATGGCATGGGAGGGCATCACGCGGGTGATTTTGCCAGCCAGACCATCATCAACAACTTAAGCCTGTTCAAGCAGCATGCGTCGCTGGACGACAGCATCCTTCTGCTTGAGGAGAATATCCTCAATTCCAATTCCATTATTCGCAAAAAAACGCTCAACCTCGGCCGCAATGCAACAATAGGCAGCACGATTGTCTGTGCCTACGTCTGGCGCAACCTGCTGTTTGCATTGTGGGCCGGTGATAGCCGCCTTTACCGATACCGTAACTCACGGCTGGAACGGTTGACCGAAGATCACAGCTATGTCGAGGAACTGGTGCGCATGGGGAAACTGAACGCCCGCGATGCTGAGGAACATCCGGCGGCAAATGTGGTGTTGAGGGCGGTTGGCATCGACGATGAACTGCGCATTGATTTCGACTATTACGAATTGCAGGACGGGGATATCTATATTGTTTGCTCTGATGGTCTATATAAAGATCTGGAGGAAGCCAAAATTGCATCTATAATCGCATCCTACACAGAAAATATGAAGGATCTCGCGCAAGCATTGCTCGATGCGTCGCTTGCCGCGGGTGGTACTGACAATACATCAATTATCACCATGAAAAGTCGCCAGAAAGGAAAAAATGCCTGACATTTGCGAATCGTTGATTAACGATTACATCGCCGGAACACTCGATGCTTCAGACCTCGAAGAGGGCCTGGAAAGCATCTTCGTCGCGATGCCGAACGGGCACAGCGAAGCTCAGAGTTACCTGCAGAGTTTGTATACCAATGATACGATCGACTCGGGTAATTTCACCCAGATTTCCCACGTCATTTCCAAAGTTAACATTCAGGCGACCTTAAAAAACAATAAGCAAACCGACCTGTCCTATTTCGATGAAGACAAGACGATGCATTTAACCGACATGTCCGGTATGGCGAATGACATCGATCTCATCAGTGACGATGACGACAGCGGCGACAAGACAATTATCGTGCGCGCCGGTAGCGACATCGACAATATTGAAAAATCCGACGTATCAACCGGTTTCAGCGAGGAAATTTCCCCATTAGCCCCGCGTATCGTCGAGAAACCGAGTAACTCAACAAACTACGACAACCTTGGCCCCGGGATAACACTGAAAGACCGTTTCGTGCTGCTTGAGAAGTTAGGACAAGGCGGCATGGGTGTGGTCTTCAAGGCCAAGGACCTGCTCAAGGTAGAGGCAAAGGACAAGGATCCCTACGTTGCCATCAAGGTTTTAACCGACGCATTCAAGAAGTATTCAGGTTCGTTTATCGCCCTTCAGCGTGAAGCCAGCAAAGCCCAACGTCTGGCACACCCTAACATTGCAACGGTTTACGACTTTGATCGCGATGGTAACACCGTCTTCATGACGATGGAGTATCTACAGGGCAAACCACTCAACCAGTTGATTAAGGAAATAACCAAGAAACCGCTAAAACTGGATCATGCGTTACACATTATCGAAGAATTGTGCAGTGGTCTTGCCTATGCACATGAAAAACTGCTGATTCATTCAGACTTTAAACCAGGCAACTGCTTTCTACTGAGCGACGGTCACGTCAAACTTCTCGATTTCGGCATCGCCCGGGCCAGCACCCAGACCGAAGAAGAAAGAGAAAACACCATGTTCGACCCGGCCAAGCTGAGCGCAGTAACACCAGCCTATGCAACACCGGAAATGTTTGCCGGAATGAATCCGGATCCGCGAGACGATATTTATGGTCTTGCCTGTGTTGCCTACCAGTTGCTGTCGGGTGGTAAGCATCCCTATAACAAAGTTGCCTCTCCCAAAATCAAGGAACTGGGGATCAAACCCAAACCCATCAAGGGCCTGAATCGACGGCAACAGAAAACCCTGATGACAGCGCTGACTGTGGTACGCGAGGATAGAATCGCAAGTGTAGAAAAATTTTCGGAGGGAATGCGCTCGAAGAAATCTCACTCCAAGACGATCTTGCTGGTCACGCTGTTTGTCGCCATTATAGGGGCCGGTATCGGCTACAAGCCATTTCTTGAATTCCGCGAAGAGCAGCAACTGTACGATAAGATCCAGTTAATCAAAAATGGTGACAAGGCCATGATGATCGAGACAATCTGGTCACTGAGCCAGTTGGATCCGGAGCATCAGAAAATCATATCGGTGGGTCTGCGGAGAGAAATAATTACTTTTTATCGCGATCGAATTCGCGCCGTTTTCCGCCCTACGGAAGGTCTTTACGACTACCCGCGGGCAGTTGATCTGCTGGGACAGGCGAAAAAGCATTACCCTGATTCGGTAGCACTATCGACCATAGAAGATCAGATGAAAGAACAGCACGATCGTTTGATGAACAGCCTGGTCTCCTTGTACAAACGTTATTCTGATGCCAAAAAATTGATAAAAACACCCAGTGGCGAGGATCTGACAACTGTTATTCCAATCATCAAAAGGGTTGATCCAAAGCACTATTTACTCAAGGACGAGGCGCTTGCCAACCTCTATCTTTCCGAATCAGAGAAATTGATCGGCGCCAGTAAATTTAAAGACGCTTCAAATTATATTGTTACCGGTCTGAAACTGTTTCCCGACGACACCCGTTTGCAAAGCCTGAACAAGCAGATCAACGCACAGTCTTTAAATTGATGGCGCCACACAACACACCATTACGATTACTCGCAAAGACCTATGAGAACGAACTCATTTCACGGGAGCAATACATCGAAATCCGGGCACTCTTGCTCAAGCGCCTCGAGTTAAAGGGCAAGATCGATGACGCCGACCTGAAAAACTTCACCACCCTCACGCAAGGCCCCGAACCCTCCCAACCAGTGCGCAGCTATGGCGCATCTGACTGGCTGATTATCGGCCTGGGCCTGGCCGCATCAGCCATTCTTGCCTTTTTTCTATACGGATAGTCAACTCGTTACACTGGGGCTGTAATTGATGGAAAACCGTCAGAAGCAGCCTGGATAAACTCGACCAGTCCTCATTCTTTACCAATATATCGATCAATCGGTAATTTTTTGACAAAAGTTTGCTATCATCAATAACTTAACCCAGTTTTTTAATGTTAGTTATTAACCTTATAGCGGGTAAGGAATTTTACTGTGACAAAACCAAACTGATATGACCTTGTCTATCCGATCGTGAACATATGCCAATACAACATATTCCTATGCAAAGGCAAAGGTCGTTATTTATGGTGTCAGCCTGAGCGGCTTGCAAACTCTGACTGTTGATCAGCATCGTGACTTTTCCCCACTGTTTATCGAGATATTTCCCTGCACTACTGCTGCTGGGACTATTGCTATTTTCTCGATCCGCCAGTGCGCTCGATCTGACAACAGTCATCGTAGATTCAATCAGCGCGCATCCTGAGGTCAAGGAAAAAATCCACGTATACCGACAGATATTGCAGGATCTCGATATTGCCGAAGGTGGCTGGCGCCCTAGCATCGATCTTCAAGCGTCAACCGGTACTTACGAGACAGAGTCGCCATTTACCGATAATGAATCGCGCGACTATGAAAGCAGTAACGTCGAACTTTCGGTTACGCAGAACCTGTTCAACGGATATGACACGACTTATCAAATCAACCAGGCCGAAGCAAGAATTGATTCTGCACTTTACGAGGTGTATGACACGGCCGACAACATCGCATTGCGTGCTACACAAGCTTTTTTTGATGTCCTCAAACAACGTCGGCTTTATCAACTCTCCATTGAAAATGTCGAAGCCCATAAAAATATTCTTGCCAAGATACGCGACCGTAACATGTCAGGTGTTGGTCGCCGTTCACAGTTACAGCAGACCGAAGGTCGCCTGGCCAGAGCTCAGGCCGGCCAAATTGCACAACAGAACAATCTCGAAGATTCGGCGACGCAGTTACATCAAATACTGGGGCGTTATGTCAACCACGAGTCCCTGGATGAACCCGTCCGGCCCGTCAGATCGCGTATGAATCTGGAAGAACTGACCGATATAGCGCTCAGCAACCATCCGGCGATACGGGTCGCTAGCAGTAATATTGAGGCTGCCCGGTCAGAACATTTGCGATCACTGCGCAGCCGCTATCCGAACGTCGACCTCCGGCTTGCGACAGAATATGGAGACGACGTCGGCGGCCTGGATGGTAATACCGAAGAGACCAGCATTGTTCTCAACTTTACATACAACCTCTACAATGGCGGGCGTGACAGTGCGAGGCAACAACAGACGGTCAGCGGGGTTTACGAGCAAAAAGAATTCGCGGCTCGAGTGCGGCGCCAGGTCATCAATACCTTGCGTTTGTCCTGGACCGCAGACGATTTACTGATACGCCAAATCGTATTTCTTCAGGATCATGTCATCAAGTCAGGGCAAACGGTCGAATCTTACCAGGAAGAGTTTTTTATCGGACAACGCGATCTGGTTGATTTACTCGATGCGGAGACCGAATTCAACAGTGCCAAAAACCAACACGCCCGCGCAAAGTATGACTCGCAGGCTGCCAGATATCGGGTCTACGAGGGCATAGGACAACTGTTTGACGCGACCGGAATTGATTATAAGCTGAGTCCCGCTGGCCTGAGGGTTGGCCGTATCGACACCAACCAGCTGGACGCGTTGCCGATTCCCGGTGATGAAGATGCCGATCTGAGAGTCGATCCAATGGATCATTGCGATAATTCCTTGCCGGCCTCCCTCGTCAATCCATTTGGTTGCCTGGAAGCGGATGCTGACAGAACACAGGGAATATCAGAGATAACTTCTAACTCCAGCCCCGTGATCGTTAATGACAAGTTCGAAATGCAGGCCAACGGGATACTGGTAATCTCCAAATCGCAATTACTGGCCAATGATTCGGACGTGGACGAGGATATCCTGGAAATTGTGGATGTCAGTCAACCTGAGGTCGGCCAGTTAGCCTTCAATCAAAGCGGCAATCTTGTCTATCGCCCACTCGAGGGTTTTACCGGGACGGACAGCTTCAAATATACGGTGACCGATAATCAATCGACCAATGTCACAGCAACCGTAGAGATTGACATTCAGGAGGCTCAGATCGTCAACCTGTCAAACCTGCAACCCGTCAATTTCAACTACAACTCGACGGAACTCACAGAACTATCCAAATCCCGGGTCAACGCCATAATCTTACAAATAAAGCGTTCCGAAGCACTGGCCATTGAAATTTATACTTACACCGACAATATTGGTTCAGAGGCCTATAACATCGCTCTGTCACAAAGACGTGCCGACGCACTAAAAAACTATCTCGTCAAGAACGGCATCGAAAGCGAACACATCGTGGCTATTGGTGTTGGTGAAAATCAGCCGATTGCCGATAATTCTACCGAAGCCGGCCAGGCGATAAACCGCCGGGGTAATTTTATCTTTCGGCCCCGAACGATCGTTGAGTGATGCACAGCAACAAGCCGCCGACTTACGCTGCGATCCACCGTTGGGCAACATCGGTTGGAAGATAACCCGCAATGACTGACGCTCATCATCATTACGATCCATTGCTCGAATGCGTGGTCATTTTTGCCAAGCTGCATAATCGTCCTATCAGTATCGAGGCGCTGATTGCCGGTCTGCCGGTTGAGCCGGGAACGGATGGTCCCGAGCTTTTCAGCATAGACAGTCCTAAAGGGCTTTTTTCACGCGTAGCGATCCGCGCTGGTTTTGCCAGTCGCCTGATCCACCGCGATTTGAACAAATTATCGCGCTTGTTACTGCCCTGTATTCTGGTATTGAAAAATGGCAATGCCTGTATTCTCGAAGAGATTGATCGAGTAAACCGGCGTGCCAAGGTGATTTTTCCGGAAGTCGGTGACGGTGAAGAATGGCTCGGATTGGAACGACTGTCCGAAGAGTATCTTGGTTATGCCTTCCTGCTTAAAAAAGAACTACAGCCAACATCGGTGGATGCTTCCTCCGCAAGCCAGCAAACCGGTCATTGGTTCTGGGGAACGCTGGCGAAATCAAAAGATATCTTTGCCAGCGTTCTGCTGTCATCGATATTGATCAATCTATTCATACTTGCAACCCCGATGTTCACCATGAACGTGTATGACAAGGTAGTGCCCAACGACGCCATCGCAACCTTGTGGGTACTGGCGATCGGCATAGTAATCGTCTATCTGTTCGATACACTGCTACGCTTCCTGCGCTCCTATTTGCTGGAAATTGCCGGCAAAAAGAGTGACATCATCATGTCTTCCCTGCTCTTCTCGCAGGTACTGAACCTGAAAATGACACAATGGCCTGCCAGCATTGGCGGCTTTGCCAGCCAGTTGCGTGAATTCGAAAGCATTCGTAATTTTTTTACGGCTTCGACGATGGCCACGCTGGTAGATCTGCCATTTGCAGTTATTTTCCTGCTGGTGGTTTATTACATCGGCGGACCGATGATCGCAGTGCCCCTGGTCGTTATCGGCCTGTTGCTGTTATACAGTTTCATCCTGGTTAAACCGCTCAAAAACAGCGTCGAAGCCACCTACGAAGCGACCGCGAGCAAAAATGCACACCTGATAGAAACCCTGCACAACATAAAAACTGTCAAGGCGCTCGGAGCTGCCAATTACTCGCAGTGGGTATGGGAGGAATCCTCGGGAACGATCGCCAATCGTTCCATGCGCGCGCGTCTGCTGTCATCCTCGATAGCGGTTGTGACCAACCTGCTGGTGCAGCTCAACACCATTGCGCTGATCGTATTTGGCATGTATCGCATCGCTGACCTGGAACTTAGCCTCGGCGGTTTGATCGCCATCGTCATGCTGTCATCGCGCGCGGTAGGACCGATGGGGCAGATCGCCGCCCTGATAACAAGCTTCGAGCAGACCAAGACCGCCTTCAGGTCCCTTGACGAGTTGATGCAGAAGCCGGTTGAGCGACCGGAAGGAAAGGCTTATGTCCATCGCCCGGGATTAAAAGGTTCTATCCAGTTTCGAGATCTGGATTTCAGCTATCCGGAAGCGCCGAAGAGAGCGTTATCCGGCATAAACATCAAGATCAATGCCGGCGAGCATATTGGTATCATCGGTAAGGTCGGATCCGGCAAGACCACCCTGATAAAACTGATCATGGGTTTATACCAGGGTGAAAGCGGATCGATTTTCATCGATGACATCGACATTAGCCAACTTGATCCAGCCGAACTGCGTAAAAACATCGGCTATCTGTCTCAGGATGTCGAGCTACTGCGCGGCAGTATTCGTGAAAATATCGCCTACAAAGATCTGCATGTGAACGATGACAAGCTGCTCAGGGCGGCCGAAATCTGCGGGGTCGATACCTTTGTTAACCAGCTACCGCTAGGCTTTGATACCCAGGTAGGCGAAGCCGGTGGGTTGTTGTCTGGAGGGCAACGCCAGGCGATTGCCCTCGGCAGGGCCGTATTGATGGACGAACCCGTTCTCATACTCGATGAACCCACCAACAGTTTCGACAATACAACCGAATCCATCGTCAAGAAAAACCTGTATCAGTACAGTCGCGATCGCACCCTTCTGCTGGTGACTCACAAGGCACCCATGCTCGATCTGGTTGAACGACTGATCGTCATGGATCAGGGGCGAATTATCATGGATGGGCCAAGAGACGAAGTTCTGAAGTCGTTGAAAGGTGAACAGAATGCCTGATCATGACCTGAACGACCAAGAAGACTCCACTCAACTCGGGGTTCACGGTAAACAGGACCGCGCCTACATGAGCAGTTTGTCTGCCGCGGCAGTGCATCGAACACCGCGGTTAATGATATTTGTCGTCGTCGTCATTGCCCTGTTTTTCGCCTCAGCCATTGCCTGGATGAGCTGGGCTGAAATTGACGTAGTTATCCGCGGATCGGGCAAAGTATCGCCGGCAAGTCAGGTGCAGAACATTCAGAGCCTTGAGGGCGGCATCATTTCCGAAATTCTGGTGCTCGAAGGACAGGAGGTTAAGCAAGGTCAGACTTTGCTCAAAATCAGCGACGTGGCATTTGCGAGTTCCTATGAAGAAAACCGCCTGCTATATCTGGAACTCCTGGCCCGTTCGGTTCGACTAAATGCTGAAGCTTTCGGTAAAGCGTTCAAGGTACCTGCCGAGATTGACGAAGAAGCACCTCAACTATTGCAATCAGAGAGAAGCCTTTACGATTCGAATTTGCTGCAACTCAAGGAGACACTGAAGGGTCTGGAAGAAAAGATCAGTCAGCAGAAAAGTGCTATGCGCGAGGCCGAGTCAAAACAGAAGCAACTGCAAAGATCACTGAAACTGGTGAAGAAGGAGATCAAAATAAAGCGGCCATTAATGGGCCGTGGCATCATCAGCGAAGTCGAGTTCCTGCAATTGCAGCAACGTGAGGCGGAACTCGAAGGTGAGATCGAGTCCGTTAAATTATCAGTACCGCGAATCAGGTCGACCATCGATGAAGCAGGTTTCAACAAGCAGAAGGAAAAACTGAACTTCCAGAACAGTGCCAAAAAAGAACTGAATGAGGTCAATGCCGAGCTAGGCCGCATCCAGGAAACCCAGAACGCTTTGCAGGACCGGGTCAAGCGCACCACGCTGCGTTCTCCGGTCAATGGCATCGTTCAGCGTCTCTACGTCAATACCATCGGCGGCGTTATCAGCCCGGTTAACAATATTCTGGATATCGTGCCACTCGACGACGCTTTGCTGGTCGAGTTGGAGATAAAGCCGGCCGACATCGCCTATGTCAGCGTCGGCCAGTTCGCCCGCCTCAAGTTTTCGGCCTATGATTTTGCAATACATGGCAGTTTGCAGGGGATTGTTACCTTCGTCAGTGCCGACACGGTAACCAATGACGATGGCGAGACTTTCTTTGTGGTACGCGTAAAACCGAGCAAACCTTTTCTTGGGGCAAAGCAGGGACAATTGCCGGTCAGAATCGGCATGACGGCCGAGGCCGACATTATTACTGACAAGAAAACCATAATTTCATACCTCACCGAACCAGTGCACCGCGGTATCAGTAAAGCGCTACGGGAAAGGTAATGGTTGCGGTCGTTTTTTCCGGCTCCAGCTCTTTTCAACATTTCCTGGGCCAGCATCTCGATATTCCAATCGAATTCAGAGGCCAGCTGGGCGCTCCTGGTGATGATCCTGGACAAGTCCATCTGCTACATATTTCGAGCTTTACCAAAAATACCTCTCGATGGCTGGAGCAGTATGTAAGCGGTCAATCGATTAAGGTCGCGGTTTGCTCTGATGTGCCCAACGTTCAGGAAATGCTGGAATGCGTTCGCCTCGGTGCCCGCGGTTATTGCAATAGTCATATGGCTCCCCTGCACTATCACCAATTGCTGGATATGCTGGCAAACGGACAAAGCTGGTTTCCACCTGTTTTGCTGGATGAGACCTTCAAACTGGCACAGCAGGCCGCAGAGGCGTCAGCGCAGAAAAACCCCATCAGTGTCCTCACCTCGCGCGAGAATGAAATTGCCCGGTGCGTCGCAGAAGGCATGAGCAACCGCTATATCGCCGAATTTCTGGGCATTAAAGAACCAACGGTTAAAACTCACCTGACCCGAATCTTCAGGAAGCTGGAGCTGAAAGACCGGGTGGGACTGGTGCTACACCTCAAACGCTCCTGAGTCGTTGCCACGGTACTTGATCCAGACCTGACAGCAGGACGTAACGCAGTTCGCAACGTCACTATGCATCGAAGTCCGGGCGGCAGGATACGAGGGACGCTCTAACCCGTACTTACTTAAGCAATTAACCCCATGACATTCGTTCTGGTCGGGAGAAGGCGGATGATTGGGGGGATTTTTCGCGAAGTAAACCGCAGGCGGCGAAGCCGCCGAGGCATTCGCGAAAAATCCCCCCAATCATCACACTGCAGTCGGCCTCTTAATGCATCAGAGTTTTGGCTTAAGTAAGAGCCATTTAGGGCTGCTCTAACCGGCAAGTTTCGTCAGCGACTCGCGCAAATCAGCGGGTAACTCGACCGGCAGATTGCTCTGACGATTGACGTATACATGAACAAAATGTCCCTGGGCGATGGCTTCCTCGCGCTCACTGGTAAATAGACCGATTTCATAACGTACCGAGCTGCGTCCGAGATGGCCGACTCGAAGCCCTGCCTCAATATCCCTGGGGAACGCCGCGCTACTGAAGTAATTGCAATGGCTTTCGACAGCAAGGCCGATCACTTCGCCTGCATGGATATCGAGTACCTGTTGATCTATCAGGAATCGATTGATAACCGTATCGAAGTAGCTGTAATACTGAACATTGTTTATGTGACCGTATATGTCATTGTCCATCCAGCGCGTAGTAATGGTCAGAAAATGAAGATACTCGTCACGCTTTCGAGGTGGCTGTCTTTCCATACCTGCTTCCTGATTTGAACGGTCGATGTAACCCCGGGCATTCAAGCACAATTCCAGTATTCCTCAAACTGATATTCTGTACTTTCAAGCATCCCGGCAATCTCCGCATCAACTCGCCAGGAAGCTAGCGCACAGCATCCTGAATCGTCAGCGGCCGCAGGCGCAGACGTTCGCTTTCCAGTAGTTCAGGCACATCAAGGTCGTTTGGCACAATTGGCAGGTTATACACGGCACGTTCCGATCCCAGGTAATTCAAAGCGATAGTAGTCAAACTACGCCCAAGTTAGGACAGAAAGTTAACATCAACCATAATACAGAACGCAATCTTAGCGACATTTTGTTCACCACTTAAAACGACTGTTATACACTTACCGGCACGATCAAGATCCTCCATCTAACGAACCGGACTCTGAGCAAATGCAAAGTAAAATTCGTGTAGCGGTATTGTTTGGCGGGCGCTCAGCCGAGCACGAAGTCTCGTTGCAATCGGCACGCAATGTCGTCGATGCAATCGATAATGGAAAGTATGAAACGGTGCTGATCGGCATCGATCGTGCCGGCGCCTGGTTTCTGAATGAAGAGTCTATTTCCTTATTGAATTCGGATGATCCTCGGCTCATTACCTTGAACAAGAGTAACAATCCGGTTTCGCTGGTGCCGAGCGATAAGGCCGGCATGCTGGTCGATCTCCAAGGTAGTGCCACCCTGCCCGCTATCGACGTGCTATTCCCCGTACTGCACGGTCCCTATGGAGAAGATGGCTCTGTTCAGGGTCTGGCCAAACTGGCCAATGTAGCCTGCGTCGGCAGCGATATCCTCGGATCAGCGATCGCCATGGACAAAGACGTTTCCAAGCGACTGCTGCGCGATGCCGTCATACCCGTTGCCCGCCACCTTTGCCTGCGGCGCGGCGGATTGACGTCAGCAGTAAAGCAGACTTTAGAAACAGATTTTGGTTATCCGCTTTACGTCAAGCCAGCCAACATGGGATCGTCTGTGGGAGTGGTTAAGGTGTTGCAGCCAGCAGAACTCGAAAGCGCAGTCGAGACCGCGTTGCAATACGATATTAAAGTGGTGCTCGAAGAGAATATTGTTGGGCGAGAGATTGAATGCTCGGTGCTCGGCAATGACGAGCCTGTCGCTTCAACCATAGGTGAAATCGGTACCGAGGACGGCTTTTACTCATATGAAAAGAAGTACATCGACGGCGATGGTGCAAAACTCATTATTCCCGCAAGCATGGATTCCGCGACCCTGCAGCGAGTACAACAATCGGCGATTACTGCATTCAAGGTCCTGGAATCCAGAGGTATGGCGCGAGTGGATATGTTTCTTACCCCGAACGATGAAATCTACGTGAATGAGATCAATACCATACCAGGCTTCACTGCTATCAGCATGTATCCCAAGCTGTGGAAGGCCTCCGGGTTATCCTACACCGACCTGATTGATCGCCTGATCCAGCTCGCGATCGAGGAATACTCGGAAAAGAGTCGGCTGAAGGTAACCGGATATTGACTTCCTCCCCAGGCCTTGATGCGGCTAAAGTGGAAACTTTCAGGAGTATCATCCCAACCGAGTCGTTAAATCACCAACCGTTTCTCAAGGCTGGGCACAGACCACAACACTGTGGACGCTGTCAACCGGTGACTCATCGTCTGACTGCAGGGATCGCAGTTTCAACATAGGAAATTCAAGTTATGAAATTATCCCGTGTACACTGTATTGTGGTCATCGGCCAGAGGCATCGATTCAACTCCAGGCATTCCGGCTCTTCTGCGGGTGATGGAATTTCAGAGATCTTTCAAATCAGTATGCCGCTCCCCTACAAATGCCGAGAATCCAATGAACAAACTTGAGCAAATTGTCGCCGATATCAAAAAACTGGAACAGGAACTTTTTGTCGAATTGCAAAAGAAACAGGACGAGTATTTTTACGTCATTAAGGACAAAAAAATACAGTTTGAGAAGGAAACCCTCCGCTATCACAAGACACTCGCCATCAAACTACATGTCTACCTGGCCAATGCCTCGATTCCAGTCATTCTGACCGCACCAATTATCTGGGCCTGCCTGATTCCCGCATTGATGATGGACGTGGTTGTATCTGTCTATCATTCGACATGTTTCAGGGTGTATGGCATTCCTCTGGTCAGACGTAGCGATTACA
>Ga0102815_10001773_pt1 | contig 13397 bp, 15 predicted proteins | sample ColrivemetaGS759_FD_79113 | JGI IMG/M metagenome (GOLD analysis project Ga0102815, IMG submission 79113) | Estuarine microbial communities from the Columbia River estuary - Ebb tide ETM metaG S.759 | ecosystem: Environmental > Aquatic > Marine > Intertidal zone > Estuary | place: USA: Columbia...
ATTTCTCTCCCCAAGGCTTTGCGCAGTGCTAGCCTAGCCTGTATATTAGGGTCAATGAAAAGCGGCGCGGTTTAACTGGAATACGACAGTGAGGGGCGAATAAACCATGACGACTGATGAGGTCCTAGATCAACTCCGCGCCCGCGGCTCTGACAAGCTGCGCGCTCAAAGCATGGCGCGTGGGGTGGGTGGCGAACAGTTCGGCGTTATGATGGGTGACATCCGTAAACTGGCCAAAGCCATCAAAAAAGACCACGCCTTGGCCATGGAGCTTTGGGCAACCGAAGTGCTTGAGGCGCGGCTGCTGGCCATCCTCATCATGGATATCAAAGAACTTACGCCCGATGCGCTGGACAATTTGGTCCGCTCCAATACACAAACCCCGGTGTCAGACTGGCTTAACAACTACATCGTCAAAGCCCACCCCGAAAAAGAAGCCCTGCGCCTGAAATGGATGGCGAGCAAAACCCCCATTGCCGCCCGCGCAGGGTGGAGCCTGACAGCCGAGCGGATCGAAAAATCCCCAGACGGGTTGGACCTGCTCGCCTTACTTGCCCGGATTGAAGCCGAACTGGCAGATGCAGACGAGCTGCCAAAATGGACAATGAATGTCGCGCTTGCCAATATCGGCATTAACCATCCCAACTTGCGCGAACGGGCCACGGCTATTGGCAATAAGCTCGGCGTTTATCGCGACTATCCAACACCAAAGGGCTGCACATCGCCCTTCGCACCGCTCTGGATTGGTGAAATGGTCAGGCGCCAAACGCCTTTGCCCTAATTAACCCATTTTATTCGCATTTCCGCCGGTTTTATCCCTCTGTGCTTGCACCATTGGCGCGCCCTTTCTATTGTAGCTGCAACACCAGCGCGCCATGAGGTGCCCGAGCAGCATGAGAAGATCAGACGATGGAAAAAATTCCCCTGACCGCGCGCGGTTACACCAAGCTTGAAGCCGAGCTCAAGCAGCTAAAATCCGTTGAACGCCCCGCCGTAATCCGTGCGATTGCTGAGGCGCGTGAACATGGTGACCTGTCTGAAAACGCCGAATATCATGCCGCCCGTGAAAAGCAGAGCTTCATTGAAGGCCGTGTTAAAGAGCTGGAATCAATTATCGGGCTTGCCGATGTTATCGACGTGTCAAAAATGTCTGGCACCGTCAAATTCGGCGCGCATGTGACCATTGTCGATGAAGACACGGACGAGGAGAAATCTTTCCAAATCGTGGGTGAGGCCGAGGCAGATATTGATGCTGGTCTGCTCAACATGAAATCACCTCTGGCCCGCGCCCTGATCGGCAAGGACGAAGGTGATAGCGTCGAAGTGGTCACCCCCGGTGGCCGCCGTTCTTACGAAATATTATCGATCCGATTTGCCTAAACCAAAGGGGCCAAGGTGAGCCTTGATTTCAAGCCACTGAAAACGCCAGCCCTACGCGACGCGATCATCGCGGGTGCGCTCAGCGTGCTGTGGGTATTGGGCATCGGCGGCTATGCGGCGGGCTATTACGGGTTGTTTGGTGGCGATGCACCAGCCGAAGGCGGGGCGTTTAACGCATTGGCATTTATTTTGGCCGCCGTGTTGCCACTGGTTCTCATTTGGTTTTGCGTCATGCTTCTGGCCCAAGCCCGCGCCTTGCATGAGGATGCGGCCGAACTCGCAGCCACAGTCAAACGCGTGCAAACAACACCTGCAAGCACCCTTACTGCCCGCGTCGTGCCGCAACCTGAAAATCGCGCCTTTATTGAAACACGGGACCGGATGGATGCACTCAGCCAGCAAATTCAACAGGTTGAAACTGCGTTAGTGGCGTTGCTCCATGCCCAGATGTCCGCGCGCGATACTCAGGTTGCCAACATTACCGCCCACGCTGGCGAAGATGAAACCCCAACACACCCAACAAAAGCCGAGCTTGACCAAGGCAGCCTGCCGCTTGGCCAACCCGAACCCGCAGCCCCCGCTCAGCCGCCCAATTGGGGCGAGTTGATCCACGCCTTAAACTTCCCGACCGACGAAAAAGACAAAGACGGCTTTCGCGCATTACGCATCGCCATGCAACATCGCAACACGTCGCTATGCCTGCGTGCCTCTGAAGATATTATGAACCTGCTGGCCCAGGATGGCGTCTATATGGACGACTTGCAGCCCGAGCCCGCCAAGGCCGCAATGTGGCGCCGCTTCGCCGATGGCGAACGCGGGCGCGAGATGGACCCGGTTGGCGGCATTCGCGATGTCACCGCCGTCGCAATGGCCCGCGGCCGTATGCGCAATGATCCGATTTTCCGCGACGCCGCGCTGCATTTCCAACGCAGGTTTGACATTGTACTGCGCGAGTTTTGCCGCGAAGGCGACGATAAACATGTCGAGGCCCTGGCCAATACCCGCTCGGGCCGGGCCTTTATGCTGTTGGGCCGTGTGTCAGGCATGTTTGGCTAAGGCTCCAAATGGCCCGCCGGTCACGGGTAACGAGCCCGCGCTGCAGAGCCTCCTAAAGTCCGAATTGCGCGAAACTTATATATCGAACCAAATCGCCGGGCTCGACACGTAAGGCCTCGTCCGGCAATTCAACCAAACCCTCGGCCCAACTGAGGCCCGATATCCGCCCAGATCCCTCGGACGCAAAGACTTCGGCCGCGCCCTCCTCATTCAAACGCGCGCGCAAATATTCACGACGACCTTGCTTCTTGGACTTGGAAAAAGCGGCAGGCACTGACACGGCCACCGGGCTTAGCCACCCCGCCCCGGCCAGAACCCCCAAAGCCGGGCGTGCAAAGATCAGCGCACATACGCAGGCCGCAACCGGGTTGCCTGGCAGGCCAAAAACCGGAACACCCTGCCAAAGGCCCAAGGCCAGTGGTCGGCCCGGTTTCATCGCCACGCGCCAGGTTTGCAAATGGCCGCCCGCCTGCAATACCGCGCTCAAATGGTCCTCATCCCCGGCCGAGGCACCACCGCTAGTCAACACGGCGTCACATCGCTTGGCAGCATCATCTAAGGCGGCGTGCAGCGCACTTGGATCATCTGCGACGATGCCCAGATCCACCGGCTCGTGGCCAAAGCGCTCAATCATCGCCAAAAGCATTGGGCGATTTGCATCATAGGTTTGGTGGGCATCGGCGGCACCAGAAGCTACCACTTCATCGCCGCTCGATAAAACACCAACCCGCAACCGCGCATAAACGGCCATATGTTCAACCCCAACCGCCGCAATCAGCGCCATATCTGGGGCGCGCAAACGCCGGCCTGCGGGTAAAGCAGCCGTCCCTGCAGCCACATCTTCGCCTGCACGCCGCGTATTTGCACCCGGCTTTAAACCCGACGCTAACTGCAAGCGCCCATCTACGAGCGTAGCGTCCTCTTGCATCACCACGGTATCCACACCCGCTGGCAATATCGCGCCAGTTAAAATGCGCACCGTCTCACCCGGCCCAACCTGCGCAGCGAAAGGTGCGCCCGCCGCCGCGCGACCTGCCAAAACGGCCAAATCAGCGCTTCCCGCAACCGCCATTGATGCGGCTGCAAAGCCATACCCATCAACCGCAGCATTCGCAGCGGGTGGGTTAGCGCGGCGCGCAATCACAGGTTCAGCCAGAATGCGCCCAAGGCCCGCCGCGGCAGGCACATGCTCTATCCCAGCAACCGGCACCAGCCCCTCGCGCAGGCGCGCCAAGGCCTTATCAACCGGAGTCCAATCCACCCCCGGCGGCAGGGCGAAACAATCATCTGCCAATGTTTTGCGCTCAGCCAAGGCCAACCTCCGCTGCAATAAAATCTGCAATCCCTGTTATATCATCCAGAGCAAAAACTGGCCTGTCCAGTTCGCCAATATCATAACCCGCAGCCACGGCCTTCACGGTGGGATCATTCATGGCAATACGCCCCTCGTGCCCAGCCCGCAGAGCGGCTTCAATCTTGGGATGGGCATCGCGCTTATAACCTTCGACCAGCACCAAATCACACGATGCCAACTTTGTTAAAAGCTCAGCGAGGCTTGGCGCTGCATCGCCACGCAATTCGTGCATCAAAGCCCAGCGCGTGGACGAAGCCACCAAAACCTCCGCAGCACCCGCCGCCCGGTGGCGCCAGCTATCCTTGCCCTCATGGTCCACATCCACCCGGTGATGGGCGTGCTTGATGGTTGAAACCCGCAAACCGCGCCCAGAAAACTCCGCCACCAGCCGTTCAACCAGCGTCGTCTTGCCCATATTCTTCCAGCCGACAACGCCATAAACCCGCTGCATTACTTCGTCTCCATCCGGGCTTGCGCCAAGGCCAGTTCTTCGGGCGTATTCACATTGAAAAACGCAGCTTCATTGGGAAATTCTACATCCACACAGCCGCGCTCATGGCTGAAGGCGACAACCTTGCGCAGCCCAGCCTCCAGCGCGTCGCGCAGCTCTGCACGCAAACCAACCCGCCACAGCGCAAATGTTGGGTGGCGCGCCTGCCGCCCACCCCCCGGCCCCGTGGCCATGGCAATAGGGGCCGAACCCAGCGCGGCACCAAGCCGTGCGGCCAGATCATCGGGGAAAAACGGTGTATCCCCCGCGACCGATAACACCGCGTCATACCCTTGCGCGGCGGCCCAATCCATTCCGGCCAACACACCGGCCAAGGGCCCCACAAATCCGCCAACACTATCGGCCACAACCGGCAGGCCAAAGCGCGCAAACCGCCCTGCATCGCCATTGGCGTTCAGCACGACGGCGCCAACCTGCGGGGCAATCCGGGCCAGAACGGCATCTAGCAAACAGCCATGACCCAGCGGCAAAAGCGCCTTATCGCCGCCACCCATCCGGCTGGCCAAGCCGCCTGCCAAAACTACGCCCGCAATCCTCATTCCCCATCCTCTGCCGATTTGCGCCGCAACCGTTTATCCTCATCCGCCACAGCACTCGGGTCGGCATCCCAGATCAGCCGCTCGGCCCCGCTCAGGCACATAAACCGCCGCCCGCGCATCCGCCCAATCAGCGTCAGGCCCACCTTTTGCGCAATTTCCACGCCCCAAGCGGTAAAGCCTGACCGCGAGGCCAGCACCGGAATGCCCATCTGCGCGCATTTGATCACCATTTCCGAGGTCAGCCGACCGGTCGTATACATCACCTTATCAGCGGCACTCACCCGCTCCATCCGCATCCAACCGGCGATTTTATCAACCGCATTGTGCCGCCCAACATCCTCCATATACACAAGCGGCTGCGCCCCTTTGCACAGCACCGACCCATGGATCGCTCCCGCCGCCAAATACAGGCTTGGCATCGTATTAATCTCATGCGCGAGTGCATAAAGCTCCGAGGTTCTTACCTTTGTGTCCGGCAAACGAAGCCCCTCAATCGCCTCCATCATATCGCCAAAAACCGTGCCCACGGCGCATCCGCTTGTGCGGGTTTTGCGCTTTAGCTTTTCCTCATAATTCGTGGCCCGCGCAGTGCGCACAACCACAACTTCCAGTTCTTCGTCAAACTCAACGCCGGTCAATTCATCATCATCCAGCAACATGCCCTGATTACGCAAAAACCCTACGCCCAAATATTCCGGGTAATCGCCAATCGTCATCGCCGTAACAATTTCCTGACTGTTGAGATAGATGGTCAGCGGCCGCTCCTCAACCACGCGAATATCTTGCGTAGCACCTGTCTGGTCCACGCCCTGCACGCTTCGGGTTAGCTCCGCCCGGTCTGGGTCTGGCGCAATAATCATGGCATCCATCACAATTCCCAATTTGACGCAGCCCATGGCTCAGGCTACACCGCGGCAGGTTGGCCTAGGAGTATAGACTTGTCCAGAACCCCCTACCAATTTAGGCGCGGCGCGCTTAACGCTTTACCCTTCGTCTTGATGCTCGTGCCTTTCGGGCTGCTCTTTGGTGTTGTCGCCACCGAAGCCGGGCTGGATCTGTTCCAAACCATGGCAATGACCGTGCTGGTGATCGCGGGTGCCGCTCAGTTTTCTGCGGTGGCTGTGCTGGCCGATCATGGACCGGTTTTTGTGGCCGTTGCGACGGGTCTGGCCGTCAATTTGCGTATGGCGATGTATTCCGCAGCACTCGTGCCACATCTTGGTAAAGCCCCACTTTGGCAACGGGCGCTGATCGCCTATGGCATGACCGATCAAAGCTATGCCGCATCTGTGCAACATTATGAAGCACACCCCGAGATGACGCTCCCCCAGCGCATCGCGTATTACACGGGTTTTTTGATCGCGCTTGCCCCAATTTGGTATAGCGCAACCCTGCTGGGTGCGCTGATCGGTGCCGCCATCCCGCCCGCATATGCGCTGGATTTTGCGCTGCCCATTACCTTTGTTGCCCTCGTTGCGCCATCCCTACGCAGCCTGCCTCATATTGCGGCGGCCTTTGTGTCGGTGGTGGTCTCGCTCCTGCTCGCCTTCCTGCCCTACAACCTGTGGCTGCTTATCGCTGCGGTGCTGGCCATGCTGACCGGGGCTGAAATTGAACGTCAGATGAAAAGGCGCGTCACACATGCTTAATGACACACATGTCTGGACCGCCATCGCGCTGCTGGGTCTTGGCACTTGGGCGATCCGCTTTTCGTTTCTTGGGCTGATCGGCAGTCGGCAACTACCAGAATGGGCACTACGCCATTTGCGCTATGTCTCTGTCGCCGTTATGCCGGGGCTTGTGGCACCAGCGGTCGCTTGGCCTGCCGCTGCTGGTGGCACACTGGAACCGGTGCGCCTTATCGCCGTCATTGTAGCCCTGCTGGTCGGTGCCTCCATGCGTTCCACCCTTGGGGCCATCATCGCTGGGCTTGCCGTGCTCTATACCCTGCTGGCGCTGGTCTATTAGAGAACCACCGCCGAAACGCGGCGCGGGTACATTGCCGCGACCAACACCACCTAAACGCGCCGCTACCGCCAGCAAGCCTTGCTTGCTGGCCATTCAAAGCGGCAAAGCGGTTGTCTTAAACACCGTGCGCAAGGCAAAGCTGGATTGCATTTGCGCCACGCCCGGCAGGCGCGCCAAATACTGCCGGTGAATACGCGCAAAATCATCGGTATCCTGCGCCACAACCTTCAGAATATAATCTGCCGACCCAGCCATCAGGTGGCATTCCAGCACGTCTGGCACCAATGCCACCTGCCGCTCAAACGCTTCCATAATCTCATCCGACTGTCCCGACAGTGTAATCTCTACAAATACCGTGGCCCGCCGCCCCACGGCGCGTGGATCCAGCAGCGCGACATAATCGCGGATGATCCCCTCTGCCTCCAACCGTTGCACCCGCCGGTAACAAGCCGAAGGTGAAAGCGCTATTTTCTCGGCCAAATCCGAATTTGGCAAACGCCCCTGCTTTTGCAGAATCGTTAATATCTTCCGATCCAGCGCGTCCAACTCCATATGCGCACATTCCTTTCGTATAAATCAAATTATACCGTCATATATTGCAAATACACCGCATCAAACAACCGATATTTGCAAAGCAATTTCGTTCAATCCCTGCGATAAACCCCGAAATTAAACCCCATTGCAGGAGGCCCAGATGCTGATCGGTTGCCCAAAAGAGATCAAGAACCAAGAATATCGCGTCGGCATGACGCCGTCCGCCGCTTTTGAAGCGATTGGCGCTGGCCATAAAGTGATCATCGAAACTAATGCCGGAAGCGGCGCTGGCTTTCCCGATGAAGAATACACCGCCGTTGGCGCCGAAATTGTTGGCACTGCTGCCGAAATTTTCGCCCGCGCCGATATGGTTGTGAAGGTAAAAGAACCCCAGCCCGTTGAGCGCGCCCAACTGCGCGAAGGCCAGATCCTGTTCACCTATCTGCACCTGGCCCCAGATCCCGCCCAGACCGCCGATTTGTTGAAATCCGGCGTTACCGCGATCGCCTATGAAACCGTAACCGACCGCAATGGCGGCCTGCCTTTGCTCGCCCCAATGTCCGAAGTTGCCGGTCGTCTTGCACCACAGGTTGGCGCTTGGACCTTGCAAAAGGCCAATGGCGGCCGCGGCGTGCTGATGGGCGGCGTTCCCGGTGTTGGTCCGGCCAATGTTGTGGTTATCGGTGGTGGTGTTGTTGGAACTCATGCAGCAAAAATCGCTGCCGGTATGGGCGCAGACGTTACCGTGCTCGACATGTCGATCCCGCGTATGCGTTATTTGGATGATGTATTTGGCGGCACCTTCAAAACCCGTCTGGCCAGCCGCGCCAACACTGCCGAAATGGTTGCCGCAGCCGATATGGTTATCGGCGCTGTGCTGATCCCCGGCGCTGCCGCGCCCAAACTCGTCAGCCGTGCGCAGCTGTCAACCATGAAGCCTGGCGCTGTGATCGTGGACGTTGCGATTGACCAAGGCGGTTGCTTTGAAACATCCAAAGCCACCACCCATGATGATCCGATCTATGAAGTTGACGGCATCATGCATTACTGCGTGGCCAACATGCCCGGCGCCGTGGCCCGCACCTCGACAATCGCACTTGGCAACGCCACGCTGCCTTTCATGATGGCATTGGCTAATAAAGGCTGGAAGAAAGCCTGCGCAGACGATCAGCACCTGTTGAACGGGTTGAACACCCACGCCGGCAAGCTGACCTATGAAGCCGTCGGCACTGCGCTGAACCTGCCCTATATCTCGGGCAAAGACGCGTTGGCGATGTAAGCCAAAAGGTTCGAAAACCGTAGGGTGCGCATTTATTGCGCACCCTTTTTTGCCCTGCACGGTGCGCATTTATTGCGCGCCCTACCCCTTCTTCTGAATTTCCACCGAGTGTGGATAGGGAATGCTGATACCCTCGGCATCAAAGGCCTCTTTCACGGCCTTGGTCATCGCAAATTTCATTTCCCATAAATCATCCGCTTTGGCCCAAAGCCTCGCAGTCAGATCAACCGAGCTTTCGCCCAAATTGGTGACCCGCACCCAAGGCTCTGGGTCGGCCAGCACACGCTCATCCGCCTTGGCCACACGCAGAATAATCGCCATCGCCTTTTCGGCACTATCCTCATAATCGATGCCAAAAACCAAATCTGCACGGCGATTGGGATGGTAGGAATAGTTGGTGATAACCGAACCCCAAGCCTGCCCGTTAGGCACAATCACCTGGTCATTCTGTGGGGTCGCCAGCTCGGTGAAAAACAAATTGATCGCCTTTACTGTGCCAGCGGTGCCGCCAATATCAACGAAGTGCCCCAATTTATAGGGCCGAAATATCACCAGCATAAACCCGGCAGCCACATGCGAAAGCGTGCCCTGAAGCGCAAGGCCAATCGCGAGCGAGGCAGCACCCAAAACCGCAACCAAGGATGTTGCCTCGACGCCGAAAATATTCAGCACAGCGATCAGCACCATCAACAGGACGGCATATTTTATGATGCTTGCCAGAAAAATGCCGACCGTATCGTCAATTTGTGGCTGCGCCAGCACCCGGCGGCGCACCATACCGCTAATCGCCCCTGCCGCGACCCAGCCTAAAACCAACACGGCCAGCGCCTTGCCCGCGCTCAACAATAGCGGCCAAATCCAGCCCATTTGTTCGACCATCGTTTCCATAACTTGCTCCTTAAAACTGCTTGGCCCCGGCCTAACACCTCACCCGCCGCAAAACAACAATGCCCCAGCGGCGCACGTTCATTGTGCAGTTTCACAGCCCAAAAACATAAAGGGCCCCCAAAATCGGAGGCCCTTTGCGCAATTTGGAACGCCCCTATTTCTTCAAGAGGTCACGAATTTCGGCCAAAAGCTCTTCTTGGGTCGGGCCCTTCGGTGCTTCGGGCGCAGCCGCTTCTTCGGGGCCTGTTGCCGCGTCTTTCACCTTGTTGACCATCTTCACCAAGATGAACACAACCCAAGCTACGATCAGGAAGTTGATCACAGCCATGATAAAGCTGCCATATTTGAACGCGCCGGCGTCTGGGTCATCAGACAGAACGACCATCAGGTTTGAAAAATCAATCCCACCGGTGAATAGGCTGATAATTGGGTTGATCAAATCGGCGACCAGCGAGCTGACAATGGCCGTAAAGGCCGCGCCGATGATAATACCAACAGCCATGTCCATGACATTGCCCTTGGCGATGAAATTCCTGAATTCTTTAAGCATACTATCCCCACGTTTTGAGCCGCGCCTTTGCGCTGCCGCAGTATTTAGCATAGTGGCCGCGAAAAAAATAGATTCTTGAGGGGGCATGACGCTTGGTAGCGAGCCGTGTGGTCTAGGCCTGCCCGGTCAGAGTGTAGCGCAATATCGCCACCACCTGCGCGGGGGTTTCAACCACGGCCATGGCGGCGGCATCCACTTCCTTCAGCGCATGCTGGTGTTCCGCGCCATGCATAACGACCAGCGCCTTACCAAGTGCTGCGGCATAGCCCGCATCAAACGCCGCATTCCATTGCTTGTATTTCTCGCCAAAGCGCACCACCACAATATCGGCCGCCGCAATGGCGTTGCGGGTGCGAATGGCGTTCAGCTTGGCGCCCTTATGGTCATGCCAGAACTTGCTATCCTCAGCACCCATAATGCGCACGCCACAATCATCTGACGTGGCATGGTCGGTGACAGGGCCGGTAAACGTAATGTCCAGCCCTTCAGCGCCTGCCGCAATTTCATCACGCCAATCGGTATGAATTTCGCCTGACAAATACACCTTCATGACCGCAGCGCCCCGCCGGTGGCCTTGGCCACATTGGCAATCACCTTTGCGGCGACTGCTTCAATGTCTTTCTCGGTCAATGTCGTCTCAACCGGTTGCAAACGTACCGAAATCGCCACCGATTTCTTACCCGCCCCCATCTGCGCCTCGGCCTTAGGGCCGCCAAATATGTCAAACAGGCTAACGTCAGCCACCAAAACCTTATCGGCGCCGCGCGCCGCGCGGATCAGCGTTTCAACTTCGCAGTCGGCATCCACAACAAAGGCAAAGTCACGTTCAACCGCCTGCAAATCCGATATCACCAAGGCGGGCCGGGTTTTCGTTTTGGCCTTAGGTGTTGGCACATTTTCCAAGAACAGGCTAAAAGCCACAACCGGGCCTTTCACGTCCAGCGCGGCCAGCACTTTGGGGTGCAATTCGCCAAACACCGCCAGCGGGTTTTTAGGCCCAAGGCCCAGCACGGCCGAACGCCCCGGATGGAACCATTCAGGTGCATTGCGCAGGGGCATCAGCCGTTCTACTGGCGCACCAATGGCGGCCAGCGCGGCTTCGGCATCTGCCTTGGCATCGTAAATATCAACAGGACGCCGGGTGCCGTAGGCATTGCGAGGGGCAGTTGCGCCCACACGAATGCCGCTGGCCAGCATCTGGCTTTCCTCAGGCTCGCCACCGGCGAAGCCATGGCCAAGCTCAAACAAGGCCATATCGGCAAATCCGCGCGCCTGATTGCGCGCTGCGGCCCGCAACAAGCTGGGCAACAGGTTCGGGCGCATATGGCTCATATCGCTGGAAATCGGGTTGCCAAGGCGCACGTTATCGCTGCCACCGCCAAACAGGCTGGCCGCCTGCTGGTCGATGAAAGAATAGGTGACGCATTCATTGTAACCCAGCGCCGCAATTGCCCGGCGCACTGTGGCGCTGCGCTTTTGCATCGGGGTTAGAACCGGCTGTGCAACACCAGGCGCGGGGCGCGACATTGGCACACCGACCAGCTTGGTCAGCGAAGTAACGCGGGCGATTTCTTCAACCAAATCCGCCTCACCCAAGATATCAGGCCGCCAGCTTGGCACCCTAATATCCAGCCCGCTGGCCGCTTTACGCACACCAAAGCCCAGCGCTTCCAAAATCCGCACCTGTTCAGCTTCGGCAATTTCCATGCCCACAAGGCTGACAACGCGGGCTGGGCCCAATGTATAGGACCGGCTGGTATCAGGCACCGCACCCGCCACAACCATTTCGCTGGCCACTCCGCCGCACAGTTCCAACACCATGGCCGTGGCTGCATCCAGGCCATCGGGTGTATAGGCCGGATCAATCCCCCGCTCAAAGCGATAGCGCGCATCCGAGTTGATTTTCAATTTGCGCCCGGCTTGGGCAATGGTAATTGGGTCCCAATAGGCGCTCTCAATGAATACATTCGCGGTTTCGGCTGTGCAGCCCGTCGGTAGGCCACCCATAACGCCAGCAATGCTTTGCACACCGCTGTCATCGGAAATCGCCATCATCCCGGCTTCCAATGTGTAGGTTTTGTCATCCAGCGCCACGATTTCTTCGCCACCGGCAGCAAAATGCACGCGCAAATTGCCCTTCACCTTATCCGCATCAAACACATGCAGCGGGCGGTTCTGGTCATAGGTGAAATAGTTCGTAATATCGACCAGAGTTGAAATTGGCCGCAGCCCAATGGCGCGCAAGCGGTCTTGCAACCAACGTGGGCTTGGGCCGTTTTTAACGCCTGTCACCAGCCGGCCCGCAAATATCGGGCAGCCTTTTTCCAACACATCGGCGTCAATACTCACTCCAATTGGGCTGGGCTTGCCCGTGGGCAGGTTCACTTCAGCTTCAGCCTTCAGCGTGCCAAGTCCCCGCGCGGCCAAATCGCGCGCAAGGCCGCGAATGCCCAGCGCATCAGGGCGGTTGGGGGTAATTGCAATCTCAATCACCGGGTCGGCGGCCTTGGCATAATCAATATAGCGCGCGCCCAGCGGCGCATCAGCGGGAAGGTCAATAATCCCGTCATGGTCGTCTGACAGCATCAATTCCCGCTCAGAACACAACATCCCGTTGCTATCCACACCACGAATATTGCCGGGCTTCAGGTCCACCCCGGTGCCGGGCACATGCGTGCCAACGGGTGCAAACACACCAACCAAGCCCGTGCGCGCATTCGGAGCGCCACAGACTACTTGCACTTCCTCGGTCCGCCCGCCGGGGCCATCGGGATAGGTTTCAACCCGGCACAGGCGCAAACGATCAGCATTGGGGTGCTGCACAGCCTCAATCACCCGGCAAATACGAAACGCCCCAAGCGCAGCGGCCGGGTCTTCAATGCCCTCAACCTCCATGCCCAAATCGGTCAATGCCTCGGCAATCGTGTCTAGCGAAGCCGTGGTTTCCAGATGTTGTTTCAGCCAACCAAGTGTAAGTTTCATGTGCCTGTCCCTCTTGCGCCGCTCTGACTAGCAAACTCCGCCAGCATATTACAGAGGTTTTGGCTGTAATTTTTATGCCTCAGCAAGGAATACTTAACCAAACATAAGGCGAACATTAACCAGTTGCCCTGCAGTTTGAACATGTTCCGGCACACCTATCGCCGGATGATTGGCCGGACAGTAACAAGTAAACCCAGTTCCAAGTCTTGCCGGCAATCAGGTTGGCCCTCAACGCACTACGGCTATAAATGCCGATGTTGCTTTGGGGGCCACACTGCCACATTTTTTCTGTCAATCTCATAAATCTCCACATTCTTGCCTTATTTGTCCTTCATACGGCTACCAACGCCTGATCA
>Ga0102815_10001774_pt1 | contig 13393 bp, 10 predicted proteins | sample ColrivemetaGS759_FD_79113 | JGI IMG/M metagenome (GOLD analysis project Ga0102815, IMG submission 79113) | Estuarine microbial communities from the Columbia River estuary - Ebb tide ETM metaG S.759 | ecosystem: Environmental > Aquatic > Marine > Intertidal zone > Estuary | place: USA: Columbia...
CCCGCCACGGGCGTGAGCGGCGTGGACCTCTACGCCCGTGAAGGTGACGGGCCGTGGCGCTGGGTCTTCTGCCCTCGCCCTGGCGCGCAGGACTACAGCGCCGAGCTCAAGGGGCTCTCCCCCGAGCCTCGCACTTACCGGCTGTACCTCCCGCTCTATAACGGCGTGAAGGCCTTGCGGGTCGCTGTCCCCGACGGCGTCGAGCTGGAGCCCGTCGCCGCAAGGAAGGACCCTCCCCTCGTGTACTACGGCACGTCCATCGCCCACGGCGCGTGCGCGTCGCGCCCCGGGATGTCCTTCGTCAACATCCTCGGTCGCCGCCTCGACGTGCCGGTGCTGAACCTCGGCTTCAGCGGCAACGGGCGGCTCGAGATGGAGCTCGCCGCGCTGCTCGCCGAGGTAGACGCCAGCGCCTACGTCCTCGACTGCCTCCCGAACCTTGGCCCCCGTCAGGTGGCCGAGCGCACCGAACCCTTCGTCCATGCGTTGCGGGCCAAGCGGCCAAGCACCCCCATCGTCATGGTCGAGGACCGGGTCAACGCGAACGCAGGCTTCCTGCCGGGCCGGGCGCGACACCACGCGGACAACCACGCGGCCTTCCGCGCCGCCTTCGACCAGCTCACCGCCTCGGGCGTCCGCGGCCTGACCTATGTTCAAGACGCCCCCTTTCTGGGCGAGGACGGCGAGGCGACCGTCGATGGGTCACACCCCACGGATCTCGGGATGGTTCGCTACGCTGACGCCCTCGAGCCGATCCTCCGCTCGCTCATCTGACCCATGTCCGCCCTCCCCCCCAAGCGTCAGTCCCTCCACTTCGGGCACCTGGCGCTCCTGCTCAGCGCCGCTGCCGCGACGACCCTCGCGTGGACACGCACGGAGGACGACGCGGTGACCTGGCAGACCGTCTCGGCCGCCGCCTTCCCTGACTTCGCCCTCGAGCACGTCGAGGCTGGCCTGGGCGAGGCGGAGTGCGCGCAGCTAGCGCGCCTGCTCGAGGAGGGCGACCCCACCACCTCGACCCGCGCCGCAGTGCTCCTCGGCGCCGCGCTTGATCGCGCCCCCCTCGACCCAGGGACTGCCGCCCTCTCCGAGGTCGAGCTCGCCGCGCTCCTGCTCACGCGCCTCGAGGCTCGCCACACCACCGACGTCCGCGGCGACCTGGGTGCAGACGTCGTCGCCGCCCGAGCGCTCGATCGGCGCGCGACCCTCGCCAACGTCACAGACCGCCTGCTCGAGCTCGCCGCGGGCGAGGATCCTCACCCCGTCCTCGCCGTGCGTACCGAGTGCGCCGCGGTGGTCCTGGAGGGCAACGTCGGCTGGATTGACGTCAGCGCGAGCAGGGCCCCGAAGGAGGGCATGGTCGCTCCCGAGGACGAGCGCACTCGTGCGGCTCGGCAGCGAGCCGCAGCGCTCCTGCTGAGCGTGCTCCGCGCCGAGACGCCCGATGAGGCCAAGAGCCCCAGGACCTGGGACCGGATCACCACCCTCGCCTGGTCGAAGACCCGCGCCGCGGAGTCCATGACCCGGGCGGCCGCCGCCCTGACCGAGTGGCGGTCCGCCAACGGGGCCATCAGCGAGGGGGCCGGCGAAGGCGCCGTGCCGCGCTTCCGGCCGGACGGCTCATGGGCCCACCAGATGGCCGAAGCCGACCGGCTTGAGTCGATCCTGATGGCCGACTGAGCGAGCCCCGCAGCGGCAGGCCCGGTGTGGCAGGCCCGGTGTGGCAGGCCCGGTGAGGCAGGCCCGGCCGGCCCACAAGCAGCAGGCGCGCGCGCGCTCAGGGCCGGATGCGCGTCATCATCCGCGGGAACGGTGACGCCTCGCGGATATGCTCGATGCCCGTGATCCAGCGCACGAGGCGCTCGAGGCCGAGGCCGAAGCCGGCGTGGGGCACGGAGCCGAAGCGGCGAAGGTCCAGGTACCACTCGAACTCCTCCATGGGGAGCTCGTGCTTGGCGATGGCCTCGAGCAGCACGTCGAGGTTCTCCTCGCGCTGGCTGCCGCCGATGAGCTCGCCTGCGCCCTCCGGACCGATGACGTCCATGGCGAGCACGCGCGTGGGGTCGTCCGGCGCCTCCTTCATGTAGAAGGCCTTGACGTCCTTGGGGTAGTGCGTGATGACCAGCGGCTGGTCGTGCATGGCCGCGAGCAGCGTCTCGTCCGGCGCGCCGAAGTCGTCGCCCTCCACGAACTCGGAGTCGGGGTGCTCGAGCAGGATCTTGGACGCGTCGTCGTACGTGATCCTGGGGAAGCCGCCCGTGCAGGCCTCGAGCTTGGAGATGTCGCGCTCCAGGGCCTCAAGCTCCGTACGGCGGCGCTCGAGGACCTCCTTGACCACGGCAACGATCATGTCCTCGGAGAGCTGGATCACGTCGTCGAGGGTGGCGTACGCCATCTCGGGCTCGAGCATCCAGAACTCGGTCAGGTGGCGGCGCGTCTTGCTCTTCTCGGCGCGGAAGGTGGGGCCGAAGGTGTAGACCTTGCCGAAGGCCATGGCGGTAGCCTCGGCGTACAGCTGACCGGACTGTGTCAGGTAGGCCTTCTCGTCCCCGAAGTAGTCCACCTCGAAGAGCGTGCTCGTCCCCTCACAGGCCGACGGCGTGAAGATGGGAGAGTCGACGCACAGGAAGCCGCGCTCATCGAAGAAGCGGCGCAGGGCGAACTCCACGGCGCTGCGGATCCGGATGATCGCCCACTGACGCTTGGAGCGGAGCCACAGGTGCCGGCGCGACAGGAGGAAGTCCGCGCCGTGCTCCTTCGGGGAGATCGGGTACTCGCTGGCGGACTGGAGGACCTCGCCCCCCACCACGGAGATCTCGAACCCGCCGGGCGCGCGGTCGTCCGCGCGGACCTCGCCCTGGAGCGTGAGGCTCGACTCCTGGCTCGCGCGACCGATCTCCTCGAAGAGCTCGTCGCCCACGACGTTCTTCTTCAGCACGCACTGCACGAAGCCGGTGCCGTCCCGGAGGATCACGAAGTGGAGCTTCCCCTTCGAGGTCCGATTGTGGACCCAGCCGCGGAGCTCGACGGTGGCGCCGACGTGCTGGCTGAGGTCTTCGATCGTGACGACGGGCATGGAAGGTGCGGACATGAGCTTGTGGTGTCGCGTTGCGCGAGGAGGAGAGTCGACAGGGGTGGCGGCGAGGTCAGGGGAACATCCCGTGACCGCCTTTGAGCTGAGCGTCGGCGGGAGCGCCGGCTTCGAAGAGGACTTTGCCCTTGTGAGTGGCGCCCTCACGGCGCGCCTCCACGATCACCGCCCCTCCGCTGAGGAGCTCGGGAGTCAGGTCCTGGGGCGGGGTCACGATCTTCACGTCCGAGTAGCCGAGCTCCTCGAGGAAGAGGCGGGCCGCGTCGAGCGGGCTGAGGAGCTCCTCGTGCGGCGCGCCATGGCCTGCGCCGCTGGCCGCGACGGCCACGAGCGCCTCCTGCAGTCGGTCGGCAAGCGCCTTCGCGCTCGCTGCCTGGGCGGCCTGCAGCTCGCCGAGCGCGGCGATGACCCGGTCTGCCTCGTTCGACGACTGCCCGTCCCCCCGGGTCTCGAGCGCGCTGGCAAGCGACTGGACCGCCTCGGAGATCTTGACGCCCTCTGCACCATCACCAGCGCGATCCGAGGCTCCCACGACCTCCCGCAGCTGCTTGAGCTCCCCCTGCAGGGCCTCCTCCATGTTCCGCAGCCGGGCGAGCGCCATGAACGCCGCCGCCGTGATGGGGACCAGCAGGAACACCCCGAGGGAGGCCACCAGGATGTCGAAGGAGGAATCCGGGGCAGCCTTGAGCGCCTCGAAGGGCAGCGGGGCGTCCACGAATGGAGAGCCCTGATCCGGCCCCTGGGCGGCAGCGGACGTTTGCAGGAACGCCGTGGCCACGAGGGCCAGCGCCAGGAGGGAGGGTTTGAGGTGGAGCATGGAGAGGATGGAGGCGGCTTCCAGGGCGAACCATACCAGAGCCGCCTGGGAACTCCTCGGGACGGATCCGAGAGCTGCCGGGCTGTCCGTTGGCCCCGCCCGCCGACGCTCCCTAGGATGCGAACATGATTCGGGCCGCATCCCTCCTCGTGTTCGCCGTCCTCGCGGCCTTCCTCTTCACCGCCGACGGGGCCAGCCCCACCCTCCTGGGGGCCAAGCAGGCCGGGGACTTCCTCACGCTGGAGGTCGACGGGCCCGACGGCGCGCCACGCGCCATGTGGCAGGACGTCCTGGAGAGCGCGGCCGTGGTGGAGGTCCCCGGAGAGGACGGCGAGGCGACCCGGCAGCTGCTCATCGGAGGCACCCTGGTGCTGAGCGACGCCCTGCGCGAAGGCGAGGGGTTCGACTTCAACTGGCATCGCACCGCCGGCAGCTCACTGATCCGCAAGCTCCGGTCGGTCGTCGCCGATGAGGGCCTCGCCATCGAGATCCCGGCCCTCAAGAAGCCGGACGAGAACGGGGTGAACTTCGAGTTCAGCATCAGCGAGGGAGTGGGAACGCTGACCGCGAACATCGGCGGTGAGCCCCTCGCCGAACGCGCGGGCCCGCGCCTCGAGATCACCCAGCGCTCTCTGCTGCCGCCCCTGGTCGCCATCTTCCTCGCCGTCCTCTTCCGCCGGCCCGTTCTCGCCCTGCTCATGGGCGTCATCGCGGGGGCCTTCCTCGTGCGCAGCGGCGAGGGCGCAGGGCTCGCGGCCTCCGCCGGGGGCGCCCTGGTGGACACGGTCACCGTCTACCTCAAGGGCCAGCTCCAGGATCACGCGCGCACCGAGATCATCCTGTTCGTCGTCTTCATGCTCGCCATGGTCGGCGTGATCACCCGGGCGGGTGGGATCAGGGGCGTCATGAACCGGATCGCCGGGCTCGCGCGCGACGCGCGCAAGACCCAGATCGCCACGTGGTTCATGGGGCTGGCGATCTTCTTCGACGACTACGCGAACACCATCCTCGTGGGCTCGACCATGCGCCCCCTCTCGGATCGCTTCAAGATCGCCCGGGAGAAGCTCGCCTACATCGTCGACAGCACCGCGGCGCCGGTGGCTGGCGTGTCGATTCTCTCGACCTGGATCGCCTTCGAGGTGAGCACATTCAGCGCGCAGCTCCCCGACGCCGGGCTGGCGCCGACTGACGGGTACGCGATCTTCCTTCAGACTCTCCCGTACCGCTTCTACTGCTGGTTCACGCTGATCTTCGTCGGGTTCAACGTATTCAGCGGCCGAGACTTCGGCCCCATGCTCACGGCCGAGCGCCGAGCGCGCGCGGGCAAGGTCCTGCGGGACGGAGCCACGCCGCTGGTCGGCAAGGCGGCCACGGAGCTGGAGGCCGCAGAAGGCACGGTGGCCAAGGCGTCCACGGCCCTGGTCCCCCTCGCCCTGTTCCTGTTGACCGTGCTGGGCATGATCGTCTGGGTCGGCGCCCTCGACATCGGCCTGATCGAGCAGGCCGCCACCTTCCCCTTCGTGGCCGCTGCCGGAGGCTACGAGGGCAGTTGGCTCGAAGCGTCCACTGGCATCCTCTACGCGGGGAGCGGAAACCGCCCGCTGATGATCGGTGCCATCGTCGGCTTCCTGTCCGCCAGCCTGATTGCGATGAACCGCGGCCTCAAGCCCATCGAGATCCTCCGCGCCGCAGCGAACAGCATCAAGGCCATGTTCATTGCCGTCGTCATCCTCTACCTCGCCTGGATGGTCGGCCAAACCTGCGACGACCTTGGGACCGCGGAGTACCTCTCCGCGACGATCTCGGATGCCATCCCCTACATGGTCCTGCCCCTCATCCTCTTCCTCTTGGCGGGCGTGATCGCGTTCTCGACGGGGAGCTCTTGGAGCACGATGACGATCCTCCTGCCGCTCGTCGTCGGGCTGAGCTACGACATCGGGTTCGCCAGCGCCGCCGCAGACACGGACCCGCGCGCGTTCGGCCTCTCCCTCATGGTGATCTGCATCGGCGCCGTCCTTGAGGGCGCGATCTTCGGAGACCACTGCTCCCCCATCTCCGACACCACGGTCATGTCGTCCATCGCCTGCGCGTCGGATCACATCGACCACGTCCGGACACAGGCCCCCTACGCCATCGTCACCATGCTCGTCGCCCTCGGCGTCGGGTACTTCCCCGTGACGTTCCTGGACGTCTCACCTGCGCTCTCTCTCGCCATGGGGACCGGCACCCTGGTGCTGATCCTCCTCCTGAAGGGCAAGCGCGTCGACGCGCCAGCCGACGCCGGCTCCGTCCCTTGACCGCCACCGAGCAACCGCCGGAGCGCGCCGAGGCCCCCGGTCTGAGGCGCCGCGTCCTGGTCGCCGTCGTCCTCGGCCTCGCCGTCTACGCGGCGCTGGCCCTGTGGGCGGACCTCGACGGGCTAGGAGAGGCGCTGCGCGCGATCCCGTGGTGGGCGCCCCTCGCCGCGTGCTCGCTTTCGCTGACGAACTACCTGGTCCGGTTCCCGCGCTGGCAGCGCTACCTGGCGCTGACCGGTAGCAAGGTGCGCGGCTGGAGCTCCCTGCGGATCTACCTCGCCGGCCTCTCGCTGACCGTCTCCCCGGGCAAGGTCGGCGAGGCCATGAAGTCGTGGCTCCTCCGGGCAGAGGACGGCACCCCGATCGCCCGCAGCGCGCCCATCGTCCTCGCGGAGCGCCTCACCGACCTGCTGGGCTTCCTCGTGCTGATCGCGCTCACCTCGACGGCGGCGGACCACGCCTGGATCAGCGGCGCCGCACTCGCCCTCACCGCCGGCCTGCTCGTGCTCGTGGGCTCACGGGGTGCTTCCAGCCTCGTCACTCGCACCGTGGCGCGCCTCCCGTTGGTCGGTCCCATGGCGGGCCGGCTCGACGAGAGCCTGGACGCCTCCCGGCGCCTGCTCTCGCCGCGGGAGCTCCCCCTCGCCACCTTGCTGGCGGCGGTCGGCTGGTTCCTGGAGTGCTTGGCCTGCTGGATCATCGCCCGCTCGGTCCTGCCGCCGGGCGTGGGACTGGTGGAGGGCCTCACCCTCGCCGAGGTGACCTACGCCTTCGCTCTCTCCGCTGTCGCCGGTGCGGTGGTGGTCATCGCCCCGGGCGGCCTGGGCGTCACGGAGGGGCTCCTGACGGGCCTCCTCGAGTCCGGATACCGGGCCGCGGGCCTCGCGAGCGGAGCCATCCGCGGGACCGCCCTCTCCGTGACCCTGGTCACCCGGCTCTGCACCCTGTGGTTCGCCATGGCCGTCGGCCTGCTGGCGCTTCGCTGGCACCAGCGCGCGGTAGGGTCACGCCGACCCGCGCAGCCTCAGGCCGAGGGCCAGTAGCCCCGCAACGGCGGCGCCCGCCGAGAGCAGCAGCTCGGCCATCCTTCCCCTGGAGGCGCGCCTCGCACGCCGGGAGAGGACCTCTGGCTCCAAGGCTCCTTCGAGCGCCGGCTCATGGGAGACCGCTGGCCCCGCCGCGCGCCGCTCCTCGAGGGCGACCACGACCTCCGGAGGCGCCAGGTGCTCATCCAAGAGCCGGGCCCAAGACACGGCGAACGCCTCCACCGAAGCGGGCTCGGGCAGGATCTCCGTGAAGCCGACCTCCACCTCGCCGCGACGCGCGCGGACGAGGCACTCCCCGTCCTCCCCGACGAGCCAGGGGCTCCACCCCTGAGCTCCCCCGTCGCGCAGGTCCAGGCGGCCCCCGATCGCCGCCGACCAGCCGTCTCGGCCGGCGGTGAGCGAGCCCCGGCCAGCGGCGGCTCCCTCCGTGGCCTCGTCCCCGGGCTGAAGGATGAGCGCCGCCCCTCGCCTGTCGCCCCCTACCGCGAGCCCGCGCTCTTCGGCCCAGAGCGCACCCAGCGACCGCAGCGGTGCTGCCAGCGCCTCGTTGAACACGACCCGCAGGGGCTCCCCCTTGGGACCCGCTTGAAGCGGCGCGCCGTCCTCCCCGCTCCAGATCAGGAGCCCCTCGCCGCCGGCCGCCACGGGCCCCGGCACCGCAGGGCCGCCGGAGGCGAAGAGCCCGACGCCGCTGGACTCCAGCGCTGAAGGCGCGAGCCCTGTGTCCGTCACAAAGATCACGCCCGGCGCGACGAGGCGCCCCCAACGCGGGCTCACAAGCACCCGCGAAGGCGCCCTCAGGAGTTCCTCCGGACACCCATCCTCGGCGTCCAGGGTGACGTCCAGTCCTCCGTCCTCCAGCGCGCGCCAGCGAACCACCGCCCGCTCCGTCGCCGGGTTCAGCGCAGCGAGCCACGCGGTGGCGGCGCCGAGCGCTCGCTCGATGCGGCGCTCGCCCCCAGGGGCGTCGGGGTCCACCGGGAGGAACATTGAGGGGCTGCGATCCACGTAGATGGTCAGCACATAGGCCGCTCCATCCTCCGCCGCAGGACGAGGCCGCGCCGCGGCCAGGATCCCAAGCAGGAGCGCCACCACGGCCCACAGACGCGAGCCCGAGAGGCGCCACCGGCGCCGGGACGCGGCGGCCTCGCCGCGGTCCTCGAACAGGCGCGCCGTTCCCAGCGCCACCAGCTGCGGCCGCCGGCGCCTGAAGGAGAGCAAGACGATCGCCAGCGGGAGCGCGAGCCCCGCGAGCGCGCCCGGCACCGTCAGCGCCCAGCCAAGAATCCCGAGGGCCATCATCGCAGGAGGTCCGGCAGGAATCCCTCGAAGGCGTCGGCTGACGACCACGCGCGGTGGCTAATTCCATGGGCGGCCGCGAGGTCCGACCAGCGTTCGATGAACGCCTCGAGGGACTGCTCGTAGCGCTCGAGTCCCCGCGGGAGATCATCGCCAGCCCTCCGCCTCGCCCCGGACTCCGGATCCACGAAGGAGTCGGCGCCATCGCTGCCGAGGCCTGCGATCGCGGGGTTCCACTCCTCCGGCGCGAGGACCTGCCCGAGGTGGAGGCGGCGCCGCCCGCCGAGCAGGCGGAGCACGTCGGCGGGGTCCACGTCGATGAAGTCCCCAAAGAGGAGCAATCGGCCGCAGCCCCGCGCCCCCGCGCGGTGGCCGCGGCTCGCCACCAGATCCTCGAGCCCCCCGCGCCCGCCCGCTGACATGGCGCCGAGCGCCGTCAGCCCCCGACCGAGCTCCGCGGTTCGCGTGAGCTGTACGGGGCGCGCGGTCGCCTCGCCGCCGCTGGAGACGAGCGTGATCCGGGCCCCCAGGCGCAGGCCGACCGCGATCGACGCTCCGGCGGCCTCCGCCGCCGACTGGAGCTTGCCAGGACGACCGACCCCCATGGAGGCGCTGGCGTCGACCGCGACCCACCAGTCCTCGCGAGCTTCAGAGCGGTGAACGCGCACGTAGGGGCGGTCGAGGCGCGCGAGGAGGTCCCAATCGAAGCGCCGGAGATCCTCACCAGGCCGGTAAGGCCGGTAGCCCACAAACTCCTGGCCGTCTCCTTGGAGCGTCCGTCGGCGTCCGACCTCCTCCCGCTCCCGCGCCGCCGCGAGCTGAGTCGCGAACGCGCCGATCCGGGACAGAAAGCTCCCGGGTAGCTCGACCCCAGGTGAGGGGAGCGGCGGGACCTCGCGGCGTTCAGGCGAGCCGTTCATGGCCTCCGGTCGCCCGAGTCAGACCTTTCGGATCGCGAGGATCGTGATGTCGTCCTCACGGGCGTTCCCCGAGAACTCCAGCGCCGCCGCAGCCACCGCTTCCACGCACTCACGGGCGCTCGCGCCCTTGAACCCCTGGTCGGACAGGACCGCCCGGACCCCGTGCTCGTCGAAGAGCCGATCGGGGAGGTCTGGGTGGCGGGCCTCTACGAGACCGTCGGTGAACACGAGGAGGATGTCCCCCTCGGACATTTGCAGGGGCTGGCCGACCGTGTACTCGAGGTCGTCCATGAGCCCGACGGCGGGGCCGTCGGCCCCCATGGTCTCGATCGTCTGCGACGCCGCCCGCCACACCAGCGGAGGCGTGTGTCCGGCATTGAGCATCTGCAGCTCGCCGCCCTTGCCGAGCGCCGCCACGAAGAGCGTCAGGAACATCCCGTCGTCCATGCGCTCCGAGAGGTCGCTGTTCAGCATCGTGACCACGGAACCGGGGTCGCCCAGCACCCGGGCGTAACTTCTCAGGCTCGCCTGGGCCGTGGCGGTGATGAGCGCGGGCCCGACGCCATGGCCTGTCACGTCGCCCATGACCGCCGCGATGCCGCCATCCCGCGTCTTCACGAAGTCGTAGAAGTCACCCGAGGCGTGCTCGGCGCTGCGATACCACCCGAAGAGGTCAAAGCCGTCCTGCTGGGGCGGAGACTTTGGCATGAGCCCCGACTGGATCTCTGCTGCGATCTCGAGCGATCGCTCCAGCCGAGCCCTTTCTATCGAGTGCAGGTTGAGCTGCGCGTTCTCCAGCGCGATCGCGATGTGCTGGGCCAGCGCGTGGAAGAGCGCGAGGTCCTCAGGCTTGAAGTCTCGGGTCGCCGCGCGCGAGTCCACGTAGAGCGCTCCCTTGGGCAGCGCTCCGCCCGCGGCCCCAGCGGACCCAGCGGACCCAGCGGAGGAGGTCCCGGTGCTGACCTCGCTGCCGCGGGTCGTGAGCGGAACGCACATCACGGCGCGGAGCTTCAGATCGAAGACCGAGTTCCCGAGGTCGAGCTCTTCGGAGTCCTTCTGGACGCTGGTACGGATGGGCTCCTGCCTGTCGACGACTCGCTTCACGACCGACGTTGAGTACTGAGAATCCCGGCCGATGGAACCAGCATCCCCGGACGGGCTCAGCGAGCGCGCGACCCGGACGACCTGCTTGCCGCTCTTCTCGTCGATCAGGACCAGGAAGCCACGCTCGGCCCCCGTGGCCTCCACCGAGCTATCGACCACATAGTCGAGGAGCGTCTCGAGGTCCCTGGACGCGGAGACTCGGGCGATGGTGTCCAACAGGACTCCGAGCGAGCGCGTGTCCTCCCGCGTATCTCCGCTCAGGAACGTGGAGGTGTCCGCTGCGGTCTCCGCCTCTGCTGAGGGATCGGGAGACGGCCCAGCGAGGGCTCGGTCGGAGCTGGCGGGGCGCGCCGGCCGCTTGTTCCAGAAGGACATGGCTGGATCTTAGCCTCGCATCTAATGGAATCACTTGCGGCGGACGGATTCCGAGCCGACACTCCTGCCCCCCCCTGGTGATGGCTCCAGGGCACCCTAGGCCCCCAACCCCAAGTCCACATGCACATCACTGCAGAGCACGGTGATCAGCACGTCACTCTTCACCTCCGCGGAGAGTTCGACACGTTTTATTGCGCCGACCTCGAGAAGGAAGTCGCGGCGATTCAGGAGTCGGGCACCCCGAACGTGGTCCTCAACCTGCGCAAGGTGAAGTTCATCAACTCCACCGCGCTTGGAGCCATCATCAAAGCCTCGAAGGCCCTCGCCAAGAGCGGGGGCGGTCTGGCGATCTCAAGCCCGTCGCCGTTCTGCAAGGACATCATCCAGAAGGTTGGCCTGGACCGCGTGATCCAGGTGGCCTCGAGCGACGCCGAGGCGGCGGCCGCGCTGAGCAGCGAGGAGGCCGTCGAGAGCACGTCCACGGCCTCCCCCGACGACCTTGACCCGTCCTCGGTGATCTTCCGACTCGTGGACCAGGAGAGGCTGCGCCACTTCGTGGAGCAGGCCAAGGCGACCAACCCCGTACACAACCACGCCTTCGGCGGCGAGTGGGCCGGTCTTGGTCGGATGTCTGGCCTCGACTCCGAGGGAATCCGCTTCCTCTGGGACGGCGGAAACACCGGGCTGTCAGCCTTCGACATGGGCCAAATGCTCGCCGTGGGCACCCAGGTCACGACCAAGTTCCGCCTCCCCCTCCTGAAGTCAGGCTTCGTCGAGGCGACCGTCGCCGTGACGCTCCTCGAGGAGCGAGAGGACGGCGTGAAGGTGGGCTGCACCTTCGAGAAGATCGGAGACGACGCCCGCGAGGCCGTCGGCCAGTACGCCAAGGACATGGCCTTCCTGAAGGACGAGCTCCGGCGAGCCACCCAGTAGGCCTCGCTCCAGGGAACCAATCAGCCCCGCGCCGTTCCGACGGCTCGGGGCTGTTTTTGATTAGCCGGCTTCTTCGGCGGAGCCGGCCAGAACTCCCGCCTCCAGGATCGTCGCCTCCACGGCGGCGATGTGCAGTTCTACGCTGCCCGTGTCCGCGTCCGTCGAGGGCGCCTGATGTTGAGCCCGCGCCGTCGAGGCGCGCCGCTCGGCCACGACGTCTTCGAGGACCTCCTCGAAGCGGTTGGCCACCTCCGGCCACACGAACCGCTCTCCGGCCTGCCGAAGCGCGCTCTGCCCCCAGCGCTCCCGGCGCGCGGGGTCCGCGGCCAGCCGCGAGATGGCCGCCTGCCATGCGCCGAGGTCGCCGGCCTCGACCACGAGGCCGTTGACGTCGTTCTGCACGAGCCCCGAGAGTCGCGCGACGTCGGAGGCGATCACCGGGACGCCGCAGGCCATGCTGCGTCGGATCTTGAGTGACGCCACGTCGTCATCGAGGACGGGAACGAGCAGCGCGGTGGAAGAGGCGAGGAGCCCCGGCAGCTCCGCGTCGATGTTGATGCCGATCGAGTGAACGTGCGCGCCGATGCCGAGGCGCTCTGCCACCGCGCGCGCGCCTGGACGGAAGGACCCGTTGCCACAGAACACCAGGCTCCATCCATCGAGGCGTCCGAGCGAGCGCCCGAAGGCCTGAATGAGGACCTCGATCCCACGCCCAGGCTCGACCCGCCCCATGTGGAGCAGGACCCGGCCATGGATCCCGTTTCGGTGGAGGACGTCGCTGGTGAGACCGGGCCGGAAGACCCCGCCGTCCACCCCGGACGGCTGGACCGTGACGGCGTCTTCGCGGAAGCCCCGCGCCTTGGCCTGCTGCTCCGCCGCATGGTCGAGCGCCACGACCCTGGCCACGGTCCGGCGCACGAGGCGACCCCAGAGGACCCGTCCGATCCAGCGAAGCGCACGTTCGACGGGCTGACCGTGGGGAGGGAAGCCCGCCTCGATGAGCACCAGGGGCACTTTCAGCTCGCGCGCGGCCCGTGCTCCACGCCACGCGGCAGGTGAGTGCCCGTCGTAGGCGATGATCACGTCCGGCTCGAACCCCCTGAGCCCGATCCGATCCAGCGGCGCCGCGCCCTCCCCTGCCTCCTCATCGAAGCCAGACTGGGGCACGTCTCCGGCAACATCCCCGAAGACGCGGACCGCGTGCCCCTTGCCCAGAAGCTCACGGGCGAGGAACGGGGCGTGCTCTCCACCCATTCGGCGGAGCGTCAGCGGATTCAGGACGAGGGCGATTCGGAGTGACATGGAGGCGTTTTCTCACGGAGTTCTTCGACGCCGCGTGACCGTGGACCTGACCTGCTTGGCGCCGATCGTGCGGCCGTCCCCCAATGAGGACCGGCCGCGCGGGGCCCTGGTGCGGTCGATAAGTGCGGTTCGAAGTTCCGCGCGCATGGTTTGAAGCCGGAGCGGACCCCGAGACCGATCCCTCGCGTTCGCAAGGCGCGCAAACGGTC
>Ga0102815_10001778_pt1 | contig 13381 bp, 8 predicted proteins | sample ColrivemetaGS759_FD_79113 | JGI IMG/M metagenome (GOLD analysis project Ga0102815, IMG submission 79113) | Estuarine microbial communities from the Columbia River estuary - Ebb tide ETM metaG S.759 | ecosystem: Environmental > Aquatic > Marine > Intertidal zone > Estuary | place: USA: Columbia...
GAGCTCCAAGAGCAAGAAGAGCTCCAAGAGCAAGAAGAGCTCCAAGAGCAAGAAGAGCTCCAAGAGCAAGAAGAGCTCCAAGAGCAAGAAGAGCTCCAAGAGCGAGAAGAGCAAGAAGAGCTCCAAGAGCAAGAAGAGCTCCAAGAGCAAGAAGAGCAAGAAGAGCTCCAAGAGCGAGAAGAGCTCCAAGAGCAAGAAGAGCTCCAAGAGTTCCAAGAGCGAGAAGAGCTCCAAGAGCGAGAAATCCAACAAGGAAACCGGAAGCTGGGTCCAGCGAACCCGCGTGATCCAGACAGGTCGAGTGTTGAGCCGGGAGGAGCCGGTCTACGGGTGGAGCAACCTGATCTCGAACCCTCGCTACGAGGCTGAATACCGTCCGCGCTACTACAACATCAACGACGGCCAGGCCATCCCGATCCATAACAAGGGTGGGCACTTCGAACCGGTCTCCGGCGCCTGGATCGGTGATCCGCCCAGCACCAATAGCTGGTCCACCGACGTCCTGACGGTCGCGGACCCGTCGGATCCCACGGAGTCCATCCTGTTCGACTCCGAGGGACGCTCTATCGCGAGCATCATGCCGGTGAACCCGACGAGCCAGTGGATCACGCCAGAGTTGCTCCGCGCCACCGTTGTGGATGAGCTGGAAAGGAAAGCGCTCGAGGATGATCGAACCTTCGAGGTCGACGCGACCCTGCACACGACGAACTCAATTCTCGGCTTTGTGGCTGGAGACTCCACCAAGCATGGGACGACCGCTGCCTACACGAACGGGCGAGCGCGGATCAACGGTTCGATGATCGCCACACATGTCGGACTCCACGCCACAGACGGAATGACCCTCAACTACGACGGACGTGCCTCGCGGAATATGGACGTCGGGAGCGAGGGGATTCAGATCCGGCGCTACTTCAGCTCCCCCACGCTCCCCTGAGCCTGGCTGCTGATCCGTCAGAGGCGGAGGGCCCCGATCGCGACCAGCGATCGGGGCCCTCTGCTGTTCCGGAGTTCACCGGAGCGCCCTCACCCCCACCCGCGCGAAGTAGGGCACGACCAGGGCCGCGCCGCCGTCATCTAGGGCGAGGCTCAACGGCCGGTACATCTGCTCGAAGCGCGGGTCGGCGAGGAGGTCCGCCTCCCAGGGGTTCACGTCCAGCGTCCCCGTGACCGGCTGAATCACCCCGTTCCCAAGGATCAAGTAGTCGGGGCTCTGGTCGAGGACCCAGCCTCCGTCGTGCCGGTGGTGCCCCTTCACACCCACTCCGCTCAGGTCAGGCGGCAGAGAGAGGAAGGCCCCGTGAGTCAGACCGAGGACATCAACGACCGGGAGCCTCGAGGTCCAACCAAAGGCCCCGATCGGTGAGAGCGCGACGGTACTCCCCTTCGGAGCGAGGTCCCCAAACGCAGCCCCCATGAGGAGCCAGTGGCGCTCGAAGAAGCGATGCTCCATCTCGGCCTGAGGCCGTGCCGCGAAGCCGACCCCACCGACGACCGTCAGGGCGGCGATGAGCGCTGCCCCCCACGGTCGCCTCCCACTCAGTCCGGAGAGCACCGCAGCCGCGCCCACGGCTCCCACCCCGACGAAGGGGACGAGGAACCTCGAGTACACCATCCAGTCCCCACCCACTGCGAGGACTGCGACCAGCGCCCCGCCCGCAGCCAGCGAGAGAGCGCGAGCGTCAGGAACGCCGCGCGGCACGAGCACTGCAACCAGGAGCATGAGCCCGAGGGCCCCCTCGCCAAGAGAGCGCAGGAGGTATCGGGCGCCGTACTCCAGCTCGACAGCGAGCGGGAGCGCCTTGAGCCCCAGGGCGTGGGGCATGAAGGCGCCGAAGACCTGGAACCTGAGACCCCCGAGGAGCACCAAGGTGACGGCTGGCAAGGCCATCCATCCGACCTCCGCGCGCCGCAACGGCCGCGCCGGTCGCATCGTCAGGAGACAGGCGGCCCAGGGAAGGAGGGCCTCCGCCCGAAGGGTGCACGCCGCTGCGAACGCCAGGCCAGGGACGACAGCCCCACCGCCGCCGAGGGCCCAGCGGGACCAGCGGTGAAAGCCCAGCGCGATGGCCGCTGCAAGAGGCACGGTCCCGAGGCCGGCCATGGCGTGCCAGGCGACCGCAGGAGAGAGGGCCACCCACCAGGGCGCCAGCTCCGAGAGGGCGCTCGAGTCACGCGAGCGCGCCCAGCGGCCGACGATCAGCACGAGCAGACCGAAGCTCACGGCGCCGACCAGGGGGGTCCAGATGGCAGGGGTTATCCCGAACATCAACCCGAGGGCCGCCACGAGGAACCACCCAGGGCTCGTCACACCGTCCACGGGTACCTCGCCGGGATTGAACACGGGCCCCACCCCCTCGACCCAGTGCCTCGCATAGCGGTAGACGATGTAGTCGTCGTCCACCGGCCCGACATCCAGCAGCGTGAACACGTGGAGGAGCGCCACGGTCACCGGTGCCCACTCAAGCACGGCGAGGCGGAGTCGCGGGGTCCCTTGAACGTTGACGACGTCTTTCATTGAACCGGATCCGGCCAACGATCCTTCGTCCCTGATCGTAGCCGCTTGAGGCTCGGTCATCCTCCCGATCTACCGCGGGAGGGGCTAGGCTGTGCTACCCCCCGTCCGTTGAAGATCCTGCTCGCCTCCTCGCCCCACGCCGACACGTTCGGGTACTCGATGCCGCCCCCCGGCCTCCTGAGGCTCGGGGGGGCGCTTCGTGACGCAAGTCACGACGTCGCCCTTGAGGACCTGGCCTTCCGGCTCGGCAGCGGGGACCTCCCCGCGGGGGACGGGCTCCCTGTCGCAGCGGCAGCGCTCCTCGCGAGCCGGGGCCGTCCGGACGTGGTCGGCCTGTCCGTCATGGGCGCCACCCTGCCTGTCGCCCTGCTGATCGCCGAGCAGCTGAAGGAGACATGGCCGACGGTGCCGATCGTGCTCGGCGGCCCCGGTGTACACGGCGTCGACGTGGAGCTGCTCGAGCGCTTCCCCGCGGTCGACCTCGTGGCCCGCGGGGAGGGCGAGGTGACCGTGGTCGAGCTCTGCGAGGCACTCGAGAGCGGGCTTGAGGCCGCTGGCGCGGTCGACGGAATCACCCATCGCGAGGGCGGAGAGGTCCGCCGTGCTCCGGACCGGGCCATGCTCCGAGACCTGGCCGCGCTCCCCGCCTATGCGTGGGACCTCCTCCCGCCCATCGCCAAGTACAAAGAGATCACCGGCGAGGAGGACGGCCTCGTGCCCATCGACTCCGGCCGCGGCTGCGCGTACGACTGCTCGTTCTGCTCGATCGGGCGCACCTGGCGCCGGCGGTCCCGCCCCCTCCCCGCCGCACGCCTCGTCGACGAAATGGCCTCGCTGCGCGGGATCCCGGGGGCGCGTCGCGCCTACCTCTGCCACGACCTCTTTGGCGCTGACCGCAACCACGCCTTGGCGCTGTGCGAGGGGCTCAGGGAGCGCGAGGTCCAGGTGCCCTGGGAGGTCCGAGCCCGCGCGGACCACCTGGACGCCGAGCTGCTCTCCGCCATGGGCGGCGCGGGGTGCGATCGTGTGCTGCTCGGAATCGAGTCCGCCTCCGCCGCGGTCCGCGCCGCCAACCAGAAGGGGATGCGCGACGACGTGGACCTCCTGCAGGTCGTCGATGATTGCGCCGCTGCAGGCGTGACCCCGATCCTGTCCCTGATTCTGGGCCTCCCCGGCGAGGGCGACGACGAGCTGAACGAGTCCCTCGAGTTCTGCGCCTCCGCTGCGCTGAGGGCCGGGGTCAACCTCTCCCTCCACCTGGTGAATCCACAGCCCGGCTGTGCCCTCGGTGAAGAACTCGGAGCAGAGTCGAGCCCCGTCCCTGGAGTTCCCCCGGACATGGCGCTGGGAGCCGGGGAGAGCGCCGCGGAGCGGGCGCTGATCCTCGGGCATCCCGATATCTTCTCCACCTGGTCCCTCCTGCCCTACCCCGAGGAGAAGCTCGCGGAGCTCGTCTTCCTGAGCGGGGAGTTCGGCGACACGCTGATGCGCTACCCCCGGTCTGTCCGTGCCTTGGCCGCTGCCGCAGAGCTCTCGATCCTCGCCCTCGCGCGCGACCTCCGCGCGGACGGCAGGACCTTCGAGACCTTTGCCCGTCAGCGCGTGGCCGGCTCGGGCATGCGCCCGGTCCTCGACGCCCTCCTCCGCTGGGAGAACGCGCTCGTCCGCGTCGCCGCTCTAGGGTCGCGTCCTGCTCGGGAGCACCGCTGGACGCTGGGCGCGGAGCTGATCTCGACCAGGCTGGACCTCGGCGCCGCGGTCGAGGTCCTGAAGGAAGTGCGCGCCAGCGATCCCGGCGGCTCGGCCACCAGCCAGTCGCTCCTTGCCCCGGACGACACGACCTTCGCGATCGTCGCCCCCGCCCCGGCCCCTGGCCGGCTCGCCGGGGTGAGGACGGTCCGGCTCTCCAGCGGCTCCGCCCGGCTGGCCCAAGCCATGAAACGCGCGCGCACCAAAGAGGAGCACGCGCGCATCTCGGCGGCCCTCGAAGCCCCGGGCGTCCGAGACGCTGCCGCCGGGCTGATCGAGTCTGGCGTCCTCGTCCCACCCGCTGACGCGGCGACCTCCAACCCGAGTCCCCACGCTCGGCAGACCACTCCGACCACGGCGCCATGATTCAGCTTCCCAGCAACGACTTTCCCGTCACCCTCGCCTTCCCCCCGCAAGGGCACTGGACCCAGCCACACCTGGCGCTCCCCTGCCTGAAGGCGTGGCTGCAGGCGAGCGGCTACGGAGACGTCCAGCAGATGGACCTCTCCGTCGAGGCCTTCGACCACTTCCTTACTGCGGAGTCGTTGACCCGTGCCGCAGCCAAGGTTCAGCAACGCCTCCCCCTCGCGCGGTTCGATGGAGACCGCCTTCCCCTCGGCCAGATGCGGGCGTGGCGCGCAGCGGCGGAGAGCGCGGCGTCTGCGCGATCAATCATCGGCCGCGTCGAGTCCGCCAAGGCGATCCTGAGGGGTCAGGACCACCCCTTGGACAGCGACCGGGGCTTCTGGGATCCCGACCGGTATGTCCCTGCCGTCCGGACCCTCTACCACGGGCTTCGGCTGGTCTCCGCCGCCCACTACCCGAGCGAGCTCACCCCCCACAACTTCACGATGTCCTACTCGAACGACTCGAGTGAGGACGTCCTGGCGGCGACGCTGGACGAGCAACAGAACCCCTTCATCGAGTTCTACCGCGAGCAGGTCATGCCGCGGCTCCTCGAGCGCAAGCCGCGACTGCTCGGGCTCTCAGTCCTCTACGGCAGCCAGCTCATCCCGGCGCTCACCCTCGCGCGCATGGTCAAGGCCGCGCTCCCCGACTGCCACATCACCATGGGTGGCGGCTTCCTCGCCTACATCGGGGACAAGGTCATGTCGGCCCCCGGCATGGCGGAGTGCTTCGACTCCATGGTGTTCCACGAGGGCGAGCGCCCCCTCCTGATGCTCTGCGAGGCGCTCAGGCTCGGCGAGCCGCTGCACGACGTCGGGAGCCTCGCGTGGTGGGATCGCGCCGACCCCGAGCACCCGGTGTCCGTGAAGAACATGGCCGCCCACCCGATCAAGCTGGACGACGCCCCCGCGCCGGACCTCGACGGGCTGCCGATGGACAAGTACTTCTCGCCCCAGGTGGTCATCCCCTACGACGTAAACCGGGGTTGCTACTACGGCGAGTGCACGTTCTGCACCCTCCCGACGGTCATCGGCCCGGGATACCGCACGCGCTCCTCGGAGACCATCGCGCGGCACGTCGTCGAGCTCCGCGACCGCTACGAGTCGACCCACTTCAACTTCATCACCGACTGCATGCCTCCCGGGATGATCAAGGAGCTCCCCGAGCAACTGATCGAGGCGGAGGCTGGCATCACCTGGTGGGCAGACGCCCGCATCGAGCCAAAGGCCTACGACGCCGAGGGCGCGAGGCGGCTCTACGAGGCGGGGTGCCGGAAGCTCCTGTTCGGCTTCGAGTCCGCGACCAAGCGGATCCTCAAGATGATGATGAAGGGCCAGAGCCTGAAGTCCGTGGTGGAGGTCGCCCGCAACTGCACGGACGCCAACATCAGCGTCACCTTCTACGCCATGGTGGGCTTCCCGACGGAGACCCGGGAGGAGGCCCGCGCGACGCTGAAGTTCATCGAGGAGCACGCCGACATCATCCGCGAGGTGTCACTGCAGACCTTCCACATCGACGAGGTGGCGAAGACCTACAAGCAGCCCGAACAGTTCGGGATCCGCGTCCTCGACGCCCCGGGAGATCTCGCCCTCTACCACGACTATGAGGCCGACGTCGGGATGACCCAGGAGGAGGCCGCCGAGATGTTCGAGGAGATGATGGCGTCCTTCCGGCGCAACCTCGCGATCTTCTCTGGCGACAACATCTTCTACTTCATGCAGAAGAGTCACTACTTCCTCCATCTCGCCGCCGGCGAGACGCCACAGGGATTCTCCGGACGCTGCGCCGACCGCACCTCCGCGCGGGCAGAGCGTGAGGCAGACCCGGAACTGACCGTTAGCGAGGGCCTCGTCACCGTGCCCCTTGGCTTCAGCCACTCGGACGCCGTGCGCACCCTCGGAGACCCGCTCGCCCGCGCCGCCCGCCCGGACTTCCTGACCGGTCGATATGTGCGGGACGCCGACCGGGTGGCCGAGGAAACGCTGCCCCCTCTCGACCCGAAGCAGCGCTTCCTGCTCTATGACCCGGAGAACGGCGAGTTCGTCGAGCTCCGCGACGGGGGCGTCCGCGTCCTCGCTGCCCTGCGAGAGCACGGTACCCTCGGGGCCCTGGTGGCGGCACAAGTGCGCGCGGGCGCATCGCCGGCGGCCATCGATCGCCTCGAGCAATTCGCCGCCGAGCTCCATCGACTCGGTGTGCTCCGCGCAGCCGCTTCCACCTCCCCCAGCACCCCCGTCCTCGCCAGCGCGCGAGGTTGACCCAAGCACCAGCCATGAACCAGAACAAGGACCAGCGAGACGACGTTGAGAACGAAGAGGCCTCCGAGGAGAGCGGCGACACGAGCCTCGCCGCGGGCGGCGAAGCCCTCGACCTGGAGGGCCTCGACCTCACGGTGGAGACCGTCGAGGAGCGGATTAGTCCGAGCGAGACCAACGTCTTCGACAAGTGAGCTGACCTGGCCCGGGATGGTCCGAGGCGGGCGATCGAGAGGTCATGCTGAGCGCTCCGCACGGCCCCTGGCACCGGCCCGGAACTCCGCAGCTCGACCGTCACGGGGCTCTCTTGAGGCGCCCCTCTAGGGCCGCCTCGCGGCGTGTCACGCTCGGCCTCTGGCGCGCTCCTCGTCAGTGCTTCTGGCAAGGCGAGCCTGATCGCGGGGTCCCCCGGGGGATGCCGGGAGGTCCACCCGGCGCGATCCTCCGCAGCGCCGGACGAGCGGCCTAACCGTGCGCCCTCCCCGCGCAGAAGCCGCGGGCCCTAGATCGTGACGCCGAGGTTCGTCGCCGTGTGTCCGGGGAAGAGCGGGCCTGCGTCTGGGCTCCCGAGCCGGCGCTCAGCGATCTCGGTCAACACGTCTCGGTAGTCGATGGTGACGTCGAGGTCGCCCTGGTTGAGGTTCGAGGGCGCGAGCCCTGGCCACTGGGTCAAGACCCGTCCGCCTGCGATGCCATCTCCCATGAGGAACATCGCGTTCCCGAACCCGTGGTCGCAGCCGTCGCTGAGGTTGGGTGCGATCCGGCGTCCGAACTCCGAGTGTGCGACCAGGGTGTACCTGATGCCTGAGTTCTTGAGGTCGAGATAGAAGGCCTCGAGGGACCTAGCAAAGGTGTCGAGCATGCCTGCGTAGGTGCCATTCAGCGGCCCCATCTGCACATGATGGTCCCAACCGTCGATGTCCACGACGCAGCACTCGAGGTCAAGGCCGGCCTTCAGCATGGTCGCGACGGCTCGGAGGCCACCGCCGAAGGGGCCGCCCGGATAGGCCGCGCCGTTCGACGGGGTGTACCCGAAGAATTGCACGCCGCCCACCTGGTCGAGGGCGTCCAGCGCGCTGACCGCCGCGGGGCCGAGGGGAGCCGGTTGGGGCGCGTACATATCGGCCAGCACCTGCCGGCGGTCGTCCGCGGTAGCAGCCTCTCCCGGGAACGAGAAGGTCGGCGGGACGGCGATCGGAATCGCCCCCGGTGCGCCCGTGAGCGTCCAGGGCAACAGCGCGGAGAGAGACAACGCCCGGACCGTCCCGCTGCCGAGGGGCTGGATCGTGTCGAGGTGCCGCGATACCCAGCCCTCGGAGAGCGGGAGTGCACTCCCCGCCGGCGTGGCGGTCTCCCAGCGCCGCATCCCGTCGAAGTGAGAGAGGGTATGGACCGGCGCGCCTGCGGCGTGGACCACGAGAAGCCGGCCGTCCGCGTAGGGCGTATGGAGCGGAGCGGCCGAAGGCGAGAGGCAGAAGGTCCCGTCCAGATCCACCGAGCCGTTCCCCGACGAGGGGCCGGGGATGGCGAGCGGACCACGCGACGAGGCGTAGTCCGGATCACCGTACGGGACAACGGCGCTCAGGCCGTCCATGCCGCCGCGGAGGAAGACGTTGATCAAGACGTCTCGCTGCGTACCGCCACCGCTCCCGCGGTTCGCGCTGAAGGCGATCCGGGGCATTGCAGAGGTGGCAGCTGCGCCTGCCGCAGCCGTCCTCAGGAAGCCTCGCCTGGAGAGGTTGGCGTACTCGGAGCACGCCGCACGTTCACTTCGTCGTGTCATGGGGTCGTCTCCGGATCAATAGAACTGGTAGCCCGGGCTCGCCGCGATTAGCGCGGCGGCGTCCCTGAGGACCTGGTCCGAGAAGGGCCTGGTCCCGATGTACTGCTGGACGCGCGCGACCTCGGCCTCAGGGATCAACCCGCCCGCCATCTCCAACGCGAGGCGCCTCGCCAGGAACTGATTCGGCACAGAGCCGCCCAGAGCCGTCAGGGCCGACGTCGGGATCTCCAGCCCCGGGAGGCCCCCGTTGATGAGGTTGGTGGCGTAGGCCCAGCGACCATTCACGTCGCTCCCCCATGCGAGGAGCGTGTCGGGGTACCCGTCCGGTGTCCCCCAGACATAGGGGCGCTGCCCGACCAGCTCGAAGATCCGCGCGGCGCCGAGAAAGTCGTCCGACGTAACGGCGCCCAGCTGGCGCATGAGGCCGATGCCGAAGTGAAAGGGCCGCTTGAGTTTGAGCTGCGTCGTCGCTGCGCAGAGGTGGAGGGTCTCGTCCGAGAGGGCCTCGCGGACAATCTCCCGTAGGTCGCCGTTCGTGGCCTGCCAGACCGCGATGATCCGGTCCACCGCCGCCTGAGGCGGCTCGGCGCCAGAGAGCCAGCCAACGAGCTTGCGGGAGACATAGTCGAGGGTCTTTGGATGTACCGCCAGCATGTGGAGCATGTCCAAGCCGTCCTGCACGCCCCCGCCGCCCGGCAGCTGGACTCCGAGCACGGTCTTGGGGCCGAAGTCGTGGTCCGCAGCGTCAAAGAAGAAGTCGCCCGGGTTGGCCTCCTGCCAGTATCCGTAACGCCAGCCAGTGAAGCAGCGGCTGATCTCCTTGACGTCGTCCTCGGTGTAGGGTCCGTCCACCCCAAGGGTGTGGAGCTCCATCACCTCGCGGCCGAAGTTCTCGTTCGCCGCCCCCACGATGTTCACGTCTCCGTCCAAGTACGCCGACATGGCAGGGCTCTTGGCAACGGAGACCAGGAGGTCCTCGAAGCGCCCGAGCGCATGCTGCCTGATCGTGTCGCGGTCGTACGCCGTGAAGAAGAGTCGGCCCCGAACCGTCTCGAGTTGGTCGACGTTGAAGTGGTCATGCCAGAACTCGACCACCCGCTCGAGCAGCTGGCGTTCACTCAGCACGGACCGCGCCACGCACACCTGCTGCAGGTGCTCACACGGCTCGAGCGCCGAGGTCCCAAAGTTCGCGTGCAGGTCCGGCAGCGACATCGAGACGCTGGGGAACCGGGCGACGAATCCATCGGCCGCGGGGTCCGGGATCAGCTGAGGGTTGAGCTGCTCATCGATCCACGCGGCGCGGCCTGCGCTCCGGATGTCCTGAAGGGTCGCCCGGGTGAACCCTTGGGTCGCCCGGTGCGCGAGGACCAGGTCGAGGTCCTGGCGGACAGCGGGTCCGGGGGCAGCGCCCTGGGGGCCGGCGGGTGCGCTCGCGTTCGACGAAGCCGTAAGGTTCCTGGGCACACCGAGGATCGAGCGACGCGATCGCGACCTTCGAATGGACGGCCGTTGGAATTGCATGGAGGGTCTCGGGGGCTGCTGGGGACAAGACGGCGCGGGCTCCCTTGAGGATACCCTCCTCCTCCGCACTAGGGCCCTGGGTACTCCCAGTGCAGGCCCCCCCGCAACGCAGGACCCTCCGGGGGGGCCGGCGCTCTCCCCTCTTGGACCGCGAGGATCCAGCTCGAGTCCTCCGCCGGCCAGCGCCCCAATATGAGGCACCCGGCGTGCCGGATCGAATCAGCTCGGCGTGGCCGCGGACTTGGTCGCGCCCTCATCCCGCCCAGCCTCTGCGCGCTCGACCGCCCCCGCAGTGGGGATCCTGAGCTTGATGCTTGAGCCGGTGCCGGGGCCCTCGCTCATCACGCCGATGGCGATCCCTAGCTCCTGGCAGACGTTCGCCGCCATGTGCAGCCCCTCACCCGCGTGCCCTTCCTTGCTGGTGAACGAGGAGGTGAAGATCTGGTCGAGCGAGGCGGGGTCGATGCCACACCCGGTGTCGCTCACCTCGACCACTACGCGTCGATCCCCCGTCCCGTAGACGCGGAGGGTGATCCGTCGCTTGGGCAAGCCCTCGGACTGCAGGGCCTCGAAGGCGTTCACGATGATGTTGATGAGCACGCTCTTGAGGCGGTGCGACTCCGTACGGACGAGCGGGGCCCCTTCGAAGTGACGCTCAATCTCGATCCCGCTGGTTCTCGGCAACGAGGTCGCCGCGACCTCCAGGGCGCACTCCACGATATCGGAGAGCTCGACCTCCTCCTCCATCGTCGGCCCTACGGCGTACTTCTCCTGGCTGCGGATCATGTCAATGACCTGGCTCAGCCCCTGATCGAGGGACTCCAGCTCGATGATGCAGCGGGAGCGGAGGTCCCCCACGGCGTCCGTCATCGCGACGATGAAGGGGAGGAGGAACTTGCCGTTGTCGTTCTCCGAGATATACGAGGCGAGGTCATCCGAGTGCTCCTCAAGCTCTCGGGCGAGGCAGTGCATGTCGTCGATATCGACCGCCTCGACGTCCCGTAGCAGGAGCTTGGTCGAGACGTTGATGCTGTTGAGGAGGTTGCCTGCGGCGTGCACGACCCCCATGGACACGTCAGACATGCCCGCAAGTCGGGCGTCGTGGACCACGGCTTGCCGATCGACAGCGACCTTGTCGATCATCCCTACGAGGGCCTGATCGAGCCGTCGAAACTCCAGCGCCTCCCACGACTGCAGCTTGGGCCTCGCCTTGGAGGAGGCCGTGAGCTGTGTCACGTGGCCGTGGATCTGCTTCAGCGGCTGACGGACGAAACGAACGAGGAAGCGCAGCGCGATGAGCGCCGCGATCCCCGCAGCGAGGAGCTGGTAGATCACAAGCCCCCGCGCGACGGCGAAGAAGGAGCTCGCGAGCGACGGAGACTGGATGGCCGAGACCACCAGGGCGGGGCGCTCCATCCCATCCCGGAAGAGCTGCATCCCGATGGCTCCACTGCCGCTGCCGGCCGACACCGCGCCAACCGATCCCGAATCGCTCGGCTCAGCTCTGCCCGCGACCAGAAGCTGGTCCAGCGCACCGGCGACGTGGCTGGGGGGCGGCGCCCCGTACAGGTCGTGAAACGCAAACTCCACCTCAGGATGCAGAGCCCTGACGAGCCGGAGGTCCAGCGGGCGAACGACGACGGACCGGACGCCCTCTCGGCTGGCGTGGGCCGCGGCAGCCACGACCCAGGGCTGGTCAGCGACGATCACGACCGCGCTGCTAGGGTCGAGCGCACCTGTGATGCCCGCGACCGAATAGGAACGGATCGCCTCCACCAGCTCGGGGAGGTCCTGAGGCGTCGCTCCTCGAACCACCCGCCCGACTTGAGCGGCGTCGAACTCCAGGGTGACCGATGTGTGGTTCGGGTGTGTGCTTGCAGCCTCCTCGCCGGTCGCGTCTCCCTGCTGGGCCGCGAGCTGCGCTCCGGCAAGGGCCGCGTCCCGTTGCCGCCCGATCTCCCACGCGACCTCCTCCACGGCCAGGCCGACGCCCTCGGCAGCGCCACGCACCGCTTCCCGATGAAACCCAACCGTCTGAATTCCAAGCGAGATCGCGAGGGCGACGAGGCTCCCAGCCAGTAGCTGCAAGCCGAGGATCGTGTTGAGGGACTTCATGGCAGGCTGAAGGTCAGGGGCGCCGAGTCAGTGCTCGCCCTCGGTCATTCCTGCGTTCTTGAACTTGAAGCCGAGCCCCGCCTTTTGACCGGGCAGCGTCTGGGAGCGGACCAGCTGAACCCGTCGCGTCTTGGTCTCGCCCATGAGCTGGATCTCGAACTCGAGGCCGCCCTCGAGGACGACGAACAGTCCGCCCTCAGAGACGTTCTCTACCATCACCTCGACGGAGTCGGACAACGGAAGGAGCCTTGCGGGCTCGCAGATACCGTTCCTCCTGTCATCGCGACGTTCTTGCGGCGCGCTAGTTGGCTTGTCGTCCGAACTTCTCATGGTGGCAGGCGTGGCTGGAGGCAGTGCTTCCAGCCGGCTTTAGGACGGATCGACCATCAGCAGTCGCAGTCTTGAACCGGCCTGACGGGCATCGTCAACAGACGCGCCCACCACCTCAGCCAAGCCCAAGATTGAGACCCTCCACTCACTCGCCGGCATCCGGTGAGGACTGAACCCGAGCCCCCTCATCGCCCGCTTCAGCTGGGTCTGTGGCGTCGGGTATGGGCTGACCCAACTTGAGCCAGTTCACCACCTATCCGCCCGCCCGGCTCCCTCACCGAGCCGCCGAGCACCACACCCAGCCAATGCGCTGCGTCAGCCCACGCCGTCGGCTGACGCTCAGACCCCGGAAGGGTCGCTGCCCCCCGGGACCGGCGCGGAGCCCCCCCCCGCGACACGCACAGGGGCCCCCTGGAGGGTCGTTGGAGCCCAAGCTGGCGACCCGAATCATCGGCTCACACCCGCCCTCTCTGGCCGACGTCAGCAGGTGGAGGCCCGGGAGATCAAGACCCAGACGACGGTGACTCAGGCGACAGTGGCTCAGACGTCGGTGGCTCAGGCGAGCGGCGCGCGCAGCGCAGAGCTCCCTCTGGCGCCGCGGCGAGTTCAGGCTCAGATGGCGCCGCGGAGCCGTGCGATCACTTCCCCACGCGGGACCTCGATCCCTTCCTTTGCGCGCAGGTCTTTGACCTGACACGTGCCAGC
>Ga0102815_10001779_pt1 | contig 13373 bp, 11 predicted proteins | sample ColrivemetaGS759_FD_79113 | JGI IMG/M metagenome (GOLD analysis project Ga0102815, IMG submission 79113) | Estuarine microbial communities from the Columbia River estuary - Ebb tide ETM metaG S.759 | ecosystem: Environmental > Aquatic > Marine > Intertidal zone > Estuary | place: USA: Columbia...
ATTACCCTGTGGGATATCCATTCGATACAGGCAGCCCGACGATGCTACAATGAGGCAGCCAGCAATCAGGGCGGATCGTAAAAACCTGTAAGTCATATAACTGTAATGCATGGGCCTGTAATTCATGAGCCGATTATCGCGAATGATGGCCGCGATGATACTGTCACGCACGAATCGCTGCAAACACTGTGAGTAATTTCTATGGAAACTGCCGATATTAAAAATGCCGGCCTGAAGGTCACCTTGCCGCGCATGAAGATTCTCGAGCTTTTGGAAAGCTCGAATGATCGTCATCTGAAAGCAGAAGATATCTACAAGATGTTGCTGGATTCGGGCGAAGAGATTGCGCTTGCCACCGTTTACCGCGTGCTGACCCAGTTCGAAACCGCAGGTCTGGTAACACGACATCATTTTGATGGTGGTCATGCAGTTTTTGAAATCAACGATGGTGAACACCACGACCACCTGGTGGATATCACCAGCGGAAGGGTGGTCGAGTTCTATGACGAGATTATCGAGCAGCGCCAGAAAGAAATCGCGAGCAAGTACAATTTCACCATCTCAGAACACACCATGGTGCTCTACGGCCATTTCAACGATCAGGAATAAGCGAGACCGAGCGGCACTGCGAATGCTCAATCGCGAGTAGCGATCATCTCGCTGGCGTGCGCCCGCGTTTGTTCTGTTATGCGAACACCACCCAGCATACGAGCGACTTCTTCGAGGCGATCTTCATCGGTAAGTGCGAACACGGCCGTCGATGTCTGCTTCTGGCTGCTGGTTTTTTCGACACGGAAGTGATGATGTGCCTGTGATGCAACCTGCGGCAGGTGAGTAACGCACAGCACCTGGCGATCACGCCCGAGTAGACGCAGTTTCTTACCCACGATCTCCGCCACGCCACCACCGACACCACTATCGACTTCATCGAAAATCAGCGTTGGAATCTGCGTGGACTCGCTCATGATAACCTGTATCGCCAGGCTGATACGCGACAGCTCGCCACCCGAGGCGACCTTTACCAGCGGTTTGGGGGGTTGTCCCGGATTGGCGCTCACCAGGTAGCGAATCTCATCGATGCCATGCATGCCGGGCTCACTGCCCGCTTGTACATCGATAACGAAACTACCACCGTCCATGCCCAGTTCCTGCATTACGCGGGTTATCTGTTCGGATAACATCGTTGCGGTTTGTTGGCGCTTTTGCGATAGCTCGGCAGCGCTGAAGTCGTAGTCTTCGCGCTGTTTATCGAGCGCCAGTTGCAATGCCTCCAGATCGTAACTATCACCCTGTAAAGTTTCCAGTTCGTGATTAAGATCCTCACTGAACTTGACCAGTTCAGATGTGTCGATGCGGTGTTTACGCGCCAGATTCTGTACTGTTGCGATGCGTTGGTTGATGGAGTCCATGCGCCCGCTGTCGAGCTCAATGCCGTCACGATAAGCACGCAGCTCGGAACTTGCCTCCTGCACCTGTATCAGCGCGGCACTGATCAGTTCATGGCTTGCAGTCAGGGCACTGTCGAATTCGAGTAACTCGCCCATTTGCTGTTCGCAAAGCGCCAGTGCCGATTGGACATTGTGTTCCTCATCGTCAAACAACTGCGCAATGACGACACCGCTTTTGTCGAGCAAACGCTCGGCATTGGACAGACGCTTATATTCGTCCTGCATTATTTCAAACTCACCCACGGCAAGATTCAACTGATTCAATTCTTCGCAGTAAAGTCCAAGCAGATCGATGCGTTGCTGGCGTTCCTGTGTGCCCGAGTGGGCGTTACGCAAACGTTTCGCCAGTGTATGGTAGTCCTGGTACTTAAGCTTCACCGCATCGAGTAACTCGGTGTCGCCCAGAAATGCGTCGAGCAACTGTCGCTGAACCTGTGTGCGCTGCAGTGATTGATGTTCGTGCTGCCCGTGAATATCGATCAGCCGATCACAGAGTTCGCGTAGCTGCTGCAAGGTGGCGTTGTAACCGTTGATAAAGGCTTTGCTGCGCCCATTGGAATGCAGCACTCGGCGCAACACGCAATCACCATCGGCATTCATTTCATGCTGTTCGAGCCAGTCACGCGCCGTAACGCTGCCATCCAGGCGAAAACAGACGCTTATTTCTGCCTTGTCGCAACCCGTGCGTATGTTATCGCTTTCGGCACGATCGCCAGCAACCAGTTTGATGGCATCCAGCAAAATCGATTTACCGGCACCGGTTTCACCCGTCAGTGCGCTCATGCCGCCATCGAATTCGAGCTGCAGCGAATCAATGATGGCGAAATTGCGGATCTGAATGGACTCAAGCACTAGTAACCGGCGCTCCAGTAAAGCTTGGCTCGCAGGACGCTGAAATAATCGTAATCCTCTGGATGTAGCAAGCTGAGAGGTCTCGGGTATCGCGTTATCAACACTCGATTATCCTGGCCGAAGCGCATGGTCGAATGTCCATCGTAGCTGACCTTGGCGACGGTCGAATCCTTACCAAGGCGAACCTCGATCGGTTGATCGGCCGGTAACACGATGGGACGATTGCTCAGTGTATGCGGGCAAATCGGTACGATCGCCAGGGTATTCAGCGATGGATGCATGATCGGACCGCCACCCGACAGGGCGTAGGCTGTAGAACCGGTCGGAGTGGTGACGATGACGCCATCGGAACGCTGGATGTGAATTAATGCGCCACCGCTCGATACTTCATATTCGATCATGCGGGAGGACTCATAACTGTGCAGGATGATATCGTTTAGAGCGATGTTGCAGCTCAGCAAGTTATCACCCTGGTAAAACTCACCCTGGATGAGAAAGCGCTCTTCAACGGTATAGCGACCTTCGACAACTGCATCGATGTAGGATTCGAAATGATCAAAAGAGACGTCAGCCAGAAATCCAAGACGCCCAAGATTGATGCCAAGCAATGGTGTACTGAGGTCTGCCAGTGCGCGCGCAGCGGTAAGCAGGGTGCCGTCGCCACCAAGTGAGATCACCAGATCGACATCGTTTACCAGTTGTTTCAGCGTCAGTTGCGAGAGACCGGCCATCGGCTCATCAAAGTCCAGACAATGCACCCGCACCTCGGCATGACGCGCGAGCACGGTGACGACCTGCTGGATGCTTTGCTGGCGGGATTGCATGTCGCTGCGCACAACCAGGCCGATGGTTTTGAATGTCGATGCCATTTTCAGATGATTGCCGGTAATCCCATGTTTTCAGGCTTGATTTCAGGAGGTTTAGTATATAGCTTGTGTATCTTTGCAAACAAAGCCGCTATACCAGCCGCCTGACAATATATCAGACCCGATGACTGAAAAATACGAACTTGATGAGCGCGCCCAGCTTTTGTTACGGCAATTGATCAACTCGTACACACACGATGGACAGCCCGTAGGGTCCAAGAACCTGGCCGAACTATCCGGCCTCGATGTGAGTTCAGCAACGATCCGCAACATCATGGCCAGACTGGAAGATATGGGCCTGGTTGATTCGCCTCACACCTCGGCAGGTCGTATTCCGACCGAAGCAGGCTATCGCTTTTTTATCGACAGCCTGTTGCAGGTCGATAATCTGGAAAAATCGGCTCAACAGGTTATTTCGAACAGCTTCAGCAGTGATAAAACATCCAGCGACCTGATTCACGGCGCCAGCGACATCTTGTCGAGCGTGACTCATCTGGCAGGCATCGTCAGCCTGACGCATACCGCGCCCGCAGAAGTGCGTCACATCGAATTCATCAAGTTAACCGAACGGCGGGTACTGGTTATTCTGGTGATCAACAAAGACGATGTGCATAACAAGGTCATACAGGTGGATCGAGATTACACTGAACTTGAATTGCATCAGGCCGCGCAGACCCTGAGTCGATACCTGATCGGTCGCAGTTTCGAAAATGCTCGTAAAACCCTGCAGAACGAATTATCTGAGCTGCGTAGTGATGTCAATTCAATCATGGAAACAGTGCTCAATGCGATGCAGGAAGTTTGCAACCTGAGTGTTCACGACGATCTCAAAACCAGTGGGGAATCAAATCTGCTGGAATACGAAGAACTGACTGATATCAATAAGTTACGCAGTATATTTAATGTCTTTAATGAGAAAACTGACCTGCTTAAACTGCTGGATGGCTGTAGCTCGGCCAGCGGCGTTGAAATCTTTATCGGTAGCGAGTCGGGATATTCGGTGCTGAGCGATTGCAGCATTATCGGTGCGCCTTACCACGTTAAAGGCGAAATTGTCGGTGTGCTCGGGGTAATAGGGCCGACGCGTATCGCCTACGAGCAGGTGATACCGGTTGTCGACGTCACCGCAAAATTATTGACCTCCGCCTTGAATACTCGGAAATAATCCTTAAATTGTGCCCTCTCGGATAGCGGTCAGAACCTGACCACTTTGCCCGGGGCAAGCATTAGTCATTTCACCACCACAAAACAGCAGCAAGCGGAGCCGTAAATGTCTCAACAAAAAGACAAACTTGAAACCGAACAGGAGCATGGGCTCGCCACCGAAGCCGAAGAGCAGGCCCACCTGCAGGACGTGGTCCCGGAACCCGCGGAGCCAGTTGACGATGAGAATCAATCGCTGGAGGAACAATTGCAGCAAGCCCAGGCGACAATCAAGGATTACTGGGACCAGGTTGTGCGTATGCGCGCGGAGGTCGAGAACAACCGTAAACGTGCCGAACGCGATGTTGAGAACGCGCACAAGTACGCGCTCAAGAATTTCGTCGACAGCCTGCTACCGGTAATCGACAGTATGGAGATGGGACAGGCAGCGGCCAATGCTGAAAACGCTACGTTAGAGAGTATTCGCGAAGGATCGGAATTGACCATGACGATGTTTGCGCAAGTGCTTGAGCGCAGCGGGTTAGAGCAAATCAATCCCCTGGGAGAAAAATTCGATCCGGAAAAACACCAGGCCATCAGCATGATCGAAGTGCCTGATGCAAAGTCAAACAGCGTTATCGAGGTCATGCAAAAGGGCTTCTCGCTGAATGATCGTCTGATTCGACCCGCGATGGTCGTTGTCGCAAAATAAACCCCTAAATTTTCTGGAATTTACTTGAAAGCGGTAAAAATACCCCTACATCGGGTGTAAGTTTTTCCTTAGAACAATATTTGGAGCATTAACATGGGCAGAATCATAGGCATAGACCTTGGTACTACAAATTCCTGCGTCGCGGTAATGGAGGGCGGTAAGCCCAAAGTTATCGAAAACGCCGAGGGTGATCGTACCACACCCTCTATCGTTGCTTTTGGCGCAGATGACGAAGTTCTGGTAGGGCAGCCGGCAAAACGCCAGGCAGTCACTAACCCGAGTAACACACTCTACGCGGTAAAGCGCCTGATCGGACGTCGATTCGAAGAAGACGCAGTGCAGAAAGATATCAAGCTGGTGCCCTACAAGATCATCAAGGCCGATAACGGCGATGCCTGGGTTGAAGCCAATGGCGAGAAAACGGCACCGCCCGAAATCTCAGCGCGCGTTTTGCAAAAGATGAAGAAAACGGCGGAAGATTACCTGGGTGAAGAAGTCACCGAGGCCGTCATCACGGTGCCTGCATATTTCAACGACTCACAACGTCAGGCGACCAAGGATGCCGGCCGAATCGCTGGTCTTGAAGTCAAACGCATCATCAACGAGCCGACAGCTGCAGCGCTTGCCTACGGCATGGATAAAGCCACCGGTGACAAGAAGATCGCGGTTTACGATCTCGGTGGTGGTACTTTCGACATCTCGATCATCGAAGTAGCCGAAGTCGACGGCGAGCACCAGTTTGAAGTGCTTTCGACCAACGGCGACACGTTTCTCGGTGGTGAAGATTTTGACATGCGCATGATCGATTATCTTGCCGATGCCTTCAAGAAAGAGCAGGGCATGGACTTGCGTGGCGATCCACTGGCCATGCAGCGTCTCAAGGAAGCTGCAGAGAAGGCGAAAATTGAACTTTCAGCAGGTCAGCAGACCGATGTCAACCTGCCGTATATCACGGCGGACGCCTCGGGACCGAAGCATCTTAACCTCAAGATCACTCGAGCCAAGCTGGAATCACTGGTTGATGATCTGGTAGCGCGCACCATTGATCCGCTCAAGGTTGCCCTTGATGATGCCGGTTTGTCGGTATCCGACATCGACGACATCATCATGGTCGGCGGACAGACCCGTATGCCCAAGGTTCAGGAAGTGGTTAAGAACTTCTTCGGTAAAGAACCGCGTCGTGACGTCAACCCGGACGAGGCTGTCGCCAGTGGCGCCGCCATTCAAGGTGGTGTACTTGGCGGTGATGTGAAGAACGTACTGCTGCTTGACGTTACGCCGTTGTCACTGGGTATCGAAACTCTTGGTGGTGTCATGACCAAGCTGATCGATAAAAATACCACGATTCCGACCAAGGCATCGCAGACCTTTTCAACCGCTGAAGACAACCAGACCGCGGTAACCGTGCACGTGTTGCAGGGTGAACGTGAAGTTGCCGGTGCCAACAAGTCACTTGGCCGATTTGATCTTTCAGATATCCCACCATCATCTCGCGGTGTTCCGCAGATCGAGGTGACCTTTGACATCGACGCTAACGGTATTCTCAACGTTTCGGCGAAAGACAAGGCGACCGGGAAGGAACAGAAGATCGTGATCAAGGCCTCCAGTGGACTTTCTGATGAAGAAGTCGACGCTATGGTGAAGGACGCCGAGGCGCATGCAGATGAGGATCGCAAGCATCGCGAAACCGTCGAGGTTCGCAACCAGGCAGACGCGATGATCCACTCCGCGGAGAAATCACTGACCGATTTGAGTGACCAGGTCGAGGAAGACGACAAGACCAGCATTGAAGCGGCCATCGCGGAGTTGAAAACGTCTCTGGAAGGGAACGACAAAGACGATATCGAAGCCAAAACCCAGGCTCTCACTATGGCGGCGAGCAAGCTTGCGGAAAAAGCCTACTCGGCTGGCGCTGAAGAAGGTGGGCCGGAACCGGTCGACGCCAATGCATCGGCACAATCGGAAGCTAACGACGATGTCGTTGACGCCGAGTTTGAAGAAGTAAAAGACGACGACAAAAAATAGCGGCTTCAGGAAGTTTTGCCGCTTGCAACCTGGCGCGATTTATCGCGCCGGGTTTTTGTTGTTTATAAGAAGCTTTTTTTAACAGTTAGTTATAAAAAGCGATCTATAGAAAATGATTGAATAAGATACGAGTCAATGTCAAAACGCGACTACTATGAAGTTCTCGAGGTTTCGAACGGTGCGTCGGAAGCCGAATTAAAGAAGGCATTTCGTCGCCTGGCGATGAAGTACCATCCCGACCGCAGTCCCGACGATGCCGAGGCCGAAGCCAAGTTCAAGGAAGCCAAGGAAGCATTCGAAGTTCTTTCCAGCTCTGAAAAGCGCGCTGCCTACGATCAATTCGGCCACGCCGGAGTAGATCAATCCGCCGGTGGCTTTGGTGGCGGTGGTTTCGGTGACGCCTTCAGCGATATCTTCGGAGATATCTTCGGTGGCGGCGGCGGGCGTTCGCGCGTTCGCAAGGGTGCTGACCTGCAATACAACCTCGAGCTCAGCCTGGAAGATGCGGTCAACGGTACCACGGTAAAAATCCGTGTTCCGACGCTCAAACATTGCACTACCTGTTCCGGTAGCGGCGCGAAACCCGGTTCATCACCCGAAACCTGCGATACCTGTGGTGGACACGGTCAGGTTCGCATGCAACAGGGCTTTTTCTCGGTGCAGCAGACCTGTCCCAGTTGTCGCGGCAGTGGCACGACCATTAGTGACCCTTGTAATACCTGTAACGGTAACGGACGCATAAAAGAGAGTAAGTCTCTGTCGGTAGATGTTCCCGGTGGCGTCGATAACGGCGATCGTATCCGTCTTTCCGGCGAGGGCGAGGCGGGCGATGCCGGCGCGCCACCCGGTGATCTGTTCGTGCAGATCCACGTCAAGACGCACCCTATCTTCGAGCGTGATAATGCAGACCTGTACTGCGATGTCCCGATCAGCATCGTATTGGCAGCACTCGGTGGTGAAATTGAGGTGCCAAGTCTCGGCGGCAGGCTGAATCTCAAAATTCCTGCCGGCACGCAAAGCCATAAATTGTTCCGTATGCGTGGCAAGGGCATTAAGCCCGTGCGTGGGGGCCCAGTCGGCGACCTGATTTGCCGTATCGTGGTGGAAACTCCGGTAAAGTTAAACTCGGCGCAAAAAGAACTGCTCGAGAAATTCGGTGAATCCATGGGAAAAGCCACCAACAAACACAGTCCTAATGAGACCTCGTGGATCGATAGCGTAAAGCAGTTTTTTGAAGACATGAAATCCTGATCAGGAGCTCCGAATGATGCGAATCGCAATTGCCGGCGCAGCCGGGCGCATGGGCCGCAATCTGGTGCTGGCCTGCAGCGAAGCCGATGGCCTGGAACTAACCCAGGCACTGGATCGTGAACAAAGCCCGGCACTGGGTACGGATAGTGGGATTCTCGCCGGGATTGCAGAAAACAGGGTTCTCATCAGCGACACACTCGATGCCTCTGCATTTGATATTCTGATCGACTTCACCCACCCAAGCGCAACCACCGGGCACCTGGACTTTTGCAAACAGAACAACAAACGTATGGTGATCGGCACCACGGGATGCGATTCGACGCTCGAGCAGAAAATCGAAGATACCGGTAAAAGCATCCCCATTCTCTACGCGCCTAATATGAGTGTCGGCGTCAATCTGTGTCTCGAACTACTGAAGATGTCTGCGCAGGTGCTGGGCGATACGGTCGACATAGAAATCATTGAAGCACATCATCGCAACAAGGTGGACGCTCCGTCAGGTACTGCGCTGAAAATGGGGTCGGTGATTGCCGACGAGCTAGGCCGTGATCTCAGCGAATGTGCAGTGTACGGCCGCGAAGGTCAGACTGGTGCCAGGGAGCGTGGCACGATTGGTTTCGAAACCATTCGTGCGGGTGACATTGTAGGCGAGCATACTGTGTTATTTGCGGCTGAGGGTGAACGTATAGAGATTACCCACAAGGCGTCGAATCGAAGGACATTCGCGCACGGGGCTATGCGAGCCTGCCGTTGGCTGGAAACCCGGCAGGCCGGTGTTTATAGCATGCAGGATGTTCTCGGTATAGGGTGAATTCACTTTAGATTGGGGTTATAACTAATTGTATTAAATAGTTTATTTATATTTTCAGCCATCCATCTGCACAATGGGAAAGTAGTGCGCTTCGTGCCTGGAGATACCGGCAACCCCGTCATTTTTCACACATTCGAATTCCTGCACACAGCGCTGGGCAGCTAAGGGTGCCAGATGGTCACAGGTCGTCAATTACTGCGGCACCAATGAGCTGAAACAGGATTCAGCGGTGCGGGAACAGTTGATGCGGCTCGAAATAGAGTTGACCACCCGCTATCCCGATAACCTGAACGCCAGCCAGTTTCAGCTGATTGCCCGCAGACACTCGTTAAGCGCTTCGAGGCTGCTGTCAGACAGATTTTTATCTGTTCCCTGATTGCCTCAGCGCATCGTCACCAGTTCTTCAGAACTGGTCGGGTGAATGGCCACCGTATCATCAAAGTCCTTCTTGCAGGCACCCATACGAATTGCGACAGCAAAGCCCTGCAACATTTCGTCGACGGCAGGGCCGATCATGTGGCAGCCGATTATTTTTTCCTCTTCATCGAGACAAACCAGTTTCATTGCGGTCGGCACATCGTGTCCGCTGATCGAATTGAACATGCCGGTAAACCGGGTTTGATAGATCCGTACCCGGTCACCGTACTCTTCGCGCGCTGCCGCTTCGGTGGCACCGATGGTCGCAATCGGCGGGTGACTGAAAACGACGGTTGGAATCAGTTCGTAATCGAGGTGACGCTCAGTTTGTCCGTTATACAGTCGGTCAGCGAGACGCCTGCCGGCTGCAATCGCAACGGGGGTCAGGGCTGCGCGACCGGTGACATCGCCAAGTGCGAAAATATTGCTCTGGTTGGTACGCTGGTACAGGTCTGAGTCGATGAATCCTTTTTCCGTGGTAGCGACGCCTGCCTTACCGAGCTCCAGCGAGCCAAGGTCGGCCCGTCTGCCAATGGCATAAATGACCTGGTCGACATCTTCCATACCGACGCCGTGACTATCCTGCAGTTCAAGCTTGCCTGAAGCACTGCGCTCGATTGAGGTAATCTGACACCGCATCCGCAGTTCAATCCCCGACTGACCCAGGCGTTCCAGCAGCGTGGTTTGCAACAGGCTGTCGAATTCGCCAAGAACATGTTCTTTGCGTAAATACAGGCTCACTTCAGTGCCGAGTGTCGCCAGCACACCCGCCAGTTCGACCGCGATATAGCCTGACCCGACTATCGCAACGCGTGCTGGTTGCTGCTCTAGCGCAAAAAAACCGTCCGAGGTGATCGCGTGTTCCACACCCGGGACATCGGGAAGTGTCGGTTCCGTGCCGGTTGAAATGACGATATCGCGCGCACTGTAGTGTTTGCCGTCAACCGAGATGGTATTGGCATCTACAAAGCAGGCGTCACCCACAATCTCATCGATGCCAAGGTCTTTAAGGTAACCGTGATACCAGGTATTGATACCGCTAATGTATTTCTCGCGCTTTGCGACCAGTTTGGACCAGTCAAAGCTGTTTCGTGTCAGGTCATAGCCGTAGCCTCCCGCATCTTCGATCATCTCCGCGAGGTTGGCACCGAACCACATAATCTTTTTGGGCACGCAGCCAACATTGACACAGGTGCCGCCCATCTTGCCACGCTCGACCACCGCGCAACGCTGACCATAACTGGCGGCGCGTTCAACCACTGAAAGACCGCCGCTACCGGCGCCGAGTGCTATCAGGTCGTAATCGAATTCGTGAGCCATTAGTTTGTGAGCCATTAGTTCGTGATCCATGGAGTGTCCACTTTTCCGGACTGCACTGTAGCAGTTTTAAGATGGATTTTTTACCCCTCGAAGGACATAATTCACGCAACTACTCAGCCGGCTATGAAAATGTTCAGAGTAATTGTATTCCTCATATCACACGGTCTCGCAATGGCAGGGGGAGTCGCGCTGGGTATCTATCTGCTCCCTATCCTGATCGCGCCCGATGCACCCAGCGATACCGAGGTGGCAAGCGTCTCCGATAAGGCGATTTTCACGGCGCAGTTCAAAATGGATTTACCCGGTAGCGATTTCCTGCACTGGGGTGAGGGCGAGCTGTCGATATCAACGCGCCGCGTCAGTTTTACCGGCGAGCTTGCACCCGGACCGGATTATCGGTTGTACCTTACCCCCCAGCTGGTATTGGATGAGCAGGAATTTCTCGCGATAAAGGATCAATCGGCATATGTAGGCGACATCAAGACTTTCGATAATTTCATTTTAAATATGCCGAAGACTATCAACCCTGCTGATTTTACCGCGGTGGTGGTGTGGTGTGAAACCTTTGGCGAATTCATTACCGCCGCGAGTTATCAATAGTGCGCCAGAAAGATCGCTAGACATCCATTAAAGCCCCGCTTTTCTGGTTTCCATGGATGCGGCAAAGATGCATTCCCATATCTCGACCTGCAGTTTTCTCCGCAGAGAGTTGTATGTCTCCCGTGCTTAGAGATTATCGCTAATTCGTCTCTGATCGACAGGCAGGCAACTCACATCGGCACTGGCGCACCGTTAAAGCTGAAGCCACAGTAAACTTATCTGCAGCAGGGAGGCGGCCTATTTATAACGTCTATATTATTCTTGCGGGCCCCACAGGATGCGGTCGAGGCTATTGTCATTTTCGGCTTCGATAATCTTGAGGCCATCAAAACGAATGCCTTCGCGTTTTAATAATTGAGCCTGCTCGCGGTAGGAGTCGGAGCCTGGTTCAAATGCCAGTGTTCGGTTTGATCGCACCACGCGGAACCAGGGCAGGGGTTCCGGTGAGCGGCCCAGTGCCGCGCCTACCATGCGCGAATAGCGCGGAAACCCTGCCGCCCTCGCCACTTCGCCATAACCCATTACACGGCCTGCCGGGATCGATGCAACCACATCCCATACGCGGTGATCGAACTTGTCATGAAATTGAGTCATCGATCGAGTTTACTACCCCTTTGAGACACTGCAAGAAAATAGACCGGTATTGAACGAGCCGGGATATTGGTGATGAAAAATTCGAGCATTAGTACTCTAGTCTCAATTCATGATCCAGTCGCAACGGGAATTAGGTCGCTGATAGCCAACGTTCACAGAGATTGTATTTAGTTCGCGGTGAGAGCGCGGTAGCGGACAGGAATCATCCCCGATTTTGCCAGATGCTGGGGACAAAGCGCGCAGATCTGGCAACCTGACACATCACATCGTGATCGACTACGGCGTAAACCCCATAAAGAGGGGAATTGACTTTAATTAATTACTATAACTACTTGAATTAAAATAATTATATTAATTTTTAATGATCGATTCTCCAGGCATCAGATCAGCTGGTACCGACCAGCCGTCACAAACTAGCTGTCACTGATGGTGTTCACGCTGACCGAGTAGCACCAGTCGTCGCACCTCGGCCACCGCCACGCTGATGGTCGGAAAATCCACGGTTCGCATCGCGCTGAATTCGTTCAACATACTGTCGTAACGTTCGAGGGCCACAGCATTCTGCTCCTCCCAGATAGCCATCGCCTTTCCGGTATGGCGCTTGTTTTCAACGATGTTCAACACCAGTTCCGTCAAATTGCGCTGGTTGGCATGTAAATCATTGCGCAGGTTGAGGATGGCCAGATGGTTCCAGTGATTACGCACGATCGTTTGCGAGATGGCATCACGAATCCAGTGCAGTTGCAGGCGTTCAGAAACGGTATAAAACAGCTTCGCTACAACCCCTATATCAATGCCCAGATTCGTCTTGACCTCGATAATATCAAAGGCTGACGCCAGCGCGGTTTTGTCGACCAGTTCCTGTGCCAGCGCGGCTGGCAGTCGATACTTGATAAACAAACGTTTGCTGGCCAGATAATTCTTGCGTGACTGGCCAATGATTGAACCCGAAATGACCCCTAGTAAGCTCTGAGTATCGGATTTATAGCGCCGTATGACCTCGCTGACATTGAAATCAGAGGGTTGATGACGCAGTAACCAGCTGATGGAGCGTTCCAGCAGGCCGCTGACCGCACGGAAGCTCTCGTAACGATCATGTTCGTTAACGACGTTGTCCAGTTGCTCAAGCCTGCGCCAGGTATCGTACAGGCCAAACACCTCGACGCAAACCACGTAAGCCTTGGCGATATCCTCGATGCTTGAACCGGTTTCCTCGCGTATCCTCGAGCCGAAACCAATGCCGATATTATTGGCGATCTGGTTACTCAAAATGGTCGCGATGATTTCCTTGCGCAACGGGTGTTTGAGAATTTCACTGGCGAAACGTTTGCGAA
>Ga0102815_10001781_pt1 | contig 13356 bp, 9 predicted proteins | sample ColrivemetaGS759_FD_79113 | JGI IMG/M metagenome (GOLD analysis project Ga0102815, IMG submission 79113) | Estuarine microbial communities from the Columbia River estuary - Ebb tide ETM metaG S.759 | ecosystem: Environmental > Aquatic > Marine > Intertidal zone > Estuary | place: USA: Columbia...
CCGATTGAGGCGCTCGGCACCGAGTTTATCGAATTCGCGACGCAAGGTGCCGAAGGCGACGCCATCGCGACGCTCTTGAAAACATTGGGCTTTACGAAAACAGGCCGCCATGTCGCCAAGGATATGAGCCTGTGGCAGCAAGGCGAGATTCGCATCGTGTTGAACGCGGAAACCAAGGGCCACGCGCATCATTCTTATATCGTGCGGCGCACTAATGTTTGCGATATTGGGCTAAACGTCGCCTCGACTGCGGACACGGTGACGCGTGCCACGGCGCTTGGCTCAAGACGATTTGAGCAAGTCAAAGGCAGCGGCGAACTGGATATCCCGGCAATTCAAGGGCTGGGTGGCTCGGTTTTGCACTTCATCGACGACGATTTGCGCGCCGTTTGGGATGTGGAATTCACCAAAGAACACGGGCCGCAGGTTGGAGCTGGCCTGACCCGCATCGACCACATCGCACAGACGATGAGTTACGACGAAATGCTCAGTTGGTCGCTGTTTTACACGACGCTGTTCGATATGGAAAAGGCCCCGATGGTCGATGTGATCGACCCTGACGGCTTGGTGCGCAGCCGCGCGCTGACCTCGCATGACGGGCAGTTCCGCATCACGCTGAACGGTGCCGAAACCCACCGCACCTTGGCGGGTAGCTTTCTGGCCGACAGCTTTGGCGCGTCGGTGCAGCATGTGGCGTTTGCCTCGGATGACATCTTTGCCACGGCGCAAAAGCTGGCCGAGCTGGGCTTTGCACCACTGCCGATCCCAGAGAATTACTACGCCGATCTCGCGGCCCGGTTCGATCTTGAGCCAGGGTTTCTGGCTGATTTGAAGGCCGCCAATATCCTCTATGATCGCGACGGCGAGGGCGAATTCCTGCAACTGTATTCGCGTCCCTTCGCGAGCTCGATGTTCTTCGAAATTGTCGAACGTCGGACCGGGTATTCCGGCTACGGCGCACCCAACGCCCCGTTCCGCATCGCCGCCCAAAAGCGCCTCGCGCGGCCTAAGGGAATGCCGAGCCGCTAGCAAAACTAGGACGGGTGGCTTTGCGAATTTCTAGGCTGTGGAACGATAGCGGGGCGACACACTGTGCCGCCCCGCTATCGTTTTGATCACCTCACCCGGCCCCGGAGCGCCGCTGCGTCAAGCCGCGTTAGCTGCGCCCTTTCCACGGAACCAGCCAGTTTTCGGCCATGCGCATCAGGATGTCGATGCAGTAGCCAATGACACCGATCAGAATGATCCCCATGATCACGATATCGGTGAGCTGAAACTTCGAGGCCGCGACGATCATCTGACCGGCACCTTGTTCAGCCGCAACGAGTTCGGCGGCGACAACCGTGCCCCAACAAACCCCCATCGCAACCCGCGCGCCTGTGAAAATCTCAGGCAAGCTGTTGGGAATAATAACATGGCGCATGATCTGGCTTTTCGACGCGCCAAGCGAATAGGCGGCATGGATTTTTGAGATCGACACGCCCGAGACCCCGGATCGCGCCGCAATGGTCATGATCCAGAGTGCTGCGAGGAACAGCAGGAATATCTTGCCGCTCTCATCAATGCCGAACCAGATGATCACCAAGGGGATCAGCGCCAAGGGTGGCACGGGGCGCATGAATTCGACAATCGGGTCAAACCAGCCGCGGAACCAATTGCTAAGCCCCATCGCGTAGCCCAGCGGGATGCCAACGGCTGCCCCCAGCGCGAAACCGGCCAGCACGCGAAACAGCGAATATCCGACGTGTTCAGCAAGAGTGAAGCCGCGATACCCGTCGCGTGAAATTTCGACCAGCCGCACCCAGACATCTTCGGGCGCAGGCAGCCAGATTTTCTCCATTTGCCAGCCCGCATAGGGCGTTAAGCGCACCGTACCACGGCGGCTGAGGGTCACGGTGCCGTCGCCGACATTAACTTCGCCAACCTCGGGTTCAAGCGGTGTGCCATTGATCGCGACAACGCGGTAGCCGTCGTCATCAGCGCCAATATCATTCTCGCCAGTGCGCACCAAGCTAGAGCGACCGCCGCCGACCGCGAAACTGTCATCAAGGGCGAACCCGTCGCCCTCGCTATCACCAGCCGGAGCCTCGACGGTCTCACCGACCAAATGCACGAGAATGCGCACCGTGGCGTCATCGCGCTCGCCAGCCGCGTTTTCGGCGGTATAGGTGAATTCGGTTTCGCCCAAGAAGGGGCCGGGCACATGGATCGGGGTCAGCACCGACCCCGTGAACGCGCCCCAGATCAGGAAAATCGCCAGCACCGAGATGATCGACGCGGCGCGCGTCGGGCGCACGGCGCTTTCGTCACCAAAGGTCACGGTTTTGAGCGAGGTAAAGTCGCGACGTTTGTCGCGCATCGAGCCGAACAGCTTCACGGCAAAGAAAGCGGCGACAAAGATGATGACATAGGCGGCGGCGATCAGCATTAGGCTTCTCCTCCGGTGCGACCCATGATTTCTTCTTCCATGTCCCAGATCATCCCCAAGATTTCCTCGCGGGTTTCACCGAATTCTGCGGTTTTCTTCACGTCGCGCAGATCGGCATCGACCCCCTGCGAGGCGAAGGGCAGTTTGTATTCTTTATGAATGCGACCGGGGCGCGGGGCCATGACCAACAGACGTTCCCCCAGCAGCAGAGCCTCTTCGACCGAGTGGGTGATCAGGATGATGGTCTTGCCGGTCTCTTTCCACAGTTTCAGAACCAGTCCCTGCATCTTTTCGCGCGTCAACGCATCGAGCGCGCCAAGCGGTTCGTCCATCAAGATCACGTCCGGATCATTGGCCAAACAACGGGCCAGCGCCACGCGCTGTTGCATCCCGCCGGACAATTCATAGACCGCTTTCTCCTTGAATTCCTGCAAGCCGACAACATCGAGCAGATGGTCGGTGATCTGATCGCGCTCGGCTTTGGGCATGCCCTTCATGCGCGGGCCGAAATCGACATTCTGACGCACGCTCATCCATTCAAACAGCGCGCCTTTTTGAAAGACCATGCCCCGTTCGGCATCTGGCCCTTTCACGTAATGGCCGTTCAATTCGATGGTGCCAGAGGTTGGCGCAAGAAACCCGGCGAGGATGTTCAAGAGCGTGGTCTTGCCGCAGCCTGATGGGCCGAGGACGGACATCAATTCGCCCTTGCCGATTTCCAGCGAGATGTCTTTGAGCGCCTGAACCGCACCGCCATTGGGCAGATCGAACCGCATGGATATCTTATCGAGCACCAGCCCGGTCGTCGTGGTCATTCCAAAATCCTGCCCAAAATCCTGCCCAAAATCCAGCACTGGCAAAGAAGAATGGCGCGAGGGATTGCCCCCCGCGCCATTCGTGTCGGTTGGCTTACATGCCCTGTGCGGCCATCAGCGGTCCGGTGTTCACAGCACTTTCATAGCTGTCACGGGCGGAGTCGATATTCCCGGTGGCGACGAAGAAATCTGCCACTTCCTTGAGGAATGCCTGCGTACCGCCACCGAGCCAAGCCGGTGACAACTGGTCCGCGATCGATGGGAATACAAAGCCTGCCAAGGTCGCGGCGGTGCCTTCTTCGTCCATACCAGCGTCAGCCGCGATCACGGGAAGCATCTCAGCGGTGTGCTCGCCCGAGTTCCACATTGCGTTCATCCGCGCTGTGATGCCGACGAAGCCCGCCAGCAGCTCTGGCTCGTCTTCCGCGAATGAGGCCGGAACCGAGGTCACGTCGAGCACGTAGATGCCGAGTGCCTCTTTCTCTTCGCCCGTTAGCAGCACGTTGCCGTGCTCGAGCATACGACGCAGCGCGCCACCCCAGCCACAGGCCATATCGAGCGACCCCTGAGCCAGAGCCGCAGCACTATCTGCCGGGGCCATATCAACCACTTCGAGGCTGGAAACGTCGATGCCAAAATGGCCCATCTGACGCAGGAAACCGTAATGCGCAGCGGTGCCGATTGGCACGCCGACGCGGGCACCTGCAAGATCGCCCACGTTGCTGGCGTCGATTTCGCGATCCGCATGGACAACGCAGTTATCGTTGTTGGAATAGCTGACGGCCACGTCAACAATCTGCAAATCCTGACCCGCCGACGCGGCGACGACGAAAGGCGGCACACCTTGGCTGACCGAGATATGCACATCGCCCGAGGCCATGGCTGCCGACATCGCGGTGCCGGTATCGAAGGCACGCCAATTGATCGCGACGCCCAGTTCTTCTTCATAAGTGCCCATCTGGCGGGCGTATTGGAACGGCATCGGCCACTCTAGGAAGTACGCGACGGTGATCTCATCAAGCGCCGAGGCTTGCCCGGCACCCATCATTGATACGCCCGTAGCGAGGGCCAATACGGCGCTCTTTCCAACGAATTTCATTTCGATCTCCCTGTTTTTGTCTCAGTTCGTTTCTTTTCATTGCCGGTTTGTTCAATTTGCAAACGAATGCAAACTCCCGGTCAAGATTAGTTTCGCCGCTTTTCCTTAGGTTTGGGAAAAAAACTATCCTCTCGAATAATTTCGAATTATGGTTTCGAAAGGATCGAATATCACGTGCGCGCCGTCGGCACATCTTACAGGGTCACGCATGCCAAACAATCAATTGAGTATTCAGGGCCTGAATGTTTTCCTGCATCTGTCCAAATCCGGCTCGATGCAGAAGGCCGCCGTTGACCTCGGACTCTCGATCAGCACCGTCTCGCATCACATGCGAAATGTTGAGGAAAGTGTCGGCGTGAGCCTGCTGGATCACTCCAGACGCCCGATGTCGCTGACCCCTGCGGGGGCCATTTTTGCGCGTCATGTCGAACAAGGACTGCGCAGCATCCGGCTGGGCGCGAATGAATTGGCCAGTGGAAATCTGCCTGTTGTCCGCGAGTTACGGCTGGGCAACATCGACGATTTTGACGCCGAGGTCGGCCCCGAATTGGCGCAGATCCTTGCCAAGGCCATGCCAAACTGCGCGTTTGAGCATTATACACAGCCCAGCCATGAGATCATTCGCATGCTGTTGGATCGCAAGTTGGATGCCGGAGTTTCGACGCGGCCCGCCAGCGACATTGGCGGATTGCTCGAGTATCCCATTTTGCGCGATCCGTTCGTGATCGCCCTGCCCACCTCAAGCACCGTCGCCCCGGCGCTGTTCCTCGAAGGGAAATCTGGGCTGCCGCTGCTGCGGTATTCACGCAATCTACAAGTCGGCAATCTGATTGAAACGCATCTGCGGCGAATCAAAGTGTCGCTTCCCAACCGATTTGAGCTTGAGAGCAACCAGTCGATGATGGGAATGGTGGCGGATGGCAGCGGCTGGGCGATTACCACACCGACCAGCTATTTCCGCGCCAAACGGTTCCGCGGCCGCATCACCCTGCTGCCCTTCCCCGGCAAAGGGTTCTACCGCACGCTATCGGTGTTCACCGCCGACGATTACCCAGCCTCCATGGCCGAGATGATCTCCTCGAGCCTGCGGCGATTGATCAGCCAGTTTTTTGTGACACCGGTGACTCACACGCTGCCGTGGCTGTCGAATGATTTCCGCGTGCTCAACAGCGGCGATTGATTTGGTCGGCACAAATCATGGGATAGGATCGCTAACTTCTTCGAAAGTGACTTTCGATTTTTTGGCAACTGATGCGGCTTAGTTGACGAAACCCTCGGGGCGGATGCTCCTTGGCGGGGTAGCCAACAAGTAGGAAGTGCAAATCCATGAAGGGTTCAGCGCGTGTCGTGGTCATCGGCGGGGGAATTGCGGGGTGCTCAACACTCTATCACCTGACCCAAGAGGGTTGGAGCGATGTTGTTTTGCTCGAGCGCAACGAACTGACCAGCGGGACGACGTGGCATTCGGCGGCGCAAGTGACGAATTTCGGCATGAACCAGACGATGGTCGGCCTGAAATCGCACTCCATCGCGCTGTATAAGGAACTTGCCGAGGATCCTGAGTACCCGATCAATTATCACCACGGTGACGGTGGTATCCGGCTGGCCAATACCGAAGCACAGATGCAGGGCTATCGCCATTTCGCCTCGATGGCGCGGGGGATGGGGGTTGAGTATGAAATCCTTGACGCACAAGAATGCGCGCGGCGGCATCCGCTGATCTCAACCGACCGGCTGCTTGGCGGGTTGTGGGATGGGATGGACGGCGACATTGACCCCGCACAACTGTGTCAGGCTTTGGCACGGCGGGCGCGCAAGGCCGGTGCCGAGGTGTATCGCAACACGCCCGTCACGGGGTTGACGCAGCACCGCGATGACACCTGGACCGTGCACACGGATCAGGGCGACATTACCTGCGAAATCGTCGTCAATGCCTGCGGTTACCGGGTGAACGAGGTCGGCGCGATGATGGGCGTGCATCATCCGGTGGCCTCGATGGAGCATCAGTATTTCCTGACCGAACCGATCCAGCAGATCACCGATTTTGGCAAACGTGTACCACTGCTGCGCTGCCCGATTGATGATTTCTATTCGCGGCAGGAGAAGCAAGGCCTGCTGGTGGGGTTCTATGAGCAGGACTGCAAAACGTGGGGGATGGACGGGATCGACCCGAAATTCGTCAATGCGCTCTGCCCCGATGACCTTGAGCGGGTGATGCCCGTGCTGGAAAACGTGTTCAAACGCATGCCGGTGCTGGAAGAGGTGGGCATCCACACCATCGTCAACGGCCCGATCACCTATACCATTGACGGCGCGCCTCTGGTCGGCCCGATCCCCGGCAAGCGCAACGCGTTTTGCATCATCGGCTTGCGGGCGGGCTTGGGCGAAGGCGGCGGCCACGGCTGGCTGCTGGCGCAACAGATCGTCCATGGCGAGGCCTGTTATGACACCTGGGTCATCGACCCGCGCCGATTTGTTGGCCACGCCAATGTGGAACTGACCGCGCTCAAGGCCATTGAGGATTATCAAAACGAGTTTCGGTTCCATTACCCGCATGAGCACCGGCCCGCCGGACGGCCCGCGAAGACCACACCCCTGACCCCGGTACTGGCCGCCGAGGGAGCGGAATTCACCGTGGTCAACGGGTGGGAACGGGTGGATTACATCAAGCCTTCGCCCGACTTCCACCCCAGCCTGAGTTTCAATTTTGACGAGGCATTCGACGTGGTCGGGGCTGAGATCCGCAATCTGACCGAAAACGTCGGACTGACCGAAGTCAGCGGGTTTAACCGGTTCGAGATCACGGGCGCGGATCGTCAGACGTTCTTGGATCGCCTGTTTTGCGGCACGGTGACGAAGCGAGATGGCCGCGTCGGATTGGGCTATCTTTTGAACCATCACGGCATGATCAAAGGCGAGGCGACGGTGGCAAACCTACCCGCCTCGGATCGTGGCCCGGCGCGGGTTTGGTATGGGTCGGCTGCGGCCAGTGAAACCCACGATATGGATTGGCTCACCGACCACCTGCACACCGATGAAGACGTGCAAATCCGCGGCCTGACCAACGATCAGACGATCCTTGTGCTGGCCGGACCAAAATCCCGCGCGGTCCTGTCAGCCTGTTCACGGGGCGATTGGTCGGCGGCGGCTTTCCCTTGGCTCAGCGTGCGAGAATGCTTCATCGGATTTGCGCCCGCCACGGTGATGGGTGTCAGTTTTTCGGGCGAACTCGCCTATGAAATCCATGTTCCCAACGCCTCGCTCTATGCCGCCTATCTCGCGCTGCGAAAGGCCGGAGCGGCATTTGGCATGACGCTGTTCGGCGCGCGCGCAGTGGACTCGATGCGCATGGAAAAAGGGTTTTTGCACTGGAAAGCCGATCTGCTGACCGAATTCGACCCATTCGAGACCGGCCTCGACCGGTTTGTGAAGCTCAAGAAAGGGGAATTCATCGGCAAAGACGCATTGGTGAAACGCCACGCGGCGGGGCCACAGCGCAAATTGGTGACGCTGAAACTCGACGCCACCCATGCACCCGCGCGCGGTGGGGCATCGCTGATGCGGGGTAAAACTGTTGTCGGCACCGTCACCTCTGCCGACTGGGGGCACCGCACAGGGCTCAACTTGGCTTATGCTTTTGTGCAGCCCGATCTTGCAGCGGTTGGAACCTTGTTAACCCTTGATATGTATGGCGATTTGATCGCGGCGGAGGTCATCACCCCCTCACCCTATGACCCCGAATTCACACGGATGCGGTCCTAATGGTACAGAAGTTCACCGGGTCCTTCACACAGCAAGAACCGATGCCACCCGAGGCCATAACCGCTGCACTCGCAGTGCTGAACACCGGGCGACTGCACCGCTATAACTTGCTCGCCGATGAGGTCGGCGAGGTGGCAATGCTCGAGGCGGAATACCGCGATTGGCAGGGCAGCACCTATTGCCTCGCGGTCACGTCGGGCGGGCAAGCGCTGCAAATCGCGATGCGGGCAGCTGGCGTTAAGACGGATGATGCGGTGCTCACAAACGGCTTCACGCTGGCCCCAGTGCCCGGCGCGATTGCGGCCGTCGGGGGACATGCCGTTTTGGTCGAAATCGACGAGAGCTTGCGTTTGGATCTGCACGACCTCGCGCGAAAAATCGAGACCAGTGGCGCCAAGTTTTTGCTGCTGTCGCATATGCGCGGCCACCTATGCGATATGGACCGACTGATGGAGATTTGCGACGCCAGCGATGTCAGTGTGATTGAAGATTGCGCGCATACGATGGGGGCGCTGTGGAACGGCAAACGGTCAGGGAATTTCGGCAAAGCGGCCTGTTTTTCGACACAGACCTATAAGCATCTGAACTCTGGCGAGGGTGGGTTTCTAACCACAGATGATGCTGAATTGGCGGCCCGGGCCACCATCCTATCGGGCAGCTATATGCTGTTTGAACGCCACGGCGCAGGGCCAAATGCCGATGATTTCGCGGCCGCCCGCTATGATATGCCGAATTGTTCGGCGCGCCTTGATGCCTTGCGCGCGGCGATTTTGCGGCCTCAATTGCCGTTGCTGACCCAAAATATTGAGCGTTGGAACGCGCGATACCGGATCGTTGAAGCGGGGTTAAAGGGCAACAATAGCATTGCGACCATTCATCGTCCGGCAGCGGAGAGCTTTGTCGGATCGTCCATTCAATTTCGCCTCCCCGGGTTTGACGCCAATCAGTGCAAAGCATTATTGCACGCGGCCGCTGCACGGGGGATCGAGCTGAAATGGTTTGGCAATTTCGAGCCGGTCGGCTTCACCTCGGCTCATCAAAGCTGGCGTTATGTCACGGGTCAGGCCCTGCCACAGACAGACGGTGTTCTGGCGACGCTCTTTGATATGCGTCTGCCGCTGACTTTTTCTGAAACCGACTGCGCCTTGATTGCATCGCTGATTTGCGACGCGGTGCGTGAAGTTTCACCCTAGAGGGTCGAGGTGCGTCGAAAGCGCACCGGGTTTACGTAAAGAATAGGTAAAAATGCCAGTCACCTATCTGAAACAGGCCACGCCGCGCCCGGCGACAGAAAACAGCGAAATACGCGAAAATGTTGCGCGTATGCTCGCAGAGATCGCGGAAAATGGCGAGATTGCGGTTCGCGATTACGCCCAAACGCTTGATCACTGGACTGGTGACATTGTGCTGTCAGCGGCTGATCGGCAGGCGGCGATTGACCGCGTGCCGGACGATCTCAAAGACGATATCCGCTTTGCACACAGGAATATCCGCCGATTTGCCGAGGCGCAGAAGGCGACGATGCAAGACTGCGAAATCGAGGTGATAGAGGGATTGATCGCGGGTCAAAAGCTGATCCCGGTTTCGAGTGCTGGCTGCTACGTGCCCGGAGGGCGATACAGCCACATTGCCAGCGCGCTGATGACGATCACGACGGCCAAAGTGGCGGGCGTTCCGCATATCACCGCCGTTTCGCCGACGCGGCCCGGCGTGGGCATCCCCGACGCGATCATCTACGCGATGGATTTGGCGGGGGCTGATCTGATCTTGAATCTGGGCGGCGTGCAGGGGATCGCGGCGATGGCGCAAGGGCTGTTTGGTGCCCCGCCCGCCGATATACTGGTCGGTCCCGGAAACAGTTATGTCGCCGAAGCCAAGCGCCTGCTGTTTGGAAAAATCGGCATCGATATGTTCGCGGGCCCAACGGATTCGCTGGTCATCGCCGATCACACAGCGTCGGTTGAGACGGTCGCGTGGGACTTGGTCAGCCAAGCTGAACACGGCGCCGACAGCCCTGTCTGGCTCGTCACCACCGATAAAGGTTTGGCGGCAGGGGTAATGGCGCGCGCGCCCGAATTGATCGAACAATTGCCTGAACCAAACGCCTCTGCGGCCCGTGCGGCTTGGTTTGAACGCGCCGAAGTGATCTTGTGCGACACGCGTGAAGATGCAGCCGCCGTTGCGGATCGCTATGCTCCTGAGCACCTTCAAGTTATGGCGGAAGATCTGGAGTGGTGGCTAGCGCGGCTTTCGGCCTATGGATCGTTGTTCTTGGGAAAGGACACCACCGTGTCCTTCGGCGACAAGGTTTCGGGGCCCAACCACGTACTGCCAACCAGTGGTGCTGCGCGTTATACAGGCGGGCTTTCAGTGCATAAATTCATCAAGACCGTCACCTGGCAACGCTGCACACCGGCGGCGTCGCGCGAATTGGCCTTGCGCACCGCACGCATCAGCCGGGTTGAGGGTATGGAAGGGCATGCGCGTGCAGCACTTCTCAGAGGTGAACCATAAGGAACCCATGGCGGCAGAAATGATGGCAAGCCGCCGCTTTCTGACTGCTGCCGGCCCTGGCCATTGACGTGATCGGCTACTGACGTGATCGAATGCGCTGCGACCAAGCGATGGGGCTATGACACCGAGGAGGTCATTTCGGCGAGAGAGTTTCGGTTCTTTCATTTGACGGTCAGTAATACGCCGTCGTTTCACGCCTCACTGAGCCATAGTTTTTTGCGGTTCGATTTCTATGGGCGTGTCGATCATGCCAACCTGCGTTTGCTCGCAGGATTCCAGAACAGACCGCAAAACCGCCAACCGGATCGGTTTTGGCAGACTGCCATCGAAACCGAGTGACAGATACCGGTCCACATCGCTGGGCAGGACATTTGCCGTCGCTGCCACGGCAAAAGCTGGCGCACGATCGAAATCTTTCTCGATTTGGCGCAGTATATCCAGCGTTTCAACGCCCGAAAACCCGGGCATCGAAATGTCTAACAGATAGACATCAAACGCTTGCAGCTCGGCTATACGGATGGCCGCCTGGCCGTCTTGAACGGTTTGCGCCTTGATGCCCATCAGCCGGAGCATCTTGCTGAGCACCCTGAGGTTGCCCAAACTGTCATCAGCGCATAACACGCGCAGCGACGAGAGGTCAGGTGGTGTCGTCTGCGTCGGTATGCGGGGTAACTCTGCAATCTCTTGGGTGCGTCGCAAGGGCAATTCGATGGTAAAACGGCTACCTTTGCCCGGCTCGCTTTCAACGCTTATCTTGCCATTCATCAGTTTCACCAACCGGTGCACGATCGCCATACCCAGACCGGTGCCGCCAAAACGCCTCGTGATCCCCTCATCGGCTTGGGAGAATTCATCAAAAATCGCGTCGACCTGGGCTTTGTTCATACCGATCCCGGTATCTTCGACGACCACGCGCACCTGATCTGTCCCGCTAACCGTCACACGAACGTGGCCTTGCTCGGTAAATTTCACCGAATTCCCAACGACATTGTGCAGGACTTGCGCCACCCGGTGCGGATCGCCTTGCCAAAACCCAACCGCGTCTGGCTGCGTGTCGATGATCAAGGCCACACCGCGTTCCTTGCATTTTGTACTGTGGCTGACCTCAATCTGATGAAGCAATGCTGCCAGATCAAATGGGCGATCTTCGATCTTGACGGCATTTGCGTCGAGCTTCGAAACGTCCAGAATATCATTCAGGATATGGATTAGAAGGTCTCCGGAATTCTGAATATGGCCAACGATTTCACGCTCTTCGCCCGGTCTGACGAGACCCTGCAACACGTCGGCAAGCCCGAGAACGGAGTTGAGCGGTGTCCGGATTTCATGGCTCATATGCGCTAAAAAGCGACCCCGCGTTTGGGCCAGATCCTGTGCGTGCTGCCGCGCGGCTTCAAGAGACACATTCAACCGCGCCGCCCGCAAGGCTATAAGTGCAAAGCTCCATTGCAATGCGGAATAGGCGAAGACAAAGGCGTTCAGTGCCGAAACCGTGACAATTACCAGCTCCGAAGCGCCGACTGCCAGCAACAGCAACCGCAGACAGAATACCGCCGATATCGCAAAAAACGGTGCACCGATGAGCAGGCCAATTTCCCGCCCAAAGGGACGCGCTGTGCGCCAAACGATCAGCCCCATTGAAAACGCCATCGCACCGTTGCAAACTGCAGCGACGGCCAAGAGAACTCCTAGATCTGTCACCAAGAAAGCCGTAAGCCATTGCAAACCCATGCTTCCTGCACTGATCGCAGCGAATGCTTTGAAATGTGGCCTTCCACCCAAGCCCGTCTGCATGGAAAAATACCCACACAGGAAGCCCAAATATGCCCCAGACATCGAAGTGCAGATGATGAATTTTTGTGGCAACACTTGGATGAACAGCACGGACAAAGCGCCGAAGAGCAACGCAAAATTGGCCGCGATCAACCACCCCGCGCCAGAGGTAAGATATGCATCGTCGATACGGCTGCGTCGGACCAACAGGCTAAGCAGCAATGAGACCAACACCATCGTGGCTGCAATCAGAATGACGATGCCAATTTCAACAGAGGTGTTCAAACTCGCTCCTTAAGGGGCAATCCCCTTCCCGTATTACTCAATTCCGCACGCGTTCCTTGATCACGGTGGGTACCTAGAACATGCCTGTGCGACGTTTTACACGATACCACGACGACTGCACCGCCGTTCGACGCTGCCGATAAAGCTAAGCGCATTGCGTTAACATCTTGTAATCACCAAACCATCTGCGTTTCTTCAAAGTCTTCGTTCCCATGCCGCAGGACCCACAAATAGTCCGACAGACCCTTTGCTCCGCTATGCATTTTCGCCCAAGACAACGCGTTGGCCTCGAATACGGCGAGAAGCACCAGCCAAGCCCGAAGGGTGTGAAGATCGAAACTTGGGTGGATAGAATTGCTCATGTCATCATGACCATATCTTTACGTGATAACACCCCGGCTGCGAAAGCGATCGTCGTCCTATGACCGATTGGTGAGGATTTCAGCCAAATACTCTGCCAAGTTGAGAAACTCATCATAGCGCGAATACAGCGGTGCGAAGCCAAAACGCATCGTGGATGGTGCGCGCCCAACGCGGGTTCATACTCGCGGGTAAATGCGAAGGGGTCGGCGTGCCCCATCCATCCGGCGAGCGGTGTTTGCACCTTCGCCACATGGCCGGTATAACACCATACGTAAGCTGGCGCGCCCGGTCCTCCGTTAAGGTAATTATCGGTGCAA
>Ga0102815_10001784_pt1 | contig 13341 bp, 8 predicted proteins | sample ColrivemetaGS759_FD_79113 | JGI IMG/M metagenome (GOLD analysis project Ga0102815, IMG submission 79113) | Estuarine microbial communities from the Columbia River estuary - Ebb tide ETM metaG S.759 | ecosystem: Environmental > Aquatic > Marine > Intertidal zone > Estuary | place: USA: Columbia...
ATAAAAATCTATATCTAGATTTGAATAATGTTCATCATATCTCCATTCGGGTAATAAAGATAAAAATGTAAATAAATTATTATATAAAATATTATACTTGTGCTTGTAAGATTTATTATAATAACTCATATATTTTTTATTAAACGTTTTTGAAAGTAGCCAAAAATTACTAGCAGTAGAATAATCATCTATAAAAAAATAGATTTTATATATTATATCATATGATAATTGAGTAAATTCATTGATCTTTTCCATACTAATTTATAGAAACAAAAAAAATAACCTAATATACGTGTCTAATATGTATTTAAAAAAATGAATTATTTTAAATTACGAAACTATATTACATGGAAAGATTTTACAAACATAATCTTATAAAAATACCAGATGATTTTTATAAAAATGATATAGAGATGCAAATTATAGAATGGTGGGCACAAGATGAAGAAGACGATGACACCGAAGATATTGAAGACGATAATCAAAACGAACTTAATACTGATGTGTATACAATAAGATGTTTTGGAGTAACACAAAGTGGTATTTCAGTAACTTGTAAAATAACTGGATTTAAGCCCTTTTATTATATAAAAGTTCCAAATACATTTAGTAAAATACATTTAGGGTATTTTTTGAAACATATTGAATCAAGTTATTTTTTAAAATCATTTAGTCAACCGTTAGTAAAGGAAAATGGAAAACATAGATCGTGTATTGAACAAAAAAAGGATTTATTTGGTTTTAGAAATGGAAAGGAATACAAGTATGTAAAATTGGTTTTTAATAATTATTCGGCTTTAATGAAGAGTAGATACTTGTTTAAAAAGGCAATAGAGATTGCAAATGTAACGAAACGTCCAACTAAATTTAAATTATATGAAAGTAATTTTGAGCCATTTATGCGTTATTGTCATATCAAGGATATTTTGATGGCAGGTTGGATTCGTTTACCAAAAGGTAAATATAATATTACGAGTGATTCAGCTACTACTCAAGTTGAATTATCGATTGATAGAAAACTAATCGTTTCAATGAAAGAACATCAAGATCTTGCAAATTTTTTACAAGCATCTTGGGATATTGAAGTATATAGTCACGATAGAACATTTCCTGATCCTAAATATAAAATTACAAAAAATGGAAATGTCGAATATCCGAATGAAATTTTTCAAATAGCAACTACATATAAATACGTAAAAGGTAACACGTCAAATAAAGATGGGTTTTTGGTAAAGCATTTATTAACATTAAAACGTTGTGAATCTATAGATGATCCAAATGTAATTGTCGAAGAATGTAAAACAGAAAAAGAATTAATTAAACGTTGGGTAGACACAGTTTCTATGATGGATCCAGATATTTTTTACACTTACAATGGTGATTCATTTGATTGTATGTATTTGGTAGAAAGAGCTGAATTATTAGGTTTGGTTACATCTAAACGTACTGGAACAAAAACATATAAGGATGGATATCTTTTGAAAAAGTTGAGTAGAATGACATCAAAAGCAGCAGATATTAAGAAAGAATATTTTAGTTCTAGTGCATATGGTGACAGTGAATTCAATCGTGTATACATACCAGGAAGATTAAATTATGATTTATTAATTCATTATAAACGTGGTATGAAAAAATATGCTAGTTATAAGTTGGATAACATTGCATCTGAAATTTTAGGTCAAAACAAACATGATGTAAGTGCAAAAGATATTTTTGATTTTTATCAACGTGGTTCACCAGAAGAGATATGCAAAATTGCGAAATATTGTATCCAAGATACAGCTTTGTTACAAAGATTAGTTGATAAACAGCTCATTTTAATTACAATTATGCAGTTGGCAAACGTTACATTTGTTCCTATTGGATTTTTAACAACTCGTGGTCAAACTATAAAGGTATATTCACAGATTTTGAGGAAAGCTAGACAAATGAATTTTTTAGTACCACATACAAATTTTAATGAAGATGCATATGCATTGTTTATAAAATGTAAGGATCCTCATCCTTTTGAAAATGATGATATTGGTGAATATGTTGAAGTTAATTGTGGTAAAAGTCAGAATGAATCTAACAAACCATTAGTTTTGATGGCTAAATTATCAGAAATAATAGATGATCATACGTTTGTTGTTTTTTCAGATACAGAAATCAAACGTGATTTTTTCAATATCAAGTTTCGTTACAAAAGAAATGATTATTATGTTACAAGAATGTGGTCAAATGATGATGCTATAGATGACAGTTTTACAGGAGCTACTGTTTTAGAACCTATACCTGGAATGTACAAGGATAATATAGCTGTGTTGGATTTTGCAAGTTTGTATCCAACAATTATGATTAGTAGAAATTTATGTTATAGTTCATTTGTGTTAGATGAACAGTATTTGGGTATTCCAGATGTAAATTATGAAAAGATTGCGTGGGATGATAAAGTAGAATATAAATTACGTCAGACTTGTGAAGGTGTTGGTAAAAGTGGTAAAAGTAAAGGACAAGTATGTGGTAAACAAGCTTATTTTGAAGTAAAGAATGAATTAGATGTAACAAACTATTATTGTCGTATTCACGATCCTTTAAAAAAGTCAAGAGAGTCTGATGAAAAATATCAAAAACGAGATGTTAGTTATAACTATACAGTAGTACAACCACATACAAATCCTGAAACGGGAGAAATTGTTAACAAAGGTGTACTACCAGCATTATTAGAGGAATTGTATTCGGAAAGAAAACGTGTAAAACGTGAAATGGCACGAGCAGCAGCAGAAGGAAATAAGTTGTTGGAAAGTATTCTTGATTCTACACAATTGGCTATTAAAGTATCATTGAATTCTACTTATGGTTTCCTTGGAAGAGGACAAGGAAATCTTATTTTAAAAGAACTTGGTTCAATTGTTACTGCAGTAGGTAGAATGCTTATTGAACAAAGTAAAGAATATGCAGAAGGACCTTTTATTGATTACATTAGAGAAAATAATTTATTAAAACAAAAGATAGAATACCGAGATTATGGTTTGAGCGAAAGTGAAAAACGTATGGTGTTGAAATCTTTTAGTATTTAAAAATCGTGATAGAACATATAAGAAAAAGAAACCATAAATAAGTTTAATTTAATCGTATATTAATATTTTTTATTATTATTATTATTTAATCCAAATATGTTTATTTAATTAAATTTATTTAAAAATGAATAAAATATAAACATAAAAAGATGGAAACTTTTGTTGTACATTCTAAAACACCTGTTGACATTAAAACACTTATACAAACTAGTTCTATACAAATTTATGATCAAAATAAGTTAATAGATAAATTAAAGGAACATTTTGACGATGAAGAACAAAGATTATATGTATCTAACTTGTTCTTATACTTAAATTACCACCCTATTAACGATTTTGTTGTAAACTTGGAAAACGTATGGAAATTTATAGGTTTTTCAAACAAGGCAAATGCAAAAAGATTACTAAAACAACATTTTACTGAAAATAAAGACTATAAAATAGTTTTCATCCGTTCGGATGAAAACCCATCGAATACAAATTTAGGTGGTAGACCTCAAGAAACTATAATGATGAATATAAATACATTTAAAAAATTATGTTTAAAATCAAATACAGATAATGCAGATAAAATACATGATTATTATATAAAATTAGAAATGGTTTATAACGAATTAATGAAAGAAGAAATAGGTCAAAAACAACTTGAAATTCAGAAACAAAAGGAATTGTTAGAAAAAGAGAAAGAAACTGCTGACAAGTTGTTGGAAGAAAAAGACAGATACATAGCACAGTTAAAACAACAAGAAGCTGTATCTCATTTATATATTGCGCATAATCCTGTTATTAAAAACTTGCACAAGATAGGTATTTTTACAAGTACAAAAACGAATGATGTATTTGTTAGACAAGAAAATCACAAGTCAAGTAATCCTCATTTTGAATATTTGTTTACATATGAAACTAAAAATGCAAAAATGATTGAAGATTTTGTAAAATTGTTATTAAAACATTTTAAAGTAAGCAAGCCAGAATGGTTTACAATTTCTTATGAAAGAATGAAACAAGTTGTAGATTTTGCTATTATGGTATATGACAATTATCATATTGAAGAAAATGTTGATAATTTAATTGAATTTATTAGTAGGTATCGCAGTAATCGTTTGGTGAATACAAATAAAGCTAGAATTCATGTTTCTAAAGATATTTATGAAATGTGGATTAAAGAAAATGTTGTAATAATTCCTGGAGCAAAAGTATCAACTGAATTGATATGTAAAGATTTTTATGAATGGTATCAGCAAAAGTATTCAGAAGATTTTGAAAAAAGTCATATTAAATTAGAAACTGGCAATTGGAGTACATCATTTCAAAAAGAAATTACAAATACTATAAGTGATATAACAAAATTAGAATACAAAGGGGGAATATCTTTGACAGATAGAAAAAGAGGTATTTATTTTCCTAAATGTGCTGGGTTTGTAGGTTTCGAGGTAAAAAGTATGAATACCAAGATTGAGTTTTTTGAAAATGTGATTTATGAAAAATATGTAAATGAATTCATTACTGTTACCAATGATCCAAAAAATAAAGTTGCGAGAAAAGAAATATTAGATCATTTTCTTGGTTGGGTAAAGGATAACAATTATGTTTCTAAGAATAGAATAATGTGTAGAACTGCTATATCTAGTATATTTAAAGATGTTTTAATGGAATCTATAGAAAAAATTACTGGTTTACAGTTAAAAGATGTATGTAAGTTAACATATTATGGATGTTTTGTTGGTATGAGTCATAATAAATACCCTTTTATTGGTAATGAATCTTCTGAAAAAGTTATATTATCAAATTCTGAAATTATCAAAAATCAAATTAACAATTGGTTGAAAAACCCAGATACAAATATTGCAAAATTATTCAAGAAAACAATTCAACAAAATAATACAATATCAAAAGAACAAGTTAAAATTATTATGAAGTCAAAATACAACATTGATTTAACTTGCAATACAAGAAAGCATAAATGGCATCTCGTATTTAATAAAAAAACTCTAAGTGATAATACTGAAATTTTTTATGTAAACGATGAAGCTCTTGAATATGCTAATTATAAATTGAATTATTAATTTTAAATATGTAAATTAATATGAATTCTACGGATGATTTTAATTTGATTTGGAAGGATTTTGAGATGGCATCTAAATATGAAACAAACAATACGTCAAGTAAACCTTTTCAGACGCATTTAAATGAAAAATCTGATGTGTGTAGTAATTGTTTAAGTAATAACTTGAGATATAATGATAATGATTGTGTTTGTCAAGATTGCGGTCTTGTTATAAAAGAAGATAGGTTAAATACAAACATTTCTTATGATAATACAACTATTCCTGCTAAATATAATAATAATTTCAATAGTAGAATATCTAAAATGCAAGAATGGTATATGTGGTCAAACGAAGAAAAAAATACATATAAACTAAAGACGTATGTAAAGAATTTATGTATTCGTTTAAAAATTATTGACTCATTAATTAACGATATAGTAGATACATCTGTTATGGTTATAAATTGTATTAAAAAAAACGATGGTACAAAGAGAGCTCGTGTAAAAGATGGTATTATACTTTGTTGTATTCATTATGTTTCTAAAGACACATCTACACCATATTCGTATTTGGATCTTGTTAAAGAAATGTATTTAGATATTAAATATGTAACTAGAGCAGAAAGAGTTATATTAGAACTAATTAATTCTAAAAAATTACATCTTGATAAAAATATAATATTAGAAACACGAAAACCATTTGATTATGTTAATAATATTATAAAAAAACACAAACTACAAATTAACTTTGATGTATTAAAGGATGTCAAAATATTAATTGAAATATGTGAAGATAACGATATTCTGTTAGATCATACACCTTTGTCTATTGGTGTAGGATGTTTTTATTATATATTACAATTTAAAAACATTGACATTGATCTAAAAATATTTTCAGAATTATATGGTTTATCATCTGTCACAATTATCAAAACATTTAACAAGTTAAAAACGTATGATAACCAAATTAAACAACTCTTAGAAATGTAACAAATGTACATGTATATCTTTTTAAAAATTAATTAAATCACCTCGATGATTTTTAATTAATTTTACCTTCCGTTTTATAATGAGTTGCATTCTTATCAAAAACCCAATGAAAATTATTAACGTGTACGTCAGTAAGAATTCTGTTTCTTAGACCTGGTGGTGATATTTTAACAGCTTTTGCAGCAGATGCTATATTTGGGTAATTTGTTCTTTCACCTGTATTACAGTTAATTCTAATAACAGGTTGGTCTTGCATTTGATCATCTGCACTTATCCCACTATATCTCCACAAATAACCTTGACATACATTTTTATTTCGTAATGCCACTCCGATAGCAGTACCTGTAGTCAATCCTAATGCTCTACCAGCTGCTTCTATACTTGGATAAGTACTTAACACTTTTCCTGTATCTTTGTCAACTTGATCAACTGAACGTTTTGATTTTCTAACAAATGGAACTTCCGGATCTGTATGTTCATTGCAAGTTTGATCCCTTTCGTTATAAATAATACGTTTAATATTTGTTAAATCGTTATTGGTTATTGTGTCTTCTAATCGTTTAATAATACTAAATGTTAATTGGACATCGTCAAAAGATCCTACAAAAGTGTCATTGTTAAGGAGTGTCAAATGACGTTTTAAAATATATACCAATGTCTTTTCTAAAAAAGGATGTTTGATATCTACAACTAATTTCATATCACCATTCTCAAAACTTGCTTTGTACACTTTTTTTCTAGTATCTAATGTAGCTCTTTTACACAAACCTATTTTATACTTGTTATTTTGTACTGGGTCTAAACATTCAAACGCAAACAATGAGTATCCACCAGATGTTTCTATTCGGTTGTGTGTTTTAAAACGTAGTTCATCTGTACTGGGTTTATACTTGTCAATTTGTTCTTGTAACTTTGTTAATTTTTCTTTTAATATATTATTTTCACCGGTAGTTTTAAATAATTCAGTTTGTAAACTATTATTCCGTTCAAGTAAACGCTTGTAGTTTTCCAAGTTATATTGATTTTGGTCAATGATTTCCTTTATATAATCTTCTAAATTTTCCAATGTAAAATCCGGATCGTGTTTACTCTTGTCAATACAAATAAGTTCTCTATAATTCATATCGCCAATCATAATATTTCTTATACGTCGTTTTAAAACTGGATGTTGTTTAATACAATTTTCAATTTCAATTGGATTAGTGACTTTAAAAACATTCTTTAACCTAAAATTTGTATACGTCTTCTTATGTGTTTTAACACGTTCTTGTAAATTATTACTCATACCAAATTTTACTAAACTTCCACCTACTGTATCTGTGTTATCAATTTTACCATAATATATACATTGGGTATTAACTGGAAATTGACTTAACAATGTTTTTTCTAATAATTCTTCTTTTTCCAATTCCGTTTGCTCTTGATGATATAATAATTCTTGTTCTTTATCTTCTAATTGTTGCCTTTGTTCTTCAAGTTGTTCTTTAATCATTTCATTATACACCATCTCCAATCGAATATAATAATCGTGTATTTTATCTGAATTTGATGTATTCGCTCGTAAACATAATTTTTTAAATGTATTTATATTTAACATTATAGTTTCTTGATTTAGACCTGCTCCTCCAATATTTTTCCCATCTTTTAGATTAACTACCTGCTCATCCATACGGATGAGCAGCTTTTGATAGTCTTTATTTTCAGTAAAATGCTGTTTTAATAATCTTTTTGCATTTGCTTTGTTTGAAAATCCTATAAATTTCCATACGTTTTCCAAGTTTACAACAAAATCGTTAATAGGGTGATAATTTAAGTATAAGAACAAATTTGTTACATATAAACGTTGTTCTTCTTCATCGAAATGTTTTTTTAGTCTTTCTATTAATTTTATTTTATCGTATGTTTCCAAAGAACTATTTTTAATCAAAGTTTTCATATCAATTGGTGTTTTTATTTCCATTTGTTTTATAATTTGTAATAAACTAATTCTTTAAATAAATTTAATTATATAAACGAAATTTAATTAAATAATCTATATATGATAAACTTTTTTGTTTTTGACAAAATATTATTTAATCAAATTTTACTGTATACTTTACATTGGTTTTTGATACACTTCTCGAGGCAGATATACTAAGAGGTTGACGTTTTTGTGCCGAATCTGGCTTTTCCTCGTCTTTTTTGGTTTTTTTACTTTTTAATGATATTTTCATATCTTGTTCAATGGTGCTTAAATTTGTTTTTACGTAATTTAATATATTATTTTCAAAGCACCATCTAAAGAAACATAATTGACCACAAGAAGTTTCAATGTAATCATCATCGTTGTAATAAAATAAGATCTTATTCTTACGACAGAATGGATCAAATTGCTTTTTACTGAACGATTTTAATTGTAATTTATAATTTTGATAAACGTCAATGGATCCTACTGCGCCATCAATAATCGTTCTATGTTTTTTTGAATAATTTGTGATAAACCAGTCTAAAATTCTTAAAGAAATAACACTATTTTGATCTATAATACTTTTAATTTGATCAATGTAAACGGAATTTGTGTAAAAATCAGTTAACGATTTCATTAACAAACTTAATTTTGTATCTATATCAAATTCACTTTTATCCAATTTTGTTTCAGTTCTATTAACTGACAGTGACATATATAATCTTTATTTACGCAAATTTTTAAATCAAATTTTACGCGTTATCACGTATTTATAAACAATAAAACAAAAAAAACAATGTTCAATTGCATTTAAAAACAATGTCGAGTTGCATTTAAGAAAAAATTGAAAAAAATTTTTAAAACATTACAATTATAAAATTATAACAACACTAACAAACAAAATGTCAATTATTAAAGCTGTCAATCTCGATTTAAACAAAGTTTCTTTTTCTGATGTTAAAACTGACAATCACGGACGTAAAATGGTTTATGTAAATTACAATGGCGGAAAGATTATGGTTCAAACACCAAAAATGTATGTCCCAAATGGTATTAAACGTTGGCGTAAGAAGGATGCCACTGATAACAAGGATGATTCTTTTGAATTGGAATTGTCTTTTGGTGGTGAAGATAAAGAAGATAAAAATTCTTTAGAAATTCGTGAATTTCATACTAAGCTTGAAGAATTTGACGATCTTGTAAAGAAGACTATTATGTCTAAGAGTAAGGAATGGTTGGGTAAACCAAAAGTATCAATGGAAACAATTGAAGATGCTTATTATTCACCATCAGTAAAAATTCCTACTGATAAAGATGGTAATATTCTTGATTATCCTTCTAGAGTTCGTGCTAAACTAGACAGAGAACGTGATAATTCTGATGGATTTACTGGACGATTCTTGAGTAACAAACGTTTCAAAACTCCTGTTTTAATTTTTGATGAAAACAAGAATCCTGTTGATTTGAATGAAAATACATTTGATACAGTAGTACCAAAAGGTAGTCAAGTTATCTGTGTATTAGAATTAGTCTATCTTAGTATCACTAGTAAAGTTTCAGCAAAATGGAAGTTGGTTCAATCAAAAGTATTCAGAAATCAACAAAGTATTACTGGATATGCTATGATTGATGAAGAATCTCAACAAGAAGACCTTGATACTGAAAACGATATTGTTGAAGCAACAAAACAACTAAGTATTAATGAAAATGAATCTTTGGAAGAAGTTGAACAAGAACTTGAAGAAGAACAAGAAGAAGAAGTTGTAGAGGAAGAAGAAGTTGTAGAGGAAGAAGAAGAAGTTGCTCCTCCTCCAAAAACAAAAGGTCGTGCAAAAAGAGGAGTTCAAGCTTAATTATCTAAAAAATAAAAAAATATAAAATGTTTTAAAACTTTAAAAAAATATAAAACTTTAAAAAAATATAAAACTTTAAAAAAATAAAAAATGTTTAAAAAATATTAAATTAAAATATTAAGTTAAAAATTAAGTTAAAAATTAAAAAAAAAAATCTTGATTTAAAGATAAGAAGCATTACTTAATAAAACAAGTATATACAAATAGACAAAAAATTTTGTAAATAAAGGTATTCTACCGATATTATTCGCTGTCCTGAATATGACATTAAACTATTCAGAGTCACTATGGCGGAGTGGTTAACGCGGCGGCCTGCTAAGCCGTTTCCCTTTGGGAGCGCAGGTTCGAACCCTGCTGGTGACGTTAAGCCTTTATAGTTCAGTGGAAGAACGTCAGTCTTGTAAACTGAAGGTCCCGTGTTCAATCCACGGTGAAGGCAATTCTTTAATTTAACAGAGATATCAATTAAACATTTGATATGTCTGTTGATGAAACAGCTATCATACCGTTCTTATAAAGCGGAATCCCGAGGGCAGCACTCGGACAGACAATACATATATACCCTAAAAAGCCCAAGGCAGTCTGAAAAGATTGCTTTGGGCTTTTTTTTAATTTAATAATAATTTATTTTATAAGTTATTATTGATGACTAAAGAGAGAATAAAAAAGGAATTTATTACAAAATATTTAAAGTTTTATTATGAAAAATATAACAAGATACCTATAGCGGGAGATAAAGAACATCCGTTTTCCGAGAGAACAGTGTATAATATATTTGGTAGTTGGAATGATGCTTTGATAGAGGCTAATATATTAAATAGTAGTTAATATAAAATTTAAATTAATATATACTTAAAAATAAAATTTTATATATTTTTAAGTATTAGTATGGCTGAGATTGACAACAATGATTCTATAGGTATGGAATTTTCAAAAGGACAAAAGGCGGAATGTATAAAAATTTGCGAAAGTAAGAATTTAGCATTTTTTCAAAGAGATCTTAATAGTTCGTCATCAAAGATTTTTATAGCAGATTCATATAAAAATATATGGAATAAAATAAAAGAAAGGGGGGTGAATAAATCTCATTATTATGAATCTTGGAGTGCAAATCAGCCTATGAAATTGTATATTGATTATGATAAAAAATTAGAAATTATTGATAATACAGATATTAAACGTAGAATTCAAAAATTGGATGAAAATGAAGCTATAAAACATAAAACAGATATATTAAATATAGTAAATACGATAAGACAAATGTTACCTGATATTAAAGGTGTGTATATATTAAAATCATATCCGGATACAGAAAAAAGAAGTTATCACATTATTTTTGATGGTATTCATTTTCCTAAAGCGAAAAGTATTCAAGTTTATTTAGAAGAACAATTGAAACCAAAATTTAGAGATTTATTTGATAAAAAAATTATAGATACAAAGGTATATGCTCCAATATGTTTTAGAACTTTATTATCTACTAAATGTGGTCAAAATAGACCATTATATTTACTTGATACAAATTCATTTTTAACAGAATTGCAAGAAAATATTATTAGTCCAGAAGATACTACATTTGAACATTTTTTGAAAACTTGTATTACAAATATCGAACCAGAAAGTATACTTTTTAATTATAAATCAGAAAAGAAAAAGGATAATTCTAAAAAAGTTCATTTGATGAATAATGACGAAGATATATATTCAGATAAAGAAGTAGTAAGAAAATATTTGGATATTTTAGATCCAGAAAGATGGTCTGACAGATCAAAATGGTTAAATATAGGATATATATTATCATCTATTAATAGAGATTACATTGATTTATGGCATTATTTTTCGGCAAAATGGGAAAATTACGATGAAAAGGATGCAAATATAGCTTGGGATTCTTTTCAAAACAGTGAATATATTTATACAATAAATAATTTAATACATTTAGCTAGGATAGATAATCCTGAAGAATTTAATGAATTATCTAAAGAAATACCTAATCACGATATAAAATATTTACGTCCTTTTGACAATGTTTTGAGCAAGTTAATATATAGATTATATGGAGAAAATTTTGTATGTAGTTCACCTGAAAAGAATGAATGGTATTACTTTAATGGTATCAGATGGAAAAAGGAAAACAAAAGTTACAATCTTAGAGTTTTAATTATAAATGAAGTGTTTACTAAAATTGAAAAATATAGACGTCAATTAATTCGTGAAGGTGCAAGTGAAGAAATTATAAAAAATTATCATAACATTCTTCAAAAACTTGGAAGTGGTATTAAATTAAATTGTTTAGAACTTGAATTTTACAATTCTAATTTTAATAAAATTATAGACCAAGATAAAGATCTTATAGGTTTTGAAAATGGTATTTATGATCTTAAAGAAATGGAATTCCGAAAAGGAAGAAGTTCTGATTATATATCTTTATCTACTGGATACGAATTTATAGAATATAAAAAAAATCATCCATTGTATATTGAACTAATGGAACTTATATGTAAAATTTTACCACAACAATCAGTTCGAGAATTTACTTTAAAAGCATTAGCATCGTGTTTAGATGGTCATACTAGAGATGAAAATTTTTACATTTGGTCTGGTAAAAATAATACAGGTGGTAATGGTAAATCTACTATTATGGATTTACATTTAAAAGCACTTGGTGAATATGCTTGTATAAGTCCAGTTTCGTTAATTACAGGTAAAAGAGAATCTGCAAATTCAGCAAATAGTGCATTGGCAAATATTCAAAACAAACGTTGTGTTATTATGCAAGAACCTGGATCAAACGATCAAATTCAAGCTGATGTTATGAAATCTTTAACTGGTGGTGATAGAATATCAACTCGTGAATTAAATAGTTCACAAATAGAATTCAAACCTTGTTCTAAATTTTTTATGGCTTGTAATAAAATACCAAGTATAAGTGATTTAGATGGTGGTGTTATTAGACGTCTTAAAATAACAGAATTTATATCACGATTTGTCGAAGAACCAGATCCTGAAAATATCAAAAATGGGATATATGAATTTAAAATTGACAAAGCATTAAAATCAAAATTAGAAAATTATCAATGTGTTTTTATGTGTATATTAATTGATTATTACAAATTATATAAAACTGAAAGTTTATTACCACCAATACCAGTGTTACAAGTTACAAAGAAATATGAAAATGACAATAACATTATTAAACAATTCATAGAAGAAAATATCGTAATTGGAGAAAAGTCCGATTATATAACAAAAGATCAATTAAAAGAGATATATAAATCTGATTTCACAATGCGTAGCACATTTGGTAAATTTAATCTTTTTGTTAAACAACTTGAAAATGGATTATGTACAGAATTTAAACTAGATAAGAAAAACATACCCAAAATTAACGGATGGAGAATAAAAGTTCAAGAAATAGATGAAAATTCAGACGACGAATAAACAGCA
>Ga0102815_10001788_pt1 | contig 13332 bp, 11 predicted proteins | sample ColrivemetaGS759_FD_79113 | JGI IMG/M metagenome (GOLD analysis project Ga0102815, IMG submission 79113) | Estuarine microbial communities from the Columbia River estuary - Ebb tide ETM metaG S.759 | ecosystem: Environmental > Aquatic > Marine > Intertidal zone > Estuary | place: USA: Columbia...
ACTCGAATCAAAAGTGACCGTTACGAATCTGGTGTAATCCCTTATGCTAAAATGGGTTACTGGGATGCTTCATACGCAGTAAAAACTACTGACGTTTTAGCTTTATTCCGTATCACACCACAACCAGGTGTAGATCCAGTAGAAGCTGCTGCTGCTGTAGCTGGTGAATCTTCTACTGCAACATGGACTGTTGTTTGGACAGATTTATTAACAGCTTGTGAGCGCTACCGTGCTAAAGCTTACCGTGTAGATCCAGTTCCAAATACTACAGATCAATTCTTCTCTTTCATCGCATACGAATGTGATTTATTCGAAGAAGGTTCTTTAGCTAACTTAACAGCATCTATCATTGGTAACGTATTTGGTTTCAAAGCAATTTCTGCTTTACGTTTAGAAGATATGCGTATTCCTCACACATACTTAAAAACGTTCCAAGGTCCCGCAACTGGTATCGTTGTAGAACGTGAACGTTTAAACAAATACGGTACTCCTTTATTAGGTGCTACAGTAAAACCTAAATTAGGTTTATCTGGTAAAAACTACGGTCGTGTAGTATACGAAGGTTTAAAAGGTGGTTTAGACTTCTTAAAGGATGATGAGAACATTAACTCTCAACCATTCATGCGTTGGAGAGAACGTTTCTTAAACTGTATGGAAGGTATCAACCGTGCATCAGCTGCTACAGGTGAAACTAAGGGTTCTTACTTAAACGTTACAGCTGCTACTATGGAAGAAGTATACAAGCGTTCTGAGTATGCTAAGCAAGTAGGTTCTATCGTTATCATGATCGATTTAGTAATGGGTTATACAGCAATTCAATCAATTGCTTACTGGGCTCGTGAAAACGATATGTTATTACATTTACACCGTGCAGGTAACTCGACTTACGCTCGTCAAAAGAATCATGGTATTAACTTCCGTGTTATCTGTAAGTGGATGCGTATGTGTGGTGTAGATCATATCCACGCTGGTACAGTAGTAGGTAAGTTAGAAGGTGATCCTTTAATGATTAAAGGTTTCTACGATATTTTACGTTTAATGGATTTAGAAGTTAACTTACCTTACGGTATTTTCTTCGAAATGGAGTGGGCTAGTTTACGTAAATGTATGCCAGTAGCTTCAGGTGGTATCCATTGTGGTCAAATGCACCAATTAATTCACTACTTAGGTGATGATGTTGTATTACAATTTGGTGGTGGTACAATTGGTCACCCTGATGGTATCCAAGCTGGTGCTACAGCTAACCGTGTTGCTTTAGAAGCAATGGTTTTAGCTCGTAACGAAGGTGCTGATTTCTTCAATCAAGAAGTTGGTCCTGCGATTTTACGTGAAGCTGCAAAAACATGTGGTCCTTTACAAACAGCTTTAGATTTATGGAAAGATATTTCTTTCAACTATACATCTACAGATACAGCTGATTTCGCAGAAACAGCAACAGCAAACGTATAATAAAGTTACTTTTAAAAAAAAATTAAAGGAGTATTTGAATAGTGAGACTTACACAAGGTTGCTTCTCGTTCTTACCAGATTTAACTGACGCACAAATTGAAAAACAAGTTGCTTACGCTATGAACAGAGGCTTAGCAATGAACGTAGAATGGACAGATGATCCGCACCCACGTAATAGTTACTGGGAATTATGGGGTTTACCTTTATTCGATGTTAAAGATCCAGCATCTGTAATGTTTGAATTAGCAGAAGCTCGTAAATCGTGTGCTGCTGGTTACATTCGTATTAATGCATTCGACGCAAGTTACGGTACTGAAAGTTGTGTTATGTCTTTCATCGTAAACCGTCCAGCTAACGAACCAGGTTTCTACTTAGATCGTCAAGAAGCTGATGGTCGTCGTTTAGTATACACGATCAAGAGCTACAGTGTTCAAGCTAACGGTGAAGGTGCACGTTACTAATTTTAAACATTAAATTTATCCATAAAGTTTATTTTCCATCTTAGAGAATTTAGTTATCGAAATTCTCTAAGATGGAAAATAAACTTTATGGATAAATTTAATGTCCTACAAACTTTCTGTATGTTTATACAAATCTATTCATTATTATAATAAAAATACTTGTTTCGGTTGGTGTTGGTGTAACTATTTTGGATTATCGCCTTTAAGAGATTCCGGTTTAGCGAAGGTTCTGATAACACTAACAGGAGGTTAATATGTTGGATTTAATTTCAAATGGAGCTACTCTAGTATTTCCTGCTGGTAGAGCCTTAAAATTAGTCAAGAATGGTGTCAGAATTACTAATTCCACAAATCCATTGGTATTAACAAAAAATATTACTTTGACCGTATTGGACTGTTCCGCCCCACCTCCCTTACGTCTAGCAGCGCATTGTGTAGCTGCTGTAGCGTTAATTGGAGCTTCAATAGCAGCTCCAAATCCTGCCACAGTTGGATCTTCAATTCATATTGTGACAGAACTTTATGATATGTATTAACCACGTGCTCTAGAGCACCGTGTAGCAGTTTAAAAGCGTATTAAAAGAGATGTATTGTTAAGTGTTATTACTTTAATGCATATGTTTTAATAAGTGTTGTATTTCCGATTTAGTAAGTGCGTAGAGTTGATAGGTCATTGTGGACCTGATATCATTATGTCCAATAATATTAGCCGCATTTTGACCTGAAGTGACTCTTATAGGTAGTGCGAAATCATCTCAACTATCTATAATTTCGCCAAAAATGTTTACCCTATTTGAATGTTACAGTCGACTAATAAATTAAAAAATATACCATATTTAAAATATGTATGCAAAGATGTTCTTTGTGATAATAGTTCAGGTGATATAAAAAGTATTTTCGGAATTTCACTGTTCAAGGAAGTAAAAATAGAAAAAATTAACACTTTAAAAAATTAGTTTTAAAGGAAACAAAACCTCTTATCACCTAAAGATGAAATAAAAGATCTATTATCCGAGATGGAAATTAATAAATAAGTTATAGACCCTTGTTGAAAATAAAAATAATCTCATCGAAATATAATCAAATAGAGAGATTATTTTTTAACAGTTTAATTAAAATATTAAGTCAGTATTATCTGTCACATTAGTAGCATTTCCCATATTTAATAAGTATTTACCTAAACGATTAAATCCTTTTGCACTAAATTAACCAAGCTATCCTCTTAGAAGTATGTCAACGAATTGCAACAGCTGCGCCTGAGAACAAGGCATCCCTTAAGCCGCGTACAGAGCTCGTATCAAAGAAAGCTTTGGCAAGTAGATTTGGAGAGTACTAAAAATTAATAATGTTACAACCTCTATTACAAAGGATATCAAAGCATATTGCAGTATATTTCGAATAATCAGAACATTTTTAGAGATACTTGAAGTCAATTATACTGTTGGGTATAAAAAATGTCCAAAACTAAAGAAGATGATTTAATAGTTTATAGAGTTGTGTGTTATAAAAACAGCTCCTAGAAATAATTTCATAACGATCTTCTATAAGATTAAATTATTTTAACGTTTCTATTAATTCAATAAAATATTCTCTTATATTTTTTTTTGCTGATTAGATACAACAGTTTAGTAAAAATTTTTTTGTTGTATATATGCAACAACATATTTAAAGTGTTTAATGTACGTATTTTTTAATTATCGTGTTTTTAAAAAGTATCCATTTTTTTCTATAAAATGGATACTTTTTAAATATTTAGAAGTTCAGTTCGGCAGCTTGAACTTTTTCATATTGTTTTTTCTTGATAACTAAGAAAACTTGTGTTAATAAAAGACAGAAACAAAAAGCTAAATAACCAATAATTCGTAAAGGATTTTGTAAAACAATTTCGGATTCCTCTTGACCGAAACCACCAGCATTTGGATCAACGTTTAATGCTTGTTCAGTTTTTACAATATCACCTTGTTTAACAAGTAAACTTAAACCAGCAGGTACAACTTGAGAAGTTTTTGTTCCTTCTGAAGTTGTAATTACAATATTTGATTCACCTTTTTCTGTTGAAGTAATTTCTGTAATTTGGCCTGATTTCGTTGCACTAAAAACATTTACATTACTTTTTTCTCCTGTTGGATAAACTTGTCCACGACCACGATTCCCACCAGCATAGAATGGATATGTTAAATATTTAACATCTTGACTTTTTTCAGGATCCGGAGCAACAACTGGAAAAATTAATTGTTGATGTGTTTTTCCAGCAATTGGTCCAACAACTAAAATATTATCGAACTCAGTACTGTATGGTGAGATAAAAACACCCTTATTTTTTGCTTTAACTTCTGCAGGTATTTGACTTTTTGCAGCTAATTTAAATCCTTTTGGTAAAATTAAAATTCCACCAACATTTAAATCTGCCTTTTGACCATTTGCACCTACCTGCTGTTTTGTCGTATCATAAGGAACTTTTATTTCTACTTCAAAAACTGAATTTGGAAGAACCGCTTGAGGTGCTTCTACTTCAATAGCTTTTTGATTTAAATGGCAATTCGCACATGCTAATTTCCCATTTGCTGCACGTGGATTAGAATAGTTTTGTTGTGCAAACACGGGATAAGCTGAAGAATTTTCAATACCAAAACCAAATAAATTTATAGCAAGCGTTAAAGTAAATAAAAGACTTTTAAAAAACTTGTTAGTTGCCATGGATTAAATACTTTTTAAGTATGGATATTATATATTTATATAAATTAATTTTTTATTAAAAACAAGATACCTACTCCGGAAAGATATAACATTAATATAGCTAATGATAGCAATAGTTGTGTAAGCGGATCGGTAGAAGGTGTTAAAATTGCTCCAAGAATTGTTGAAACAAGTATAATATAGCGCCAAGCACCTAACATTTGTTTGGCGGATACAAGATTTAATAAACCTAGTAAGATTTGAATAATTGGAATTTGAAATGCTATTCCTGTACTATAGAACAATACCAAAATGAACTCAAAATATTGATCGAATGACCAAAAGGGTTCAAGAACTTCTTCACTATAATTTAAAAAAAATGTTAAAGCCGCTGGTATTAATGTATAGTAAGAAAAAGCTAGCCCTAATCCAAATAAAATTAATGAACTTAATAATAATGGTAAAATAATTTTTGTTTCTTTTTTCGTTAAACCGGGTAATAAGAATAGTATTAATTGACTTATTACAAATGGACTTGAAAAAAGTAATCCCGTATAAAAAGAAATTTTTATAGTTGAAATAAAATATTCACCCGGAGATATTTGAAAAAATTTTACATTATTAACAGGAAATTCTAAAATTTTAACTAGAATTTTTACTTCAAAAAACGCGACACAAGTTAACAATAAAATTATCCAAAATAGATGAAAAATTCGTTGACGTAATTCTTCAATATGTTCTGAAAAAGGTAATTCTAAAGTTATAATTGTATTATTTGTAAAATTAAAATTAGAATTAGCTACCATAAATTTAAATTTGGTATTTTTTCTAGTTTTTTAGTGTGCAAAAAAATTGAATAATACTATTAAGTTAAATTATTTTAACAATTTGAAAGAATCTTACCGAAATTTAATCTAGAAAGATTCTTTCAAATTATAAAATTTAATAAATTGAAATATTAGTAAATTTCAAATGAGAATTAAAAACTCTTTTGATATAATTAATAATGACAAGTGATAAAACTACAGTAATTACATAAATTTTTATGATAAATAATTTATAGCTTCAAGACGAGCAGTTGCCTTTTTTAGTTCCACTGAAGCATCAAGACGATCTTTACTTGACTCAGCGTTTTCAATTGCTAATGTTGCTTTCTCTAATTCTTTAGTAGCTTCACTTAATTCAACACTAACAAGTTCTTCTACATCATTTACTAAAACTGTTACTCGATTACGATCAATTTCAGCTAAACCACCACATAAAATAATGGGTGTCCATTTTTCATCTAATTTAATCCGTAATAATCCTGTATCTAAAGCTGTTATTAGTGCAGCATGACCGTCTAATACCCCTACCTGACCTGTTAAACCAGGTAAAACAACTTCATCTGCTGTAGTTGAGCAAATAACTCTGTCAGGGGTAAGAACGCGAATGTTCATAACCATATATTTTTACTCCTTATTTTAGAGTTTCTGCTTTTTCAATTGCTTCATCAATATCACCTACAAGGTAAAACGCTTGTTCTGGTAATTCATCTAAGGCACCAGTTAATACCATTTGGAAACCTTTAATTGTTTGTTCTAATGATACATATTTACCAGGTGAGCCTGTAAAAATTTCAGCCACGAAGAATGGTTGTGATAAGAATCGTTCTACTTTACGTGCTCGAGCAACTGTTAAACGATCTTCTTCAGATAATTCATCAATACCTAAAATTGCAATAATATCTTGTAATTCTTTGTATCTTTGTAATGTTTCTTTTACAGTTTCAGCTGTTTCATAATGTAATTCAGTAACAATACCTGGTTGTAACATTGTTGAAGTTGAATCTAATGGATCAACAGCAGGGTAAATACCTTTAGCTGCTAAATTACGAGATAATACAGTTGTAGCATCTAAGTGAGCAAAAGTTGTAGCAGGTGCAGGATCCGTTAAATCATCAGCAGGCACATATACAGCTTGAATTGATGTAATTGAACCTTGTGTTGTTGATGTAATACGTTCTTGTAATGCGCCCATTTCTGTTGCTAAAGTTGGTTGGTAACCTACTGCTGAAGGCATACGACCTAATAATGCAGATACTTCAGAACCAGCTTGTGTGAAACGGAAAATATTATCAATAAATAATAATACATCTTGCTTGTTTACATCACGGAAGTACTCAGCCATTGTTAATGCTGTTAAACCAACACGCATACGCGCTCCTGGTGGTTCATTCATTTGACCGTATACTAAGGCTACTTTAGACTCTGTGAAATTACTTTCGTTAATTACGCCAGATTCTTTCATTTCTTCATATAAATCGTTTCCTTCACGTGTACGTTCACCTACACCACCAAAAACAGATACACCACCGTGAGCTTTTGCAATATTATTAATTAATTCCATAATTAATACCGTTTTACCTACACCAGCTCCACCAAATAAACCAATTTTACCACCACGACGGTAAGGAGCTAATAAATCAACTACTTTAATTCCAGTTTCAAAAATTGATGGTTTTGTTTCTAATTCTGTGAACGCTGGAGCCTCACGATGAATTGGTGATGTTTCATCATATACAACTTCTCCTTGCTCATCTACAGGTTCACCGATTACATTAAAAATACGACCTAATGTTGGTGTTCCAACTGGTACACAAATTGGCGTTCCTAAATTCTCTACTTCAACACCACGTCTTAATCCATCTGTTGAACGCATCGATACTGCACGTATCTTATTATCACCTAATAATTGTTGTACTTCTACAATATTAGCACTTCCATCATCTAATACGATTTTAAGTGCAGTATAAATAGCTGGTAAGTCTCCACCAGGAAATTTAATATCTAGTACAGGACCAATAATTTGACTAACGTAACCTTTACTTGTGTCAGTTTTTACCATTTTGATTTAACATATTAAAATATTTGAGAATAAATATACTTTCATAATTTAATGCAATACCCAAATTAGAAACAAATTTGAAATTTGCTAATTATCTACTATTATACAACAAAATTATTTGAATTCTTGAATATAATGTTCTGATTAACAATAACTTTATGATTTCTCATGAATTTGTCTCTGTTAATCGTCCAGTTATTTTTAACCAATTTCGAGCACCTGGATAATTATCTGGAGCTAGTTTTAAAGCTTGACGCCAATATTCTGCAGCTTTATCAAATAGTTCTTTTGATAATTCCATATACTCATCATCATCAAATGTTTGGGCTCGAAGAGCTTGAGAATGATATATAACAGCAATATTATTTAATGCTTGTGGAAGGTTTGTATTTAACGCTAATGCTTGATGATAAAATTCTAATGCTTGTGTATACTTTGCATTATTTCCATAAATTAGACCAATATTATAAAGAGTATAACTACGATCATAAGGATCTTCCTCAACTTGGAGTGCTTCATAATAGTTTTCCAAAGCTTCAGCATACTGACCACGAGATTGAGCGGCCATGCCAGCGCGATAATAAGAAAACGCTTGTTTTTCTTGTTTACTAGCAGGCAAAACTTTTAAGAGAATATCAGCGATTACCGTAAATGTTTTATCAATAAAGTTACCCATAGAGTTCTCCTTATTAAATTATTAAATTAAATCTTTAGAGTTATTATACTAAATTATAAATAACAACTCTAAATTTTTTTAGATAGAATTTGATGCGACAAACGGAAATAATGATAACATTCTTGCACGTTTAATTGCTTTAGCTAATTTTCGTTGTTGTTGAACTGTAACTCCTGTTGCACGACGTGGTAAGATTTTTCCTTGTTCTGTTACAAATAATGTTAATAAATCAATATCTTTATAATCAATCTTTTGATTAATACTAATCGGAGAAGTTTTTTGTTTTTTTAATGCCATAATTTATTTAATTTCTTTATGTATAGTAGGTTTATTACAGTGTGGGCAATATTTTTTTAATTCCAATCTTTCTGGATTATTACGGCGATTTTTTTGTGTTGTATACCGTGAAACACCAGGTGATCTTTTATTTACATTAGAACGACACTCAGTGCATTCCAATGTAATTAAGATACGAGTTCCTTTATTTTTTGCCATAAAAGTTTTTCTAAAATAATAAGTTTTTAGTAATAGTTTTAACATACTATATTGCCTAAAAATTTTTCTCTTATCAAGGGTTAATTAAATAATATTAAAAAGATAAAAGTTTTTCTCTAAAAACTTCTAATTTTGTACTAAATACGTTATAACATTAAAATAGAAAAAATTAAATTGTTTATCAAGCGTAACGATTTTACGTTTTTTTTCACTTAGTTATTAACTTTAAGATTTTATACGAAAAATACAATTTACTCTTTATATAAATAACAATTTTAACTTTCAATTAAAAACTAAAATTAATCCATATTTTATGGTAATCTTAGTTTGAACTGAGTAATTTTTAAAACTCTAATTGGATTTACCTTATAAAGAAGTTTTCGACTAAATTAAGATTATTTTTTTTCAAGGCAAAAGATTGAAAAAAGACAAAATCTTAAACATTTGTTGACTCTAATATATAATAAAAATAAATTTAAAATAATATCCATATGGCTAATAATAAATCGGCAAAAAAACGTATTGAAATTGCCCAGCGTAATCGTCTACGAAATCGTTTTTATAAAAGCTCTGTACGTACTTTAATAAAAGTTTTTTTGAAAGATTTAGAAAATTGCAAAACTTCGCAAAATAATGATGATAAAGAAAAAGCTAAAAAAGTTTTAAGTTCCGTTTATAGTTTAATTGATAAAGGAACAAAGAAGGGAGTTTTTCATAAGAATACAGCAGCGCGCAAAAAGTCCCAATTAGCTCAATATTTAAAGACAGTTTAAATAAGGTTGTACTTAAAATTAAACCCTTATGTTAAGAAAAATTTCCACTTTTCTTAACATAAAGAAAACTCTACATTACTTGCTATCAAAAATTATTTATTTATTTGAGTTAACAACAAAGATTATGAAAAAATATATGAATTATATTACAGCTTTGCCTGATTTTATTGCTATGCAAAGAATCAGCTTTTGTTGGTTTCTCAATCAAGGATTAAATGAAGAATTATCACTTTTTTCAAGAATTCATGATTTTAGTCATAATACAGAATATGTTTTATTCGGAGAAGAATATAATTTAATTAAACCACCTTGTAGTTTACTAATTGCAAGAAAATATAGTGGAAATTATCGAGTACAGTTAATCATTCCTCTGGAAGTTAGAAATAAAAAAGCAAATAGTATAAGGTATCATAATCAATTTCCGATTATTACATTACCTCTTATGACAACAGCAGCAACATTTATCATTAATGGATGTGAACGAGTAATTGTTAGTCAAATTATTCGTAGTCCAGGAGTATATTTTGAAAAAAATAAGAATCAAAAAAAACGAAAATTATTTAAAAGAAAACTATCTACAGATATAAATAAACTACGTTTCTTTTTACCGTCTGGTGAAGCATTTATTTCTGAATTTGATTTATTTTTCCCAATACCAATAATTAACTATGATATAAAAACACAACAAGAACAAATCTTCCCAGAATGGAAAAATAGTTCCATTTATAAATACTCAATTCGCTTTTTGCAACAAACAGAAAAAAAATCTTCGTTTTATTTTTTACAATGTTTCAAATTATATAGAACAATTTTAACTACTAATGAACCGCATAAAAAGAATATATTGACGCAATTATTTTTAAAATGGTTAAGATTTAAAAATAATTCAATAAGTTCGAAACAACGAATTAATGAAGAGAAAATTTTATATTTATTAAATTATTTTAATATATTAGTCCGATGTTTAACAAAATATGAGATTTTCCAAAAACAATTAATTCAACAACATTTAAACGACCGAACAATAGATAAAAACAAGGAAAGGTGGTTAGAAAAGCTTCTGCAAACTACTTATAACAAATCCATCATACAGAAGAACTCATTAACAAACTTACAATTAATTGATTTATTCAAAACATACGACAAAATCTTCCTAAATTCACAGGTAATAGCTCATACTCAATTAAATGTGGAATTAATTTTAATAACAATCCAACCATTTTATTTATTAAATGAATTGGAAAATTTCAAATATTTAAAACGAAATATAACTAAACTCACTGAACAAATTATTGAAACAACGAATTTAATTGAATTAAAACAATTAAAACCAATTATTTATTTTTCAACTAGTTTAAAAGAACAGTTAAAATATATTTTTGGAAAAAGTAAATTAGAACATAACTCTAAACGTCATAAATATCTGAAAACAAAAACTAAATTTCTTTCGTATAAGGATGATCATGAAATTAAGACAAATTATAATACGAAATATGATGAAAAAGATTTATATACAGCGACTTTAATTCCAGAGTATGGTTCATGGATTAGAATTGGATTTCAAAAAAATACAAAGATTAATGTTTATAAATATCCATTAAAAAATCAAGAAGATGAAGTTGTTATTCAATTAGATAAAATTAATCAAAAACCGATTCTTACTTTATTAAAGGAAATGGGACTAACAGATTTAGAAATTTATAGGAATTTAGAACATTCAGATTTCTTTTATTTTAATCAACCACTTTTAATAAATTCAAATTTATTGGAACAACCATTACCAAGATTTGATTTGAATTCTAATTATTTTAATCGTATTTCTGAGTTCTCAAGAATATTTGACCCTGCATATTATCGTTTAGGAAAAGTAGGACGATTAAAAATAATAAATCGTTTAAATTTAAAACTTAGTCAAAGATCTCAAACAATTACCTATGAAGATATTTTTGCAATTATCGATAAATTACTAACATTAACAATTACAAAAACTGTTCAAGATGATATTGATCATTTGAAAAATCGTCGAGTACGTTCAGTTGGAGAATTATTACAAAATTTATTCCGAATTGGTTTCCAACGCTTAGTTAGAAAATTACGAAACCAAACAAATAGAATTGAATCGGGACAATTATTAAGTTTTAATGTCGTTAATGCCACTGTAAGAGAATTTTTTGGATCTAGTCAATTATCACAATATTTAGATCAAACAAACCCACTATCATCATTAACACATCGTCGACGAGTTAGTGGATTAGGACCTGGTGGTTTTGATCGTGATCGAATTAGTTTTGCTGTTCGAGATATTCATCCAAGTCATTATGGTAGAATTTGTCCTATTGAAACACCCGAAGGACAAAACGTCGGATTAATTGCTTCATTAACAACTTGTGCACGTGTCAATAAAGCTGGATTTTTAGAAACACCTTTCTGGCGGGTACTAAATGGAAAAGTTATTAAAACTGGAACTCCAATTTATTTAACAGCAGATATTGAAGATTTATATAAAATAGCACCTGCAGATATATCAACAAATGAAGAAAATTATTTAACTAGAAATGTTATTCCTGTTCGTTATAAACAAGATTTTGTTAATGTTCCACCATCGGAAGTTGATTTCATTGCAATTTCTCCAATTCAAGTTGTTTCAGTTGCGGCTTCATTAATTCCATTCTTTGAACATGATGATGCTAATCGTGCATTAATGGGTTCGAATATGCAAAGACAATCAGTTCCATTAATTTTACCACAAAAACCGATAGTTGGAACAGGTTTAGAAAATCAAATTGCGATCGATTCAGGAATGACGTTAAATGCTAAGAATTCTGGAATTGTAAATTTAGTAACAGCAAATAAAATTATTATTAAGGAGCAAACTGGAAAAAAAATTACATACAAATTACAGAAATATTTACGATCGAACCAGCAAACTTGTATTAATCATCGTCCCATTGTTTGGAAAGGAGAAAAAGTTAAATCAGGTCAAATTATTACGGATGGGCCTGCAATAGCAACAAGTGAGTTAGCTTTAGGTCAAAATGTTTTAGTTGGTTATATGCCATGGCAAGGATATAATTTTGAGGATGCGATCTTGATTAGTGAACGTTTAGTTTATGATGATATTTTTACTTCTATACACATTGAACGGTATAAAATTGAAATTGATCATACTTCTGATACTTCAGAACAAACGACTAAAAATATTCCAAATTTGAATTTTTCAGAGATTGAACATTTAAATGATGATGGAATTGTAACGGTTGGAACATTTGTTAAACCGGGTGATATTTTAGTTGGAAAAGTTGTTTCAAATGATAGTTCAGAACAATTACCTGAGTCAAAACTATTACGGGCAATTTTTGGCGCGAAAGCAAAAGGTGTAAAAGATAATTCATTTAGAATGCCTGATGGAGAATATGGAAGAGTGATTGAAACTGTTACGTTTAATCGGCGAACAAAATTAACTTATAAATTTGAAAAAATTTATGTTTTTATTGCTCAAATTCGAAAAATTCAAGTCGGAGATAAAATTGCTGGTCGTCATGGGAATAAAGGTATTATTTCACGTATATTAGCAAGGCAAGATATGCCATTTTTACCCGACGGTACTCCAATTGATATTATTTTAAATCCTTTGGGAGTTCCATCACGAATGAATGTTGGTCAACTTTATGAATGTTTACTAGGTTTAGCAGGTGATAAATTAAATTGTCGGTTTAAAATTTTACCATTTGACGAGATGTACGGTGTCGAGATGTCGCGAATCTTAATTAATAAAAAATTACGAAATGCTTCTCTTATAAATGATGAAAGTTGGCTATTTAATCCTTATGCTCCTGGAAAAACGGTCTTAATTGATGGAAGGACAGGTAAAGAATTTGAGAATCCTATTACAGTTGGGAATGCTTACATGTTAAAA
>Ga0102815_10001795_pt1 | contig 13315 bp, 9 predicted proteins | sample ColrivemetaGS759_FD_79113 | JGI IMG/M metagenome (GOLD analysis project Ga0102815, IMG submission 79113) | Estuarine microbial communities from the Columbia River estuary - Ebb tide ETM metaG S.759 | ecosystem: Environmental > Aquatic > Marine > Intertidal zone > Estuary | place: USA: Columbia...
GCGTGACGTCGGGGTCCTTCGAGAACCATGACCTCGAAGTTCACCGCCCGCTGGACCCTGGCGAACTCCCGACCTTCCTGGCCACCGGCGAGAAGCTGCAGGACGACCTGCGGGCGCTGCTCTCGATGGTCGAGTTCGCCAAGAACGACGCGCGGCCTCGCCGGGAGCTCCTCGCTGAGCACTTCGGTCTCGAGGACGAGGTGGGGCGCGGCTGCGACAACACGGAGGACGCCGTGGCGTGGCGGGCCGCGAACCTCAGCGAGCGTCCAGGGGCGCCCGAGGCCCCGGCCGCCTCCGCGCCGCTCGCCGCCGACCCGGACGCGCCCTTCGCCCGCGGAGACTGGGTCGAGATCGACGGTCGACACCTCGGGCAGGTGGTGAAGGTCGAGGGCGAGGGGCGCCGCACCCGCCTGGTGGTGGAGAGCGCCGGTGACTTCCGGCGGCGGACGGTCGACCCGCGACGCAAGCAGGTGCGGAAGATCTGAGCGGCGCCGGCCTCAGCGGGTCTCGATGAGGGGGACCCGCTGGAGGGTCATGGGCAGCTCGGTGGAGACGTCGAAGCGCGCGGCGGTCTTGACGCCAGCCCGCGCCAGGGCCTCTGCGTCCGCGGCGGTCTCGCTGGCCACGCTCATGGCGCCGAGGGCGAACTCCGCGCCAGAGCCGAAGGCGTAGAAGGAGCGGAACTCCTGCACGGAACGCTGGGGGTACGCGCCGAAGATGCCGCCGGGCGAGGCGATGATCAGCTCCATGCGCATAGACTCGTAGTCATCCTGGTTGTCCTCCTTGCCGAGGACGAAGTAGTCATCTCGGAGGGAGCGCTGAAGCTGCGTCAAGAAGTCGAAGATCTGGTGTGTGTCCCTGAGCTGCGGGATCTCCTTCAGGCCCCGGAGGTGGTGCCCGAGGATCAGCTGCGCGGAGGCGGGCCCGGTGGGGGCTACCCAGGCCTCGCCCACCTGGACGAGCTTGTCGCTGGACGCCACGAGGTCGGCGGGCTCCTTCAGGTCGCCGTAGGTGGCGAGGGTGTCGGCGGCGATGCACGCGACTCCGTTCTTCTTGGTGACGACGACGGTGGTCATGGGGTTCTGGTGGTCCGGGGTGGAGAGGCGCTGGTGGAACGCGAAGGGGACGCGGTCGTGGCGGACCATAGCGCAGCCCACCGAGGTTCCGCGAGGATCCGCTCTCGTTCGCGCGCGGCTCTGCAGCGCGCGGGGCGCGCCACACGGGTCGGCGCCATTGCTGGTGCTGCCTTTATCGTTGCGTGCGCAGGGCCAGAGCCCGTCCGCGAAGCGGCCGAGGTTGCCCCGGCGCCGCCCTGGCAGGAGCTCTTCGACGGGCGTGACCTCTCGTCGTGGAAGGCGGGCGTGTTCGGAGAGTTCCCGGAGTTCGACCAGGTGGAGGACGGCGTCGTCATTCCCCAGGGCGTCCCGCTGGCGGGGCTGACCTACCAGGGGGAGCCGCCCACGCCGCCGTTCGAGGCGGAGTTCGATGTGACCAAGGAGTTCGGCGCGGACTTCTTCTTCTCCGTGACCTTCCCCGTGCGCGGCGAGCACCTGACGCTCGTGCTCGGCGGCTGGGGTGGGGTGGTCTGCGGGCTCTCTTGCCTGGACGGCGAGGACGCGTCGGGCAACGACACCCGGACCCTCCGGAACTTCCCCGACGGCACGCGTTACCGGGTCTCGCTGGTGGTGAGCGACGACCGGGTCCGGGTGGACCTCGACGGGGAGCGCCTGATCGACGCGGACCTGCGCGGGCGTGAGCTCGAGCTGCGTCCCGAAGTTGACCCTTCCGTCCCGTTCGGAGTCGCCGCCTTCGCCACACAGACCGTCCTGCACCGTGTGAGAGTGCGACAGCTGGGCGCGGACGGGTTCAGCCCTTGACGGCTCCGAAGGGTCGCGGCGACTATTGAAGCATGTCCTGCACTCCGCTTCGCGCCGCCCTCCTCGCGCTCCTCGGCCTCTTTCTCGCGTCGCCCGCCAAGGCGACCTGGTCGATCGTGGTCATCAACCGCGAGACCGGCGAGCTCGCGGTGGCGACGTCCACTTGCATCGCCGGCTTCGACATCGCGACGGCGGTGCCTGTGATCCGGGTGGGCTACGCGGCGGGCGCCGCGCAGTCCTTCGTCATCTCCCAGGCCACCAACCGCCGGCGGATCTTCCGCAACTCGCTCCGGGGCGCCACGCCACAGCAGCTCCTCGACCTCATCGAGGCGAGCGACGGCGGCTTCCAGAACCGTCAGTTCGGGATCGTGGCCTTTGCCGGGCCGGCGGTCACCCACACGGGGAGCTCGAACGGCGACTTCGCAGACGGCCTGACGGGGACCTTCGGGCCCTACGAGTACGCGATCCAGGGGAACGTGCTCACGGGGGCGAACGTGGTGCTCGACTGTGAGGCGGCCTTCCTCGCGACGAATGGCGACCTCGGCGAGCGCATGGTGGCGGCCATGGAGGCCGCGCGGGACGCGGGCGGAGATGGGCGCTGCTCCTGCGCGCCGGGCACGCCCGCGGGCTGCGGCTCGCCCCCGCCGAGCTTCACGTACGCGTCCTACAACGCCTTCATGGCGATCGCGCGACTGGGGGACTCCGACGCGCCGTGCCTCGGGAACACGGGCTGCGCCGCCGGGGACTACTACCTGCGGATCACCTACGCGGGCGGCCCCAATGGACAGGAGCCGATCGCGCGGCTGCGCGCCGAGTACGACGCCTGGCGCGCTGGCCAGGTGGCGCGGCCGGATCATGTGCTGAGCGAGGTGAGCACCTCCGTACCGCGGCTTCAGGCGGACGGACAGACGTCGAGCCGGGTAGAGGTTCGCCTCCGGGACGTGGACGGCAACCCCCTCGCCATGGGCGGTCAGGCGGTGACCGTCACGAGAGCCTCCGGACCGAACGTGGCCCAGGCGGCCAACCTTGTGGACAACGGCGATGGGACCCACAGCTTCGACCTCGTGGCCACGCTGAATCAAGGGGTCGGGACGTACCACATCACCGTGGATGACGGAATCCGCCCCGTGCAGCTCTACCCCGCGCTGGTGGTCGAGTCCGCCGCCCCGGCGCAGCTCCACATCGGCCAGGGGGAGCTGTCTGCCGCGGCGGGGACGCCGCTCCCGCTCGTGCTCGACCGCGGCGCAGCGGACAGCGGGGCCTCGTACCGCGTCCTCGCCTCGCTCTCCGGGACCCAGCCCGGATCGATCTTGGCCGGCGTCAACGTGCCGCTCAACCGCGACCGGGTGTTTGACTTCACCGCTGGCTGGCCCGGCGGCGCGCCCTTCACCGGGAACACGGGCGTCCTGGATCAAGACGGTCGGGGCGCGGCGGTCCTCGACCTGCTCCCTGGGGCGCTGGTGCCCTTCGTGGGCTCGACGCTGTCCTTCAGCGCCGTGATCGGGGGACTCGCAGCCACTCCGGCGGCGTCGATCCTGGTCGGGCCCTGAGCCCCGCCCCGGTGATCCGGCCTGTTCTGCGGCCCAGATGATGGGGCCGTGCTAGGGTCGATTCATGACCCGAGCGCTCCTCCGGCTCGCGATCGCCGGGCTCCTCTCTCTGGCTGTCGTGGATCACGCGGCGGCCACTTGGTCTATTGTCGCCCTCAACCGTGCCACGGGTGAGGTCGCCGTGCTGGTCTCGACTTGCATCAGCAACTTCGACGCCGGACAGCGGCTCCCGGTCATCCGGGTCGGCGTCGCGGCTGGCGTCACCCAGGGGCTCTGGCAGAGCAACGCGGTGAATCGGCGCCGGATCTACAGGAACTCGCAGCGGGGGGCCACGGGGCAGCAGCTCCTCGACCTCATCGAGGTGCTCGACGGCGGCTTCGAGAACCGGACCATCGGGATCGTCGCCTTCGCCGGACCGCCGGCATCCCACACGGGGAGCAACGGCGGCCCCTACCTCGGCAAGCGCGTCGGGGTGATCGGCGACTTCGAGTACGCGATCCAGGGCGGAGGCCTCAGCGGCGCGAACGTCCTCGACGTCTGCGAGGCGGTCTTCATCAGCACGCAGGGTGACATGGGCCAGCGCATGCTCGCCTCCATGGAGGCGTCGAGGGATGCGGGCGGCGACGGCCGCTGCTCCTGCGATACGGTGCAGCCCACCAGCTGCGGCTCGCCGCCGCCGAGCTTCACGCACGCGTCCTACTGCGCGTTCATGGCGGTCGCCCGTCCGGGCGACACCAACGCCCCGTGTCTCGGGTCCACAGGATGTGCGGCAGGGGACTACTACCTGCGCTTCAACTACTCAGGGACGCCCACCTCCCAGGAGCCCATGGCGCGCCTGCGCGCCGAGTACGACGTCTGGCGCGCCGGCCTCGTGGCTCGTCCGGACCATGTGCTGAGTGAGGTGACCTCCTCCGTCCCGCGCCTCCAGGCGGACGGCCAGACGTCGAGCCGGGTGGAGGTTCGCCTCCGGGATGTCGACGGAAATCCCCTCGCCATGGGCGGTCAGACCGTGACGGTGACCAGGGCCTCCGGTTCGGACGTGGCCCAGGCCGTCAACTTCGTGGACCACGCAGACGGGACCCACAGCTTCGACCTCGTGGCCACACTCAACCAGGGGGTGGGGGCGTACCACCTGACCGTGGACGACGGGATCCGGCCCGTGCAGCTCCACCCACCGCTCACCGTGGAGTCGGCCGCGCCCGCCGAGCTGCACATCGGCGAGTCGCTCTTCTCCGCGAGCGCCGGGACGCCGCTGCCCCTGGTCCTTGACCGCGGTGCCTCCGATAGTGGCGCCTCCTACAGGGTGTTCGCCTCGCTCTCCGGAACGCAGCCGGGGACGACCGTGGGAGGGGTCCACGTCTCGCTCAATCGAGACCGCCTCTTCGACTTCACGGCTGGGTGGCCGGGCGGGCTCCCGTTCACAGGGAACGCGGGCGTGCTCGACCTCGACGGCCGCGCCGAGGCTCGCCTCGCCCTCGTCGGAGGGGTGCTGACTCCATTCGTGGGATCCACCTTGGCGTTCAGCGCGGTGATCGGTGGGCAGTCGGTGACCCCGGTCGCGTCGATCCTCGTCCACCCCTAGCGCGAGAGCGGGGGCCGGGCGCCGCGAGCCCCCTCGCTCGCCGGTCGGCCCGCGTCGCGGTGGGACTCTTGGCGCAGCGACGCCGGCACCGCGGTCCCGCTCGAGCCGACGTGAGGACCGCCCTGCCGGCGGCTCCATACGGCCATCTGAATCACCACGCGCGAGACTCGTCCCGCGGGGGACCTCTCTCCGCCCGGCTCGCCCTAGATGTGATGCACTGGGCCCGTGCCCGCCGCTGCGGCGAGGATCGTGCGCCGGACGTAGACGGGCACCATCTCCCGGCGGTACGTAGCATCGCCGGGGATGTTGTCCATCGGCTTGGCCTGCCGGTGCGCGAGGTCTCCAACCGCGGCGGCCGCTTGTTCGAAGCCAGCCGTCCCGATCTTCTTGCCAACCAGCGCGTCGGCCACGCCCTTGACCCGCAGGGGCCTGGCCACCAGCGCGATGCACACCACGTCGGCGTCGGTCACGGCGTCGCCGTCGAGGTCGAGGCGGATGGCGCAGCCAAACAGGGGGTAGTCGATGGAGCCGCGGTCGCGCAGCTTCCCGTACGCCCCGCGGTGCCCCGGCGCCTGGGCGGGGACGTTGATGTGCGTCAGCAGCGCGCCGCGCCCAACGCCCTTGTTCCAGATCCCGTCGGCCTTCCAGAGGTCGTCGATCTTCAGGGTCTGCGCCCCGCCTTCACCGGCGAACTCCAGGTCTGCGCCCAGCGACATCAGCGTCGGGGCCGTGTCGTTCGACGCTGCGGCCACGCACTTGCGGCCGCCCGCGACAACGTGGCAGACGGTGCCGTCCTTCTTGAGGCAGTAGCCCAGGGACTTCCGCCAGAAGTGGGTCTGGTTGTACCACTGGCAGCGCGTATCCAGCATCACGTTGCCGCCCGCGGTGCCCATGGTCCGCAGCTGCGGACCGGCGATCAGGGAGGCCGCCTGGGCGAGGGCCGGGGCCCTGGCGATGACGGCGTCGCAGGCTGCCATGTCCGCGAGGGTGGTCATGGCGCCGATCCGCAGGCCCCCGTCGGGGGTCTCGGTCACGCCCTTCAGGTCGGCGACCTGGGCGAGGCTCACGACGACCTCGGGCTCGAACAGCCCGTGCTTCATGTTCGGTAGCAGGTCCGTCCCGCCCGCGACGACCATGGCCTTCTCGCCGTGCTCCTCAAGGAGCGCGGTGACGCCGGCGATCTCGGTGGGCTCCTCGAGCCTGAACTTGGGGAGGCGCAGCATCAGCCCAGCCCTCCCTGGGAGTCCATGGCCGTCGCCGCGCCGCCGCCCGCCTCGCGCTCGCGCTTCTCGCGCAGGGCGGCCAGCACCTTCGCCGGAGTGAACGGGAGCTCACGGAGGCGGATGCCCACGGCGTCGTGGATGGCGTTGGCGAGGGCGGGGATGGCCGAGTGAAGGGGTCCTTCGCCGGCTTCCTTGGCGCCGTAGGGGCCCTCAGGGTCGATGCTCTCCACGATGAACGTCTCGATATCCGGGGTGTCGATGGCGGTGGGGAGGCGGTAGTCCAGCAGGGACGGCCCGCTGTGGAGGCCGAAGCGGTTGACCTTGTGCTCCTCGAGGAGCGCCTCGGCGATCCCCATGTAGACCGAGCCCTCGATCTGCCCCGCGACCAGCCGCGGGTTGAGGGCGCGGCCGCAATCGTGGGCGCACCAGACCTTGGGGACGGTGATCCGGCCGGTCTCCTCGTCCACGTCGACCTCGACCACGTGGGCCGTGAAGGAGTAGGCGGGGGAGGCGCCGATGCTGCCGCCGCGGTAGTCGCCGCCGAGGGTGGGGGTGTTGTAGGAGCCGGTGGAGCCAAGGGTGTCGAAGCGCACCTCGGCGAGCTCGATGGCCTCGCGGGTCGTGAGCACCTTCTCGGGGTCCTCCAGGTCGATGGCGCGACCCTCCATGAGACGGACGCGGGGCTCCTCGACCTCCCACTTCTCGGCCACCGCGGTGACGATCTTCGCGCGCAGCTTTCGGGCCGCGTCGATGGTGGCGTTGCCGACCATGAAGGTGACGCGGCTCGAGTACGCGCCGAGGTCGACGGGGCACAGGTCGGAGTCCGCTGCGATCACGCGCACGTCCCCCGGGTCCATGCCGAGCTCCTCCGCCACGATGTACCGGACGACGGAGCTCGAGCCCTGCCCGATGTCGTTGGCGCCGCTGAAGACGGTCACCAGCCCCGACCGGTCGACCTTCAGCTGGATGCCCGCCTGGGGCATCTCGTTGGGATAGATCGGGTAGTTGGTGCCGGAGATGTACATGGAGCCCGCGACGCCGAGGCCGCGGCCGCGGGGAAGCTTGCCCCGTCGCTCTGTCCAGTCGGAGCCGCGCTCGACCTTGTCGAGGCACTCCATGAAGCCGCTCGACGTGATGCGCTGACCGTTGACGGTCTTGGTGTGCTCGCCGTGGAAGTTCTTCCGGCGGATCTCGATCGGATCGAGCCCGAGCCGCTCGGCCACCTCATCCAGCTGGCACTCGAAGGCGAACCGCGGCTGGACCGAGCCGTGCCCGCGCTTCGGCCCACAGGGCGGCTTGTTGGTGAAGACGCGCGTCGAGTCGAATCGGTAGGCCGGGAAGTCGTAGGGGCCTGACAGGAGCTGGCCCGAGTAATAGGTCGTGACGAGGCCGAACGAGCTGTACGACCCGCCGTCGATCAGGATCTTGGCGTCGACGCTGGTGATCTTGCCGTCCTTGGTGGCGCTCGTCGTGTAATCGAGCTCCATGGGATGGCGTCCGCGGTGGGCGTAGAACACCTCCTCGCGGGTCCAGAGCATCTTGACGGGCCGGCCCGTGATCTGCGCGAGCTTGGCGACGCAGAACTCCAGGCTGAACGGATCAGACTTGCCGCCGAAGGCCCCGCCGAGGCAGGGCTGGATGACGCGGATGCGCTGGGGCTCCCACTCGAGGACGCGCGCCAGCGCCCGGTGCACATAGTGGGAGATCTGCGTTGCGGACCAGAGGGTCAGGACCCCATCGGCCGCGACGCGGGCGACGGCGCAATGGGGCTCGATGGCCGCGTGGGTGGAGCCGTGGAAGCGGTACGAGCCTTCGACCACGAGGTCAGCGCTCTCCTGGGCGCCGTCCACGTCGCCGAAGTCCAGCTCCACGTGCTTGGAGACGTTGTTCTCCTTGCGGCTCGCGTGAATCTGCGGCGCGTCTCGCTCGAGGGACTCGCGCGGGTCGAAGAAGGCATGCAGCTCCTCGTACTCCACGTCGATCAGCTCGAGGGCCGCGTTGGCGGTGTCCTCGTCCACGGCGGCCACCGCCGCGACCTCGTCGCCGATGAAGCGGACCTTCTCCGTCGCGAGGGCGGTCTCGTCGGGCGTCCAGGGGATGACCCCGTACTGAATCGAGAGGTCTGCGCCGGTGATCACCGCGTGGACGCCGGGGAGCGCCAGGGCCCGAGAGGTGTCGATGGAGACGATCTTCGCGTGGGCGTGGGGGCTCCGCAGGGTCTTGGCGTGGAGCATCCCGGGAAGCTGGATGTCGTCCGCGTAGACCGCCTCGCCGGTTGCCTTGGAGACCCCGTCGATCTTGCGGTGGCTCTTGCCGACGACCCGGAAGTCCTCCCAGGGCGCATCGACGCCGTGAATGTCGCGGGCAGCCATCAGAGAGCCTCCTCGCGCAGGTGCTCGCGGTCCTCGACCCAGCTGGGCCGCGGAGCGTCGGCGCCGACGGACTCGGCCACGGCGGTCTCCACGGCCTCGATGATCTGGGTGTACCCGGTGCAGCGGCAGAGGTTGCCGGACAGCGCCTTCTGGATCTCCTCGCGGCTGGGGTTGGGCGTTCGGTCCAGCAGCGCGCGCGCGGACAGCATCATGCCCGGCTGGCAGAAGCCGCACTGGAGAGCGCCGCAGCGGTCGAAGGCGTCCTGGACCGGGTCGATCCCGCCGGTCGCTGTGCCCTCCACGGCCTCGCTGCGCTTGAGGTGGGCCGGCCTGAGGCCCTCGATGGTCTGGACCGAGCACCCCTGGGCCTCCGCGCCGAGGGTCAGGCATGAGAGCACCGGCTTGCCGTCCACGAGGACGGTGCAGGCGCCGCAGTCGCCCTTGTCACAGCCTTGCTTGGAGCCGGTCAGTCCGAGCCGATAGCGAAGGATCTCGAGGAGGGTCCAGTGGTCGGGCGCCGCAGTCTCCTGCTGGTCGCCGTTGACGTCTAGGGTCAGCACGCGCATGGCGAACATTGTCCGGATCCGGCGCTCGGAGGCACCCCCAAATCCGGGGCTCGATGAAGGTCCGTGCAGCGACCCCCCCAAAATCGCCACCTCCCCCGGACCCGCGCAGGGGGCCGGGGGAGGCGGAGGTGGGGGGCAGCCGAGTCTCGGTCGTCCGCGTGGCCCCCTCAGGGGCGATAGTCCCGACCCTTCTTGAGGGCGCGGGCGATCTCATCCCGACCCGCGAGGCCGAGGTGTTGATCGAGGGCTCGGTGCTCAGCCTCGTAGCTGGGGCGGGTCTCGTCCGGCTGATTGTGCCCCAGATCTGTGACGATCGACCCGAGGGCGGCCTCCTGGTATCGGAAGAGGTAGGCGATGATCGCCATGGCCTCGGCCTGCATGACCGCGTCCGCGTCCATCCCGCCGTTGAGCCTGAAGAGGTCGAGCTCCCAACCCGTCACCGAAGCTCGCTTCGAGACCTCCTGCTGGACCGAGCGCAGGGTCCGGAGCTCGCCGTGGATGAGGGCGCGGCTCGACGACCGTTCGGACACCAGGCTCGCGATGCCATCGGTCATCCAGCGAGAGAGGAAGGGTTGCTCGGCGCTGATGATCTCCGAGGCGATGCACTCCACGAGGCGCGCGTCCACCTCGCGCCGCGCGGTGGCGTCTCCGTCCTCGAGGTATCCGTCGAAGTTCTGGTCGACGTCCAGGGCGCGAGACCCCTTTAGGGCGGTGTCGAGGTCCCGCTGGCTGGTAGCCCGCAGGATGACCACGGGCTCGGCGCCGGGGCTCATGAACGGGGCCAGGGAGCGGATGGTTCGCTCCACGAGGGCTGCGCTGGTGGAGAAGCGTTGGAAGCGCTCATGGTCCGAGAGGAGCACGACCCGCTGATCCCGGTCCACGTCGATCCGGTAGCCGCGGCGCGTCGCGAAGTCGTGCCAGCGGCTGATCGCGACGCGGGTGGCCGCGCCAAGAGCGTTGCGGCGCTGCTCGTCCTCGTTGATCACCTTGCCGTCCCAGCGGACCTCGGCCGGCGCGACTTCACCGTCCAGGAGCTGGGGGGTCGTGACGTTCGCCGCGGCCTGTGCCCGGTTGAGGTCATGCCCGAACTGCTGGAGCAGCGTGGCGGAGAGCAGGAGGAGGCCGGTGAGGAGGATCGCCCTTGTGAACATGAGTCTGAGGAGGTTGCTGAACGTGGCCTGGTGTCGGCCTGGTGTCGGGGTGGGCGCCTGCCCTGGGGTCGGTGCGCAGGACGGCTGCCGGTCCCGCTATCGGACCCGTGGACGGTCGGGCTGGAGCTTGCAGATGGACTCGCTCTCAACCCGGGCAAGCGACCGCCACACCCTCTCGGATCGGGACACGGAGACGCCACGGATCGTGCGCCTCGTCGTGAGACGGTGCCCCGCGGGAGGGGCGGGTCTTCGCGTAGGGCGGACGCCCCGAGGCCGGCGCGGCTCAACCGGTGACCTCCCCGCGCCACCAGCCTCCCTCGAGCACAAGTGAGTCCCCGTCGTCGTTGAGTCCCCGTCGTCGCCGAGTTCCAGTCGTCGTCGAGTTCCAGTCGCCGTCGAGGCTCAGCCGCCGGCGAGCAGGGGAGCCCCCTCAGCGATGTCGCCCGACCGTCAGCCGTCCCCATTCCTCTTGGGCAAGGCCTGTCGCGGGTGAGTGGACCCACCCGCTGGCAGCTGGGCCCAGGAGCAAGCAAGCGCTCTCGCCCGCGGCAGGGAAGATGGGCACCGGCCGGGCCAGGGAGCTCTCTCGAGGTGCCTGCGCGGTCGGCGCGGCGCGAGGGCCGGGGCAGGGGGGAGAAAGCCACGCCGGCGCAACGAGGGGGCCGCAAGGGGACGCCGGCGGAGCTCGTGGGCCGGCCGAGGGGATGGCGGGCGGCTGGGAGGCACCGCGGCTCGGAAGGCCCCGCGGCCCGGAAGGCCCCGCGGCCTGGACCGTCGCCGGCCCAACCCTTGGGGGACCTTCTCCTCAGGGAGGCGCCCCTGGCCTCAGGTCCCGTCCTCGTGCTCCGCGATCGCCGCGAGGAACACCGGGCCGAGGTCCGCTGCCTTCTTCTCGCCCACGCCCTTGAGGGCCAGGAAGGCCTCGGGGTCGCGCGGCTTGTGGGCCGCCATGTGCGCGAGGGTCCGGTCGTTGAACAGAATGTAAGGCGGCACGCCGCGCTCCGAGGCGAGGCTGCGCCGGAGCTTGCGGAGGGCCTCGAACAGGGAGGCGTCCACGTCCAGAGCCTCCTCGCTGGCCACCGCTTCCACTGAACTCCCTCGGCGGCGGGAGCCCTTCTTGGCCTGAATCCGTGGGACCAGGAGCGTGACCTCCTTGTCGCCACGCATCACCTCGACGCCCGAGGCCGTGAGGTGGAGGGTCGGGTAGTTGCCAGACGCCACGCCGATGTGCCCCTGCGCCACGAGCTGGTCCACCCAGGCGCGGATCTCGCTGGAGGCGTTGTCGCGCATGATGCCGTAGGTGGTGAGCTGGTCATGGCCCTTCTGTCGGACGCGCTGGGTGTCGGCGCCGCGCAAGACCTCGGTCACGTGGGCGGCTCCGTAGCGCTGGTCGCAGCGGACCACGCAGGAGAGGATCATCTGCGCGACGCGCTGGCTGTCGTCGACCTTGCGCAGCTCCCCGAGGCAGACGTCGCAGGCGCCGCACTCGCCGGCCTTCAGCTCTCCGCCGAAGTACTCCACGAGGAAGCGGTGCCGACAGAGGCCGCCATTGGCGAAGTTCCAGAGCTCCCCGAGGCGGTCGAGGATGCCGCCGAGCTCGTCCATGGCGCCCTCGACGCCCTCCATCTCGGCCTCCTGGGCGCTGCGCTCCATGATCCCCTTCCAGCCCTGGAAGTCCGATCCGCTGTAGAGCATCAGGCACTCGGCGGGGAGCCCGTCGCGACCGGCGCGACCGGTCTCCTGGCTGTACTGCTCCACGCCCTTCGGGAGGCTCGCGTGCACCACGAAGCGCACGTCGGGGCGGTCGATGCCCATGCCAAAGGCCACTGTGGCCACCACCACGTCGAGGCCCTCGCCCAGGAACGCCTCCTGAATTCGCGCGCGCTCGCTGGAGTCGAGCCCGGCGTGATACGGCATGGCACGGACGCCTGCGCGGGCCATCTCGCGGGCCAGCTTCTCGGTGTCCTTGCGACGGATGCAGTAGACGATCCCGGCCTCATCGGGGTGCCGCCGCACGACCTCCATGACCTGATCGAAGAGGTCAAGGCGCGGGACGACGCGATAGGTCAAGTTCGCCCGGTCGAAGTCTCCGACCACCCGGACCGGGTCCTTCAGTCCGAGTTCCTCTTCGATGTCGCCGCGGACCCTGGGCGTCGCCGTCGCGGTGAGCGCGATGATCGGGACCTCGGGGCAGCGTGCGCGGAGCTCACCGATCTGGCGGTACTCCGGGCGGAAGTCGTGGCCCCAATGGCTGATGCAGTGCGCCTCGTCCACGGCGATGGAGGTCAACCCCGCGCGCTCCAGCTCCCCGTGGAACCCGTCCACCGCGAGCCGCTCCGGGGAGACGAACAGGATGTCGAGCTCGCGTCGGTTGAGGGCACCTCGGACGGCGGAGCGCTCATCGTCCGCCAGCGCGCTGCTCAGCATGGCGGCCCGCACCCCGTTGGCGAGCAGGCCGTCGAGCTGGTCCTTCATCAGCGCGATGAGGGGGCTGATCACGAGGGTCAGCCCGGGCCGGACGAGGGCGGGGGCCTGGTAGCAGAGGCTCTTGCCCCCGCCGGTGGGCAGGATCACGAGCACGTCTCTCCCCTCGAGAGACGCCCTCATGGCCTCGTCCTGATAGGGCCGCAGGGCAGGGAACCCCCAGGTCTCATCGACACGGTGGAGGAGCTCCTCCATCGCGGCGTCCACGTCCTCAATGGCCTCCGGCGGGGCGGTGGCGCCCGTCCCACCAGCGTCGGCGATGAACCAACCATCGTCGTAGTCTCGCGCGCTTCCAGCGGCGGCGGGGCCCGCGGATTGGCTGGCCTCGTCCTCGAAGAGCCCGGCAATCTCGTGGGCTGAGGGCTCCGGCTCTGCGGCACCCCCGTCGGTCTCCCAGGGGCTCGCGCCCCCGCGGTCTGTACTGTCGCCGCTCCCTCTCATTTGAACCCCCTCATCACTGGGACCGATCCCAACGCATGCTGGTGACGGTTCAAGACAATCCGCGCGGAA
>Ga0102815_10001796_pt1 | contig 13312 bp, 13 predicted proteins | sample ColrivemetaGS759_FD_79113 | JGI IMG/M metagenome (GOLD analysis project Ga0102815, IMG submission 79113) | Estuarine microbial communities from the Columbia River estuary - Ebb tide ETM metaG S.759 | ecosystem: Environmental > Aquatic > Marine > Intertidal zone > Estuary | place: USA: Columbia...
TCGCTCGCTTGTAGGTTATATTATAAGAAGGGTACGAGACTCTACCCCCATACAAAGATTGAGGACTCAGGGTGGAGATTGCTGTGTGGTATAGGTAGTAAGAGACATAAGCACTCACCCGACTCGTAAGGAGAGAGATCAGACCTGACTCTAGATCTATCTTGAAGTCCTTATTAAAATAGAGTTGTTGACCGCGACCAACAGTATGGTCAAACCTCATAAGAGTGAAATCAGAGTTGGAAATCACACCTGTAGTTAAGGATAACTCAGTCTCCCCCCCTTCATAGATCGGGCGATAAGACACCGCCAACTCACCCTCTGCGGTAGAGGTTATTGAGTGACCTTTAGAGAATCCATCTATCGTGATTTGTGTATAGCCCTCATCCGTGAGGCTGACTTGGAAGACCTGATAAGGAACACCACTCACTATGAGGATAGATTTTGCTAAAAAGTGATCTCTGAAGTCACCCTTGATATAGATATCTGAGCTATTCGGAGCAGATCTCAACTCACAACCGATCAAAGACAGGAAGCTGTTTGTATATGCCTGCCCATCATAAGTCAACACAGGCACGGCTAAGAGTTGCAGACGACCACTCTCGACACCAAATCTCGCGGGGGGGCTCACACCCAGCAGGTTCGATGATACAGAGGTAATGTTAAAGATGTGGTTACCCACCTTAACAATGTCTCCCACTTCAACCTCACCACGCAAATCCTTCGGTGTTACAATGTCTCCTTCTCCTCGACCAATCTTAAAGGCGGTGTTCAAGATTGACCCTGAGAGACGAACTGCCTGTTCGCCCCCAAGCGTATTCAAAACACCATAGGAAATCTTAACCTGAGCCTCTGCCTCAACGTCAAACTTAAAGATCACCTCTGAAGGCCCAAAGCTGTACAGGTGACCAGAGATCAACTCGCTGTTGACGTAGACACTAGGTGTCACCTCTAGCTCTACCTCTAGACCTACACCATTAAACACATAGGATCGTTCCGACTCTCTCGTCATCACCTCACCAAGCACCGAAAAGATCAAAGTCTCTAGTACACGCACACCGTCTAAACCGACATAAGAGACCTCAACACCCAGACCTCTCTCTAAAGGCTCTGCGAAACTAATCGCCCCTGAACTCTTGTTAAAAGTAACACCCTCCTCTGAAGTTAAAAACTGATCAAAGCTCTCAAAAGGACTAGAAAGATCATCTCCTGTAAGACTGACCTCCGCCCAATCCTGCAAACCAACCCTCGGAACACGTCTCAGGATCACATCCCCCTCTACCCAAGAAGCATCCTCTGACCAAATACCTGAGCTCTCTACTTGAAATACAAAGCGATCCCCTTCAACTACAAAGCGGTAGATCCCCTGTGCTACCCCCTGCTGATAATCAACCCCTCCAACCCTCAAGACGTAACTGCCAGAAGTGACATGAGCGTCACCCTCCGCGAAAACATATTGAGGAGCTTCTACATTCTCTTCCCTCAATATATAAAGCGGAACGTCTATGTCACCGCTCCTTAAAATATGACTTGAACCCAGCCCCGATGACCCAAGTGCAAGATTGTTGTATACCTTGTAAACGACAACCTCACCCCCAGCTCGAATCTCCGAAAACACCTCGCCACATAGCCTAGAAGAGTCTGGGGTCTCCAACCCTAGAACACCCTCACGATAGCCCTTATATGCAATCCAAATACCCGAACCTCGGCTCACAGACCCGCTGAGAGATACCACAACCCCATTCAAAGACTCAACCTTGTAGAAGTAACCTTGCCAATTGATCCAATCCCCACTAGAGATAAGACTTACGTCGCCCCCTATCAACTCCATACCCTCACCAACACCAACACCGCGTGTCAACTCCTCACCTACATCTCTCTTCAAGGTGAGTTGACTACCTTCTAGGTTATAGCCAACACCCTCTGTGTAATCCACACTCTCTATCCCACCCTCAACCAACTCACGCTTCAATGTTAAAGAACTTGTGTTCGGCATCACCCCGTGACCTAAGAACAACCTCGAGGTGGGTTCTCGAACTTCTCCAGATAACTGCTGAGACACAACCCAACGAAAACCTCTAGGGTCAGAGACATAAATGTAGTCCTCGTTCTCTATAAGCACCTTGTCTCCAACCTTGAAACTGTTAGAGAAATCCTGACGCGGGTCAAAGGTTAAAAGCTGATAGTCTGTACCACTCACATCACCTACAGACTCTTCCTCGTAAGAGTAATAACCCGACACCGTACCACCGCCAAGCTCCAAAACTAAGCCCGTCGATGACCCCGCAATCAAACCCACACCCTTCAGTACAGAGATATCACTCAAGGCTGAGACCTCTAAGCCCTCATCCAATACAAGATGCCCGACCTCAAGGCTAACTCCAGCACCTGTCACAGACACCTTGTCAAAGCTGATCTCCTCACCATTCGTTAAAGTGAAGACACCTGAATCTACACCCCAATTCTTAGAGGACAAGTGAGATACAACACGATTAAGAACACAAGACACCTCTCCTAAATATAACCTGTGTCCTCCCGAAATCACCTCACCCGACCAAGATGCGTTCAGTATGACCCGACGACTACCACGCTCAACATAACCAAAGTTACGGTCTAATCTACGCGGCAACTCGTCAACAAACAAAACCTCCAATAACTCACCGCCTACCGATACCCAATGACGACTGTTCCTATAGGCATACACAAGACCACTACCGTCATTCCTGAAGCCCGTAGCTGATCCCACAGGCTTCAAACCCGTACCGTCAGGCAACATGTCAACAGGTATGTCCACAGACCCTATCGCACCCCCCAAGTCGTGACCATCATCCAATACAAGATGACCCAGCACTAGACCGTCGTAGGATAACTCACCGCTCAACAAGGAACTTACCTTAATCTCACCACTCGCCTTCAACTCCACAACACCAAAATCAACCTCAGCACTGAAATCAACTACACGGCGTACCTCCATGTATCCCCTGTGTCCATCCCTCAATAACGGACGCTCACAAGGTGAAGGTCTAGGCGATAAATAATCACCGCTCACCAACCCCCCCCAACCATTAACTGCCCCTGAACCTCTAAGGTGAATCACCCTATCCCCAAGATCAACCTCAGAACCCGAAAACAACAACTCACCCGTACCTGACAACACAATGGCTACAAACTCTGAAAGCCTACTGTCATCCTCCTCTACAGGTATATCAACCCCAATGTCATATACCCGATCTCCAACCCTCAATACTCCATCCAGACTGTTTAAAGACTCTAGCTCCCCTCCTACAACACCTACGTCCTCACCAGCTCCTCCCTTCAGTAAAGACCAAGACGCTCCCCTATGCTCAAAACGGACTCGCTCAACATCATTACGAGTCCACCAAAACCCCAACCCCACATCTCCAACCCCCAGCACCAAATCATCAGTCTCACTCTCCACTACACTCCCCCCATATAATAACCTCAGAACTTGCCCCCCCTCTCCCCGAACCTCATTAACAATACCATCCCTTAAACCCGTGCCGTAATAATGCTTAACACCAAGAGTAAAAAGCTTCTTAAAAGTCACAGGCCTAGAAGTAACCCCAATATCACCATCTCCCGAAGCCAAAAATAACACGTCCCCTAAATCCCCTACCGCCGCGTGAGATACTCTCCCCATACGTACAGGCTCTCCCCCAATAAAGCTCACATGACCATCCACACGCCTAAGACTGAGACCCGTATCCTTACTGTTGTCTTCTCCGCTACGTACATCAAGTATCATCTCTATACTCCTATGCTCAAGGTCACACGACCTGATGAGGACGCAGATCCTACCGCACCCTTGATTAAACCCTGTTTGACTATACCTGACCTCATTAGGTTAATTACACCTTTACTAATACCCCTGCTCATATCAAAACTACCCACTACCCCCTCGCTCAATAAACATCCCCTGATGCTCACATATAGAAGCTCCTCCGACCCCATACCTTGACCGCTACCCGTGAAACTACCTGAACCCACAACAGAGCTCACACCACTCAGTTGGTACACACCACTCACACCTCTCGTTAAGCTCACTGTTAGATCACTCAGTAAAGATCCCCTCATTCCCCCCGCCTTTAAACCCACTTCCATTAAGCCTGCATTGTAAGGAACTGCATAGATACCAGAAGCCACACCTGAACCTATGAGACCTACCCCCCGACCTACAAAAACAAAGGTCTTTAGCCAGCTCCTAATACCCTTATCTACACCCCTCGCTATGGCGACTTGGTGTGGCGTTGAGACTGCGGTCTTATGCGGAAACCCCGTCGCTATTTTTTCCTTGATCATAGTGATTAAGCCCATCTTTCAGGTTGTCTAAGCTGTATTGGCGTGAAACCAACACCTTAACACCATAAAAGGAAACCGTATAGGCTTAGGCATAGATAAACTACAAATAATGTTAAACCCGCACACAAAAAAGAGCCTGAAACTCACTTTTAATGTGAATGTCAGGCTCAGGGTAAGAGTTTAACTGCGTTAATTGACCTCAGCTCAGTATGAGTGTTGAAATCGACGACTCCAGAGAGGGGGATTATGGGGAGGCTTGGATCTGTATAACCTAGAGGGTTAGAGAAGGACTCTATGATGACACCCTCGTTGAAGCTATGGATGTCAAGGACTCTTTTCCCACTTAAGTATTCATGACCATGACGTATGGTCTTATCGAGTGTGTCAGAGAATCGGTCTCTTTCACTAGGCTCTGGTACACGGGATACGATCTTTGATCTGGGGTAGAATTTAACCCATCCTTGTGGAAGGCTAAAAACAAGAACCCACTTTGCCGTACACTGTAGAGACATAAGTCCTTCTTGTGTGTCGCCTCTGATAGTCACATAGGAGTACACGCCGATTGCTTTATATTTCTCGGCTAGTCCCTTCTTATACTGTTTGAGGTGTCTATCGACCTTGTCTCGATTGAGGAGATCTTTTATGAGCTCTTCAGGCACCCCTTCAAAAGGGTGGTCACTCGCTCCTCTATATGGTTCATAGGGAGGTTCTACGCCGTAGATTGCTTTATGAGTGTCAATCGCTTGTTGTACTAGACTCTTCTGCAATCCGCACTTTACTTGCCCAGATGTACTTTTCTGCATTCCACCCATCTTTTCTGTCTTTAGATGAGTTTAGCCTCACCTTGAGAATATTACTAGGGTAGATATGAGTTACCCACAGGTATTTTTGGTTTGATACCTCATGGTGTACATATATGGCGAGGTCTTCTTCGGAGTGGTGATGGATATCTGACCTTTTTTTCCACTTCGTGACTTCAACTTCGGATTGGAGATTAGATTGGCTTAACGAAAGTGCCTCATCCCATGCGTCTCTCTCACCTGGAGCGGGAGTTCTTTTCGCGAGAATATTCACGCTGGCTCGTACAACGGTAAGGCAAGGTTTTTTTATACTATCTAGGTCAACTACGCCGTAGTAGTACTCACCTTCTTTAAATAAGATCTTCCCTGATTTCATAGGAGAGGACACTCGACTCATTCTCTTTATTCTAACAAAGTCGCCAACTTTGAAGTCTCCCTCTGCCTTGTGACTTCTGTTGAGTTCTCTTTTGAATCTCCTCTCAAAGGACTTTGCTGCTGTCGCGTTCGTTAGCTCTTGCATGAGGGTTGGATGAATCCCTTCAAAAGGGTGGTCACTCGCTCCTCTGTATGGTTCATAGGGAGGTTCTTCTCCGTAGATTGCTTTATGAGTGTCAATCGCTTGTTGTACTAAGTCTTTCATTTCAATTCCTTATAGTCTTTGAGTATATCTAGGGTATCTGCCTTCACAGCCCCGAAGCCTTTGATATGTGCGAAGGACTCACCTAGTATAATGGGATTCCCCGATAACACACAGGGGATCTCAAACTTGCAATCATAGAAAGTTATATTGTTTTCTAGATCTGGGAGTTTAATCCCTTTGAGAGAGAACCCAACCTTCGAGGCTCTCTCTTCAAGTTGCTTAATTTCTCTCTTCTTCTTGTTCTTTGCATTGAGAGACACAGTTTTTACTGTTCGACACTGTGCTTGAATGGGACAGGTCTTACAGATTGATGATTTGGTACTATGCTTCTTGTAGCAAGTAGTGGTTTTGACCCACCCCTCAATCATTATAGGGGTGATTGAGTTATATAGGGTGGTTGTTACTGTCGCAGGGTACGAGGCGGTGTCTTCGACGACCGATTCCTTTTCTGGAGTGTCCGAGATGTAGAGTCCTTGTGGGGCATCTACAAGGACTTGGCTAGTTGTGGCAACCTCGACAGGGTCTCCGACCTCTTTGACGTAGAGCGTGTCAGGTATTCTGGTGCAATCAAAGTCAAACATTGTCTTCCTTGTCTCAAGTGTTGTCGATAGGGCAAGATTGGATCTTAGGATCAGGGTTTGGTTGAGCCTGATCCTCATTGACGAGGAAGACAGCGACTGCAGACTTAAAGAGTTGAGCGTTCTCAACCTCCATGAAGTGACCCGTAATTGAGTCGAGACTCTCCTTGAGAGCCCTCATGAACTTACATCCGTAGAATTTCTGAAAACTCACTGCGTGAGAGATCCATGCGAGTCCCTGACGCATAGATACATCCAGAGCGAGATTCTCTTGAAGGCAAACCTCCCTCAGTGCGATGGTACACCGAGTGACCACCCCGATTTCGTAATCAGTGAGCTGTGGGAATTGTCGGCTGTAAACTTGTTTCTCAACATCCTCTGAGGGGTGAGATACGCGGATCGCGGACATACGGTTTGCCATAGAAGCATCCTTCTGCTTCACAATCATGCCTCGCCCTCCGTCACCATCAACCCCCGAGTTACCTGTGAAGATAAAGCGTGTGCCTCGAAGAACAGGGAAAGCTTCTCCTGTCACAGGATCTGTCAACATCTCCTTGTTCAACTCGCAAGCTTGACGAAGAGGCTCAAGGCAAGCTCGGTCTGCGTCTTGGATCTGAATGATGAAGGGGATAGTGATCTTATACACATCTTCATCTACAAGCTCAACCCTCCAATCGTGACTCTGCATTTCAGCGATGAGTGCGTCGAGGTCTATCTCTGTATCCATGCCTGGGAATATATTACCGAGTCTTCGATAGATCACTAAGCCCTGACAGGCTCGTCTCAGAGATCCATCAACTTCAGCGGTGATTGTGACGCCATCCTCTTTTACAAGTGTAGTGCGAGTCACCCACCCGCTGGTGTCACCCTCGTCGTTAAAGTTGAAGAGTGCGATGGGACGACCTGTCTTCGCGGCGAACTGACGACCCCATTCATCTTTACCTGCCCCCGTAGGTCCAATCACTTGAATATGATTGTCTTTGATGATGAGCGTAGCCTTCTGTAAGGCGTTATACGGCTTTTCATCCTCTACATAATAAGGGCTGTGTTCGATCACTGCAGATCCCCCATTTATGAGTTCTTGTTTGGTGGCTGGAACTTTTACTACGGGTACACCATAGTAGGATGTCATCGCTAAGCGTTGGGTAATATCTGTCTTCATGTTCTCTTGTTCCTTTGATGTTAATTCTTTTTGATACCCCACTTATCAAAACAAGGTCACGGTCGCCTCTTTATCTTGTTAAAAAAACAGGTGTACCCTCGCTCCTTTCGATAAGTGTTAATATTAAAGAAAGGAAAAAAATGAACCCATATGAAAGTAGAAAAAAGTACGCCTCGATGAAGGGGGCGTTCTTAGGACTCCTTAGCACACTCCCCGAAAATTTCACGTACCGAATGCAGCAAGGGTCGGGCTTTGCAATCTTAGCCGAGTTTCCGTGGTTGGGATACACCCGACACATAACGTCTACTCCAGCAGACAACGTCTGGAGACAACGAGGCTCTCAGCCTTGGCATAGATCCGCAGACCTCCGCGATGTCACTCTATACACTCCTTCGGAGTCAGTTTTGAAGATCTGTGACCTATCACTCGCGGCTTCGCGTGGCGGAGGTCGCCACGAAGTAGGTCACGCCATCGCAGATCGAGCAGGTCACCCCAATCCCACCGAGTTCGAATTCAATAAGAAGATTGTGAAGCACATCAAGCTAGAGCCTCAAGTTTACAGCAGAGCAAACTTACACAAATGGGTCAACCTCCTCGCCGACATCCGCCTTGAGCGTTGGGTTGGTAAGGAGTACCCAGCCTCTGTCCCTGACTTCTTTGCTATCCAACGCTGGGTGCATAAACTCGAAAGTGAGGGGAGGGGGACTTCCTTCGCGGGTGACTTCCTCATGGCTCTTCGAGATAAAGGGAAGGGCTGGAGAGATGAGGCGGCTGAGAAAGTCTATCAAGAGTATAGCCAAGAGGCACGCGACCTCGTAGAAAAACTAGAGCCCATCTGGTCACAGGTTTTGAAGGAGGGTGCTCTCGAAGACACCGCACACCTCCCTCTCGCTTGCGGACTAAAGCTTCTCAATGAAATTGCAGACCTTGTTAAAGACCCCGAAGACAAAAATGCAAAGCGTAAAAATAAAAAGTCAGGCGAAGAGTCAGGCGAGGAGTCAGGTGGGGGTTCAGGCGAGGAGTCAGGCGAGGAGTCAGAGGGGGGGTCAGATGAAGGCTCAGGCGAGGATTCAGATGAAGGCTCAGATGAAGGCTCAGGCGGGGATTCAGGCGAGGATTCAGATGAAGACTCAAGCGGGGATTCAGGCGGGGACTCAGGCGGGGATTCAGATGAAGAGTCTGGCGAGGAATCAGAGGGGGGGTCAGATGGAGACTCAAGTGGGGATTCCGACCAAGCCACCTCTGAAGGAGGTAAAGACGGTTCTCTGGGTCTTGAAAAGATCGCATCCCTCCTCGAAGGAGAGGGAGAAGCGATGGATCCCTCCTCTGCGATGGAGGAGAACATTAAGATAGTGGAGAAGAAATTTGGGCACAAGATATATGTACCCAACAATGAAAATATCAGTTACAGGAAGTTGGTGTTGAAGTGAATCCGAGATTGATAACAGTAAAACAAAACTTGGTAAAGACTAAGAACAAGCTACGGCGAGCCCTAGAAGACATAGATAGGAGCAATCAGTATTGGCGTGAGGGCGTAACCCTCAACCGCCGCAGAATCGCTCAGGGATATGTGGGCTTAGAGAAAGGTCATTTAGACCACCGCCTATTCACGAAGAGGCGTATTGAGAAAAAGGTGAAGGCGGGCTTCGCCCTAGCCTCAGACCATAGCACATCATTAAACGGAGGTAGGCATACCTCTTGTTGGGCTGAGATCTGCTACCTGTTGGGAGGTATACATAGCCTCGCGGACTCACTTGGGATCAAGTCGTCTTCGGGCATTGTTCGGTTCAATCATGTATACTCAAATAACTCAGCGAGTTCCCCAAACTGCCCTCACGTCTCAGTCGCGGTTGATGAGTCTATGCATTGGAAGGACGCTTACCTCGAACCACTCCTTAGCTACAAACCTCGTGGAGGTACGAGCTTAATCTCGTATGCTGTGTCTGCTATCGACATGGCTCTCCGCATGGATGATGTGACACACCGTATCGCCTTCTTCCTCACTGATGGACAGTGTCGTGAGAAGCAGTACCTTGAATCACTCCGACTTCAAGCCTTAGGAGAAGGTGTCACCCTCGTAGGAATTGGACTTGGGGTGGATGGTCGAGGATTACCTAATAGGATCGAAGGCAACTCTGCAGAAGAGATCTCCGTGAAGATGGTAGATCGTATCGTGGAGGTGCTCCGTGCTTAATCACCCTATCGTTGAGTGCAGGAACTTACGTGAAGATTACCTGTTCACCTTGAGGATCAACTCCTCTTATCGCGACGTTCTCCAACGGCGGGTCGCACTCCTCGAGGATTGGGCTAACCATCAATCACTAGAGAGTGTAACTCAGCTCATCAATGACACCTTGCGGGGCTCATCAGACTACCCTTATCCAGATGCGACACCGCGTGAAGTCAACAAGGTCGTCTTTGGGCCTCGCGGCTTGGTGACAACAGCTAAGATGTCACTGTCTCCTCAAGGCAACCCCTACAACCCAAACCGCAGTAATCGTCTGACTAGGAAGAACGGTTCGCCCTTCTTCCTAGACAAGGAAGGCACATACTACCTCAGAGGTGAAGTGATCCAAGGACACTACCCTCTCCGCAAGCCGAACAACCAGCTTGGATGTATCCGCCGATGCATTGAAGTGAACCTTAACTTACCAATATACACCCGACACCTTGTACGCCCTTATGACGAAACCGTCTGTAGAGACACAGGAGGAAACCCCGTATGAAGAACCTCAGTTACTTTAAGAACGTAAAAAACAACACCTACCTACTCCTCACCCGTTCGCCCAAACCCGTCAAGAAGAAGGCATTGGTTGAGGAGTACATCGCTATGTCTAAAAAGGTAGCGAAAATAGCGAAATCTACCGTATATGAGCATGACCCTGACAAGCTCTATGCGAACATCACCCAAGCCTTATTTACCTTGAAGAAGAAGGGGCTTGTAGAATCCCCTTCCAGAGCCTTCTACTCCGCTATAGAAGGCGGTTGGGTACAGACTAAGGATACCCCCAATGAAGCATTTCTCCAACATGGGGAGAACTATCTACTTACACAAGAGATCTCACGGTCTATTTGTTGGAAGGAGGAAGAGGTAGAGACTCCCACTGAAGAGGCGGTAGAGACTCTCGCTGAAGAGGCGGTAGAGACTCTCGCTGAAGAGGTAGAGACTCTCGCTGAAGAGGCGGTAGAGACTCTCGCTGAAGAGGTAGAGACTCCCACTGAAGAGGCGGTAGAGACTCCCACTGAAGAGGTAGAGACTCCCACTGAAGAGGTGGTAGAGACTCTCGCTGAAGAGGTTTCTCTCGACGAGATCTTAGAGGACAGCTTCTACCTGGATGATATTGAGGTGTTGGATGTAGATCCCTCGGACTATGATTTTGAGAGGCTCAACCTGCAAGTGATGCCTAAAAGGGGAGGCACTCTCATTGGGTGTTTCTCCGTCGCCCGAGGCGATGACTTCCTTCTTATCAGTAAAGGAGATAAGACAGTCCTCGTACCCATGACCAACCTTGTTAGAGAGGAGTACCCCAATGCAGTACAGGTATTTCTTACTAAGGCATGTGAGGACTTTATACACGCACCTACGGCATCTTACGCGGCGGAGAGAGTCTGTCAAGTTTTGTTAGTCTGCCAAGACGCACATAACCACCAGAACCCTCTTGATGGTTTGGTGTCGAGATGCGAAGGATACTGCCCCGTGAACCAAGTGTGGCTCGGAAAGGCTAAGGAGGTGAACCATGTCTAAAGACATCAAGACAGAAGTAATAGTTTATTGGGGGAAGACCAACTCCCACACGGCGGCTCTCACCGCGAGAGGTGACCTCATCCTGTATTGGGGAAAGAAGAACGCTCCCGCTTTCACGCTTCGCGGGGCTGAAGTCTGCGTAGAGACAGAAACACACATAACTGTCCAGCCTGAGTCTCCCGTCGGTTTTATCGAGCTAGAGGGTGTCGGGACTTACTCATGGCGGAAGGAGTCGGAAGGCTACCGTAGCTTTATAGATACAAGAGGTAGGACTATCCGAGTCTCTCCAAATGGGGATGTCGAAGAGGAGACCTTCACCCCAATAGAAGCTCAGAAAGTCAACCAAGAGGTGAGTAAAAGCAAGGCCAAGAACAGAGGAGAGAAATCCAGCAAGACCTTTCAATCTCTAATAGGAGTAGCTTCACTACTCTACTTGTTAAAAGTACTCTTTCAGTAAGAGCCCCCCTGATGGCATTGATAAGAAGGACATACATTATTTTAAAGGAGAATTGAAGATGAAAAATTTCAGTACAGCCCAACCGAGATTGGGAAATTTCGAGACCTCAGATGCAGTGAAGCAAGTTCTGAGTATGGACGCCGATTACACGGGCGGCTCGACCACCACCCCCCCTCCCCCTCCCCTCCCGCCCTCAAATTCACATCATGTGGAGAACGGCGGACTATTGAGTTACGGCTTCATCATGATGATTATCCTCATCATGATTGGTCGGATGGTAATGAAGCGGTGTTTCAGCAAGACCTCTGCGGTGACTGTGGATCTGCTTGAGGGTGAGTCTACGATGGTTAGAAAAGCCATCGAGGATCTCTATACCCTCCACCCCAAAGCGTGTCGTAACTGCCACGCCTCAGCTCAAGAGCCCGATTTCCTCATCACGGGTCAGGGCGAGGAAGAATGCCAATCTTGCTACGCAAGAGGTCGCGACCCTTATGACACGACCCTGAAGATGAAGAAGCAAGGCGAGTATAAGATCTCACCGACCTACGGGGTAGACCCCCTCTACCGAGGATACGCCCTGCCAGGTCAGAAGATCCAAGCGATCCGTGAAGAGGAGGCCGACCAATGGGAAGCTTGATCTTTTTGGTACTAGGTCTAGTGACCTATATTTACGGAGTCGCTCGCGATGACATTCGAATCTTCCTCGGCATCACGTTGATGGGGCTCGCTATCGCGGCGGGTACGCCGAGCTACAGCACTTATCTGTGTGAGGACACAGAGGGGGTGGTGACTGCTCAGAAGACAGCGAAGCGTCGCTGGACTCTCTCGAACGGTGAGTCTTATCACAGCCGTGATTTCCACGACAAGTGTGTGAATGTACCTCCGCCAGGATTGCTCGACGCTGAGCCTCTCGTTAGTGGGAGTGAGCCATGAACAGCTTCGATGCTTTTTGCTTCACCTGTGCCACCACTTATGCCTTCACTTGCGTGGACTGTCTAGACATCTTCTCTCCAAGGGAGAGGGTCTTGGCAGGTTGCCTCTTCCTCTTCACAGTTGCGTTCTGGATGCATGGGTGAAGCCCGCGAGGGTCAGGTCTCTCAGAACCTCGTCAAAAAAACACATGGCGGTTCGGGGAGTCCCAAAATAGCATATTGAAAACGCATTGAAAATGAGAGAGTGAAATCAGAACCATGTTTAAAGCATGGTTTCCCAAGCCCTTTGAGCCTACGGCTCAGGGGCTTTTATTAGTACGAATAAGGATTGAAGACATGAATTATAGAGACGTTGCAGGGAGTACTTTAGATCTAGTTCTATGCAGTGTGATCTTATGGTATGGGGTCAAGGTGTGCCTATGCAGCTTATTAGTATTGTCTGTTTCGTTATTGGAGACAGCAGTTCAAATGAAACATTACGACCATGAGAGTAAGATTTGCGTAGAAGAGATCGCTCAAGAAGCGAGTCTAGTTTGTGAGCCTTAAGGGTTTGTCACAAGAGGGGGGGTCATATACGAGATTGTTTTTGAAAAGCGATTCTTCGTATGTGACCCTCCTTATTTTTTTGAGTTGAAATTTTCGGGTTTGATTTTGAAACCCTAGTTAGGAAGAGGGGAGAGA
>Ga0102815_10001797_pt1 | contig 13307 bp, 10 predicted proteins | sample ColrivemetaGS759_FD_79113 | JGI IMG/M metagenome (GOLD analysis project Ga0102815, IMG submission 79113) | Estuarine microbial communities from the Columbia River estuary - Ebb tide ETM metaG S.759 | ecosystem: Environmental > Aquatic > Marine > Intertidal zone > Estuary | place: USA: Columbia...
ATACGGATGGGAGATATTCAGCATTTGCTACAATCTGCACGCGCATAAGCGATGAAATCCGCAATGACCAGATTCAGGGCGGCATGGTTGGGCAGTTCAATGCATCCATCACTCAGCGACTGAATGGTCTGACTGAAAAAACTGACGTGACCTCTGGAGGGCAAACTATCTCCGAGGTGAAGGTGAATATAATTAAAGCTACTGAATAGTATTATTTACTATATTTGTAGAAATGTCATATAAGGGAAAACTCTTGTATGGCTTTCGTATTGCCTAAACTTTACCTATGGCTGAAATCACAATCGACAGCACTGTCATCTTCGAGAAAAACTTCACAGCCCTGGTTGACCCGAGCATCAGGTTCATCATCAATGAGGGTGGCAGCCGATCCAGCAAGACCTACTCGCTCTGCCAAATGATCGTGGTGTACTGCTTGCAGAATCCTGGCAAGGTGGTCAGCATCGTTCGCAAGACCTTCCCAGCTCTCAGGGCAACGGTGATGCGTGACTTCTTTGAAATCATGAAGGAGATGGAGATTTATGAGGTGAGCAGCCACAACAAGTCAGAGCACATCTACACCTTCCCGAATGGAAGCATCGTGGAGTTCTTCAGCGTGGATGATGAGCAGAAGATACGAGGGCGCAAGCGTGACCTTGGTTGGTGCAATGAAGCCAATGAGCTGTGGTTCGAAGATTTTCAGCAGCTGAACATGAGGACCGAGACAAAGCTCATCTTCGACTACAACCCGAGTGAGAGTGCATCCTGGTTGTATGAGCTGCCGATGGATGAAAGCATCATCATCAAGTCAACCTACAAAGACAACCCATTCCTTCCCGAAAGCATCAAGCGTCAGATTGAGGACCTCAAGCGCACCGATGAGTCGCTGTATCAAATCTATGCGCTCGGTGAGAAAGCCATCAGCAAGAGCAACATCTATTCGAACTGGTCATTCGTGAAGCATCGCCCAGCAAGGTTCGTGAACTTTGTGTATGGGCTCGACTTCGGATACAATCACCCGACTGCCCTCATCAGGGTCTACTATTGCGACAATGACATCTACATCGAGCCGGTCATATACGAGAGCTACCTGACAACCACCAACCTCATCGACAAGATTGGCAACCTCAACATCGAGAAGCACGTCACCATCGTGGCTGACTACGCACGGCCCGAGATAATCGCTGAGATGAATAACGCTGGCTATGATGTGCGAAACGCCAACAAGGTGGTCAAGAAGGGCATCGACAACATCAAGACCTTTGGAGTGGTGTGCGAGGATGAGCCAAGACTCAAGAAAGAATACGAGAACTACAAGTGGAAAAAGGTGGGTGACCAAATCATGGATGAGCCCGTGAAGCTGTACGATGATGCCATGGATGCCATCCGCTACGCTGCCACGCACATACGCCAGGAGTACTATACGGATGACTCATATTTCGCCTTCTAAACATTTGGCTGACAATTTGCAATATAAGCATGGCATTTAGAACACAGAAGATATCCCAGATGACTCCGAAGGGAGCCGACTTGGAAGCAACCGACCTCATCGAGGTATCCACGCTGGAGAGTGGAAGCTACGTCACACGATCAATCACGGGTCAAGAACTCATCGACGCGATACCGTTACCGCCGTCAGGCTTAACCATAGGCACTACACCGATTGCTTCGGGTACAATAGGACGTGTATTGTTTGAGGGTACGGGCAACGTGCTTCAGGAAAGTGCAAACTTGTTTTGGGATAACACGAATGCAAGGTTAGGGATTGGTACGAGTACGCCTAGTGCTTCAGTTCATTCAGCGGGTTCGGTAAATGGTTCTTTTAGTTCTTTATTTCAAAACACTTCAACGGGAATTCAAGGTAGCACTGGAATAAATGTAGCAAATAATTCAGCCACAATAGGTGGTGTATCAACTTATTCATCGGCTAATAATACTGCATATCTTCGAAGTAATGTTGTTTTAGCTTCATATCCAACTGCGAGTAATGTATTACTTGCAACTAATTTTGACGTAGCAACGGGTGGAACTGGAAGCATTCAATTACTAACGGGTGGCTATGCTGGTAACCCTACCAAAATGATTGTGTTTGGAACTACGGGCAATGTACTAATTCAAAACGGAGGAACACACACCGATGCAGGCTTCCGTTTAGACGTCAATGGTACTGCGAGGGTGCAGGATAATTTTACTATTGCCAAAACAACGGCTTCAGCTTTGACTGTTAATTTAACATCTTTAGTTGCACAAAATAATTTTCTAAATATCTTGAATGGTACTGATGGTTTGTTGTTTACTTCTAGAGGAAATGCCACAACGGGTAGTATGGGACTTCCTGCAAATAGCGCAGAAATAACATCTTTTCAAAAAGCAGCTTTAGGTATTATTTTACATAACACGGCGTATTTAGCTATTGGAACAAATACAACCGAGCGAATGAGATTAGTTGGCTCAACGGGCAACGTCTTAATAGGCACCACCACAGACGCGGGATACAAACTTGACGTTAATGGTACTGCTAGAATATCAGGTGCAGTAACTACAACAACTACAATTACTGCAGGTGGAAATATTCAAGGAACAAACTTAATCAGCACCGCAAATATGTGGTGTCAAAATATTTTATACGGAACTAATTTTTTCGTGTCATTAAATGGTTCGGCAATTTTTGGTGGAACATCGTCTAATGCATCAGCAATACTTCAAGCTGATTCAACAACCAAAGGCTTCCTACCCCCACGAATGACCACAACGCAACGCAACGCAATAGCTTCACCTGCCGCAGGATTGGTTGTCTACGATAACACGGACAATAAACACTACGGATACAACGGAACAACTTGGAACGCATTTTACTAATTAACTAAAAATATGACAACACAACCAACACAAGGAGTAGCAATCGAGCCGATTGTCTACCCACTTAACGCAGGAACGGCAACGCAAATGTCCGTTTTAGTTCTTAACTTTACAACTGAAGCAACGACTTGCACAACGTACTGGCAGTTGCTAACTGAAGACGGACTCCAACTTTCGCAAGGTAACTACACCTTAACCGAAGATGAGTTCGCAGCTTGGGGTACTGACAACAACTACGTTAATCAGGTCGTTGCTCAAGCAATCGGAGTAACTTTAATTTAAGATTATGATTCAGCTGACTGAAGAGAATGTGAAGGCATTGGTGGAATTCGCCAATGAATTGCCAACCAAGTATGGTCTGCCGTTATTGCAGTTCATAGAGAAACTCAAAGAGAATGGCTCAGACAACCATAGCGAGGCCGCAGACGTTTAGTCCGGCATACAACCCACTGAAGTTCATCATCGATTCCACCAACAAAAACTTGGCTGGCTTTCGATATATCTTTGATGTGTATGAGGCTGGCACTGCAACCAAGATTGCCGAGTACAAAGTGCTTCCAACATTCGGCACGGGCTATGGTGAGGAGGACTTATCCAAGCTGCTGCAGAGCAAAGTATCCTGGGACCTGAACACCGAGCTCACCTCAAGCTATGGCGCACCGAATTCATACTACAACTTTGACGTCAACATCGGTGAGGAGTATGTCACCGAGGTGGCCTACACGAGCAGCCTCACGAATGCAAGTGGCAGCGTACAGATAAACGTGGCAAACTCATTCGCACCAGGTGACCAAGTCATCATCACACAAGCTGATGCTGGAGTGGCCAACCCACAGCTCGAAGGACTGCACACCGTGGTCAGCGCAACGGGCTCAGTATTCGTGGTGAACGTCAACTGGTCCACGATCACTGACGCTACAATCAATGGCTCGGTGAGCTACGCTGACAAGCGCAAGACCATCGTGCGTGATATCACTGAGCTGAATGGCAACAGTGTGTTCAACGGAGCCTTCAGATGGATTGATTGGTCCGTATATGACAAAGATGACTTCAAGCTCAACGGAGTCACCAAGCAATGGTTGACCAATCAGCCGACAGCGAACTTCCACTGCACCCTGGGCCAAGACTTGTATCTCAATTTACAAAACCCAAAGGGCACTGACCGCATCATTTTTGACAACAGCAACGGTGCATCATTCTACAAGGTGCCAACATCAAGCGATGACATCCTCCAGGTGCCGGTTGGCCCAAACAACTATGGCATATTGGTTGGCACTGGTGACCTCATCGACAACAACACCGAGTGGTACGATGTGTACTTCGGCAACGGCACCACACTGCCACTGCAAGATTCGGTCAAGTACAGAATCTATTTAGACCGTCGAGTGCTCATCTCAGAGTATCATGTGCTCTTCCTTGACCGATTAGGTTCTTGGAGTTCATTCGCCTTCCAGCTGAAAAACTATGAGCGTGGAGAAATCAGCAGAGATATGTACAACAAGGATGTCACTGGCTATGTCAACGCATCAGATGAGTGGACCTACAAAACCGAGGAGTTTGGCTTCAACACATTCAACTTAAATCTCATCAAGAGAGTGGAGCTCAACACCAACTGGATGACTCAGAACATGGCGACATACTTCGAGGAGCTGGTCACATCGCCACAGACTTTCCTCAAGATTGTCACCTACGTCACAACTGAAGATGGCATTCCGCTCATCGATGAGGATGGTTGTCCGATACACATTCCTGAGTCCACAGCTTATCAGCCATGCATCGTGGAGAACAACGCATACGAGATGCTCAACCAACGCAATAAGAATCTGATGCGCCAATCAATCAGCGTGCGCCTCGCAAACCAGGACAACATAAATGGTTAGAATACAACTTGAGAACGGATTCCTTGATGTAAAGGAGGGCACTGTCTTTCCTTTGAACTTTGCAGTCGGGGACATTCGTGACCTCACCAAGCGCAGCGGAGCGTTCTCCAAGACCATCACTTTGGTTGGTAGCAAGAACAACAACGAGCTGCTCAACCACTACTATGATGTCAACATCCAGGCTGGCACCTTTGACATCAACGCACTGACCAAGTGCAGCGTCATTCAGAACAACGTGCCAATCATGGAGGATGCGCTGCTTCAGCTGCTCTCAGTCAACAAGAATCAGCAGACAGATGCGTATGAGCAAGCTGTCGAGTATGAGGTCCTCATCAAAGATACGAGGGTCGAATTCTTTACAGCGATAGCCAACCAGGAACTCACTGCTCTGGACTTCACTGACCTCAACCACATCTTCACATCGGCTGACATTGTGGCCACATTTGACAACACTGTCGCTGATGGCTTCAAGTATGTGCTGCCGTATGATTCTGACAACATATACAACGTGCGTCAGATGAAGCCAGCCATCTATGCGAAAACTTACCTTGATCGTATCTTCTCGAATGCTGGCTTTCAATACGAGTGGAGTGACCTGGCTGCTGCTCGCTTTGATAAGCTGCTCATCCCATACAATGGAGATAGCAACACATTTGACACAGCTGACTATTTGGTGGAGGCAACCATCAATGGCATTCAGCAAGAGACACTCACAAACTCATTCGGCTCTTATGACAACGTCACCGGATGGACTGAAATCACTGACGTGCAAGGCTCATTCAATCCGAGCACTGGAGTCTACACCGTGCCAATCACCACGAGCTCGGCAGCTGGTGAAGGATACACCGTGGAGTATGAGGTCAATTATGAGTTCTATGTTGACAACACCAACAGCGTGAATGTGTACAATATGTACAATGGATATTCTGCAAGGCCGAGAATAGCTGTGAGCGTGGAAGGATATCAAGACCAGGTATCAAATGTGGCACCATTCCAAAACATTGCCAATCAATTCACACTTGCTCCAGGTATACACAACTTCTCACCAGCAGCAGCAGGCATCAAAACGGGTGGAGTAATTGCAATGCAGAACGCATCTGGCTCTCAACAGATTCTTGCTGCCGATGATATCAAGATTCAAATCGGAGTACAGCAGACATTCACTGCATGGTTCACGAATACAGTATTCCCATACACACCAGCACCTGACCCAGTATACTCAGTATTCAAGGTCAACAGCCTGAGAGTGCGCATCCTTCCAACTGCCAACATCCAAGTGATTGGTGGTATCCTGGACATCAACCAATATGTGCCGCTCAAAATCAAGCAGAGCGACTTTGTGAAGTCCATCTTCCAGATGTACAATCTCTTCGCTGACACCGATGTGGACCAACCCAACAACATTGTCCTTCGCCACCGTGATGAATACTATGACAGCGGAGCAGAGAAGGATTGGTCTGAGAAACTCATGAAGGACCGGGAGCAGAATCTCATATTCCTTCCAGACCTATCAGCCAAGAAACTCAAGCTAACATACAAGGCCGACACTGACTCACCCAATGTTGTATACACACAGATGACCGATGAGATTTATGGGCAGCTTGAGTACACCTTTGACAATGAGTATGTGAAGGACACCGATACCAAGGAACTCATCTTCTCACCGACTCCAGTGGTTGCCACTTCATTCGATGCTTATGTGCCATCACTGAATGGTGAGGCACCCAAGACCAACATCCGCATCTTATATGATGGTGGCGAGCAGACTTGCGGCACCTGGGACTTGATTGAGTACGGCACCACGGGCACACTCGGACTGACAACCTATCCGATGATTGGCCACTTTGATGATGCGCTCACGCCAACCTTCGATATCAACTTCGCAACGTGCGATTATTATTTTTACACACCGAGCACACTGACTGCCAACAACCTCTACAATCTGTACTGGCGCAGAACAGTCAACCAGATAAATGTAGGCAAGATGTTGGTGGCTTACTTCCATTTGACCGAGGCAGATATCCAAACGCTGAAGCTCAATGACAAAATCCGAATCGACAACTCATGGTGGAACATCAACAAGGTCATCGACTATGATGCCAATGCAGAGGTGCCAACCAAGGTGGAGCTCATCAGCATCGACAGCGAGATTGAGCTTGCTCCATTCGTAACGAATCCGGGCACACCCACATCACCACCAATCACAGCGACAACTCATTCCACCAATTTAGTCACACGATCAACAGAGGCAAATGTCAACCTATCAGGTGATGACGTCATCGTGCGTGGTGAGGGCAACAACATCGGTGATGGTCTCAGAGGCGTGGTCATCGGTGACAACAGAACACTCCAGGAGGATGGTATCATCACACCACGCATCAACGGAGCTGCTGCTGTGGGTCAAACTTATGTGGCCTTACTAACGCAGAGCGGCACTGCTGCACCAAGCGCAGTGGTATTGGCTGATAACATCGGAGCAATCACCTGGAGTCGTACAGCAGTTGGTGAATACAAAGGAACACCGACCACACCATTCGACTCTCTAAACACTTTCGTGATTATTGGCAATGTAGAGCATGACTATCAAGCTTCTGCCTACGTCAACAGCGATGGTGACATCGTGGTCATAACGTGCCGAAATAGTGGTCACCAGCATGATGATTCAAAATTATTAAACTCACCTCTCGAAGTCCGCATATATGAGTAATGAAATAGAAATTCCTCTCAAGCTCTCCGGTGTTCAATCACTGAAGGCAGAGCTCCGCTCACTCAAGGCAGCCATTGCTGAAGCATCTGACCCAGAGCAAATGGCCGCACTCGCTGCCCAAGCTGGTAAGGTAGCGGATAGAATAAAGGATGCCAATGATGCTGTGAATGTGTTCGCCTCAGGGTCAAAATTCGAGCAGATAAAAAACTCATTTGGCGGCATCCAGGACTCATTGATGTCACTCGACTTTGAAGAGGCATCTGATAAGGCAAAAGTATTCGCCAAGAATCTTGGTGGTCTTAATGCTGGCGATATAAGCAAATCACTGAAGGGCCTCACGAGCACTGTCACCACTATGGGTGGCGCATTCGTTAAGCTTGGATTGCAGATTCTTGCGAATCCAATTTTCTTATTGGTCGCAGTCATCACAGCTATTGTGGTCGGCATCGGAATCTTCCTCAATAAGATTGGTGTGCTCCAGAAAGCCATTGACTTCTTGATGGCCCCAATCAATTTGCTCATCGATTCATTCAAGGAGCTGACCGATTGGCTCGGGCTCACAAGCTATGCAGCAGAGGAGAACGCTCGCAAGATGGAGAAAGCCAATGAGAAGGCATTCAAGTCATCTGAGAAGCGAGTGGCTGCTATCTCTGACTCATACGATATCGAGATTGCCAAGGCCAAGGCAGCTGGTAAGGATACCACTGACCTCGAGCTCAAGAAATCAAAATCCATCAGCGATGCTGCAAAGAAAAGACTTGGAGATGCTCGTAAGGAATATGCTGAACTCAAAGGTCTGTCAGACAAGGACAGCATCGAGAGACGCAAGGCCCTAAAAAAGCGAATCGAGGAAGAGAATAAAATTGTCAAGGATGGCTCCAAGGAGCGCAAGCTTATTCAGATTGCTGATGACGCAGAGGAGAAAGCGGCTGAAGATAAGAAAGCAGAGGAAGCCAAAGCCAAAGCGTCAGAGAATGCCAAAGCATATGCAGCTGGAAGGGCAGCAATTCAAAAAGAAATTGCAGCAGCCAACAAGCTGGTGGTTGACTCCACAAAAACTCAATCGCAAAAAGAGATTGATGATACCAAAACAAAGTACGCTGCACTAATTGCAGAGGCTAAAAAATACAAGCAAGATGTCACTGCTCTTGAGGCTGCCCGTGATTTAGAAATAAACACCATCAGGCAAGAATCTGCAAACGAATTTGTAAAGCTCGAGACCAAAAAATCAACTGATATTGTCAAGGGATTGGTTGACACCAAAACCAAAGAGCTTCAGATTCAGGGTGAGGGCAACATGAAAGCATTCGGTGAGCAGCAAGCAGCGGATGCTAAAGTCATCGCAGCAGCAGCAGCAGTCGAAGAGCAGAAGCGAGCGATTCAGCAGCAAGGTCTTGAGGTCGCTGCTCAAGGTATCAACTTAATCAAGGGCCTATTCGAGAAGTCCAAAGGCGTGCAGAAGGCAGCAGTCATCGCTGAGTCAGCCATCGGTATTGCCAAGATGATAATTGCCAACAAGGCAGCGAATGTCGGAGCATTGGCAACACCTCAAGCAATCGCCACATCAGGTGCAGCAGCAGCTCCAGTCATTGCGCTCAACAATATCTCCACAGCAATCGGTATCGCTGGTAACATTGCAGCGACAGCCAAGGCATTGCAGTCATTAGGTGGTGGTGCAGCCCCAACAGCCCCATCAGTTGGTGGTGGTGGTGGTTCAGCTGGAGGAAACTCAGCCGTGCCAGCATTCACACCTGGTAACCTATTCGGCCAAGGCAACGCAGCCAACAACGTAGGTTCTCCGAATGGCATGGAGTCAGGTCAGAATATAATGGTCACAGCTGTGGTCAGTGAGACCGAGATGACAGCCACACAAAGTAAGGTCAACAAAATCATGAAAAATTCAGTACTATGATAAGCTATCAAGCACTCATCAACGAAATCATCGCATTCTATGATGCACACCTCCAGGTGAAAAAGGTTGGCTCTGACTTCAAGGAGCAGCTCTTCAACTTCGCCACCAAGGATGAGAAGTATCCGATTGTTTACATCGTGCCAATCGATGCGATTCCAACGGACAACACCAATGATTTCACCCTGGAGATTTATTGCTTTGATATCATCCAGAAGGACCGTGCAAACATCAACGTCATCTTGAGTGACTGCCATCAGATTCTCATGGACTTGTATTTAAACTACACTTTCAATCTTGATGATCGTGACTTTGATGTGGTCGGCTTACCAGCTCTCGTGCCACTCAACAATGACCTCCTCGACTATGCTGCTGGATGGTTGATGACCATAACATTCACCATGGATTCATGGACCGATTGTCAGATTCCTAAACAAATTGCAGACTGATTGCAATATAAGTAATGGCAAGATATAAAAACACCGGTGAATACAACTACAAGTATCCCCTCAGAAGGAGAGTCGCCAACACACTCAAGAAAGTCATCAAGGATGAAGCACTCATCGACACATACACGCTGTATGATTCTGTGCGTATCAATGCCAAGGTGACAACCGAGGGCAACATCCGCATCGAAATCCTTGCCGCCTATTATTTTGGGTATCTAAACAACGGCACCGAGAGCATTGCGCCATTCAGATTGGTCAGAAAATTCAATGATGCACTCGAGATGAATGGATTGATTGGTGAAATGTATGGAATGTATGTGGCTGATTTGGCTCAGAGATTCCCAATCCTGGAGCTTGGCAATTTATTGCGCAGAAAGCCCAAGGTGATTTATGACTTTGTGCCGCTATACGGAGATTTCAACTACGCACTGGACTATTAAATCTCCAGCTCCTTTCGCATCGCCAAGAAATTAAACACAAGCACGAGCTTCATGTTTATCACCTGGTCATATTTGGTCAGGTCACCATTGCACATGGACCAGATAAGCTGCTCCCATCCCCACTTCTGCGATGACTTCTCACGCTCCGCTTCCTTCTTTTCCTCCGGGTCAGTGATGTCATTGACATCTTCACCCACTTGCTCGCTCATTAGATTCTTGTGGCTGGTGATGAAGCTATCACGGAACTTGATATACTCGGTAAGTACCCCATACATCTTGGTGATTGGTTGGTCGAGGAAGTAATGCACCCGACTTGAGGTCTTGAAATCAGTTGACTCCCATTTTGCAACCACATTGTCCTCCACAATTTCAGGGATTCGATACAGCAGAGCGCAGATGTTGGGCAGATACTGAAGGTAGTCAGTGGTGAAGTAGTGCTCCAGGTCGATGAATTCACCGAGAGTCAGGTCAGTCATTGGCTTGAGATAGAACTTTCCTATCCTATCTGTGTACAATTTGCTCGGCTCAGTGTAGAGCCACGGCAGCTCCTTGAAGATTTCGCCCACATCTGCGATGTCGATGTCATCGAAGTCATCAGGTAGCCCATCAGTGAGCGTACAGAGGATATCGATGTTGTGGTTGAATACACCATCCTCACCTTTCAGTTGTCTCAGTTCAATGAACTGCTCAAGACTGACTTGATTCCACCCCTTGGGTAGTGTTGGCTTGGGCATATTCAGCGATTTTGTCAGTCACAAAAACAATGTAAGGCACGCACAACTCAGCCTTCTGAGTGCGGAACAACTTTGACTTGTGCTTGAGGTGCGCATCGGTGAAGTGCTCGGTGTTGGATAGGTCAGCACGTTTGAACATGATGGCCATAACATCACTCAGGTAGTGGTTCGGCTTGGTGTTCACAATCTTCTCGATGAGCTTGGTCTCTTTGACTGACAGCTTGAGCTGCGCCTCGTATGTGTAGCCATCCATCTCGATTGATGTCACTGCTTCACTTGGTGTGAATGAGTTCAGATTGAATTCTTTTATCAGCTCAACAAACTTGCTGAATGGGTAGTCATCCCATAGGCTCTCCTTGATGCCGAGATAGCTGAACATCTCAACATATCTCTCGATGTTGTCGAAGTCGGGATTGTTTAGGATTTGGCTGATTTTTTCAAACTGCTCGATGGTCAGCTCATTCATTTTGTTAGGAATCTCCTGGTCAAATACTTGTATCATAATTATTGATTTATGAACAAAGATACAAATTTTGCAATATAAGCATGACCAAAGATATTCCTATTTACAAAATCACCATTGATGATGAGTATGCCGATGGCGAGAATCTTGGAATTGAGATGATTGCGTTCACGAGTACACCGGCCATAAAGGTTCGTGGACTTGCATTCGGAGCAGAGAAAAAAATGATTTTCGCTGATGACTTGAAGTACCGCATCACAGCACCGGCAATGATACCAATGGACATCTACCGCAAGAGCGATGATGAGGGTGAGTATTATGTGCAGTTCACTGCTGAGGTCATTGAGCAGATTCACACCAAGTTCATGGCTGACCTCCGCAATCGTGACATCTTCAACCTGGAGCATGACACTGACAAGAAGGTGCCAGCTTATATCCTTGAAACATGGATCGTGGACAACCCAACCCAAGACAAAGCATTTAGCACATTTGGCATCGAGGTACCAAAAGGCACTCTCATGTTGACAGCCCAGGTAACCGACAAAGACTACTTTGAAGAGCTGGTTGCCAAGGAGCAAATCGGATTCTCCATTGAGGGCTTTCTTGGTCTTAAATTAAGTAAACACTTAAACCAAAATAACATGAACAAATTACCAGATGGGGAGCACTTAATCGATGGCAAAATCTACGTCGTAGTGGATGGCGAAATCATTGAGATTAAAGATGCGCCAATTGAAGAGGTCGCAATGGAAGAGCTTGCAGCTGAGCCAGTAGCTTTGGAAGATACAACAGTTGAAGAGACAACTGAAGAGTCAACCACTACTGATGAGGCTATGGCTATCGACCCGACAGCAGACGCAGAAGCAATTCTTGCAATTGTCTTGCCAGTGATTGAGGAACGTGAGAAGGCATTGATCGCCATGCTTGCAGACCTTCGCAATCAGATGGAAGAGATGTATGGCGAGAAAGAAGTTGAAGTTGAGGCAACCGACAACAAAACAAAAATGTCGGTGCAAGACAAATTCAGTGCAGTGAGTAAATTTTTAAACGCAAATAACTAATAACAAAAAACCAAAAAAAATGAGCAGAAAATTAAAATTTGATTTAGACATTGACGCATCAGCGTTATTGCAAGCAAACAGCGAGGCATTCTATTCTCGTGCGTATTTGAATGAGGAAGTAGTTGACAACTACCGCACACTTCCTGGTGTCAAATATAAGACAAAAATTTCGACCGTGACTTTCGGTCAGGTCCTCCAGGCAGAGAACTGCGGATGGAACTCAAGCACTGATGACCTCTCTTCGGTTGAAATCGACGTATGTGGATTATCGGCCATGGCTGAGATTTGTCAGTTTTCGTTGGAGCAGTCATTCGTATCTCTTCAAATGACAAAAGGTTCAAACGGTGATTTCACTGTTGCATCTTTCATGGACTTCTACTGGGGAGAAATGGCGAAAACAATCGCAGAGAACATCGAGAAACTTCGCTGGTTAGGTGACACCGAATCTGAAGTTGCTGCACTTGCTTTGTGTGATGGTTATGTGAAAGGATTGGTTGCTGATTCAGCTAACGTAATCGACATCGCTTCACCAGTTGCGATCACGCCTTCAAATGTACTTGCAAAATTGGCTTTAGTTTACGCTGCTATTCCAGCTGCTGTAATCGCCAACCAAGGTGATTTGAGAATCTATGTATCAACACCAGTTGCTACGGCTTACCGTGCTGCTGTTGCTGCTGCCAACACTCAAGCTAACTTGACTCAAGCTCTTGACTTCTCTTACTTAGGTATCAAGATGGTAATGTGTCCAGGAATGGGTACAACTTCCAAAATTGTTGCTACGTTGAAAGGCAATCTTATCTATTCTTTC
>Ga0102815_10001799_pt1 | contig 13302 bp, 13 predicted proteins | sample ColrivemetaGS759_FD_79113 | JGI IMG/M metagenome (GOLD analysis project Ga0102815, IMG submission 79113) | Estuarine microbial communities from the Columbia River estuary - Ebb tide ETM metaG S.759 | ecosystem: Environmental > Aquatic > Marine > Intertidal zone > Estuary | place: USA: Columbia...
CACTAGCCGAAGTGAGCGAACCGGCAGCACCGGTACTGCCCTCGCTGGCAGAGAGCGACCCACTGGTGCGCGAGCAACTAGAGGCCGCGGGTATGGGCCCGGAGTTGGACAAGCTGCAGGGCAGTGAAAACCTGGTGGAGACTGGCGCCGCCCTGATTGACGGCTTTAGTCGCGGCCTGGTGTTGCGCAAGCTGTTGCCATTGTCGCCGCCTGCCGAGGTGTTCAGCGTGGAGTTGGTAGACGACCAGCTGTATATGAATCCAGATGGCTACCAGCGCTATGATGGCTATGCCCAGTCAATTGAAACCCTTGATACTGCGGTGTTGGTGAGCAGTTTTCACTTGATGCGGCCCCTGTACGAGCAGGCTTACTCGCAGCTGGGTATGGATCCTGCTGATTTTGATAACTCGGTCGTGCGTATGCTCGACCGCATACTGTCCACGCCGGAGATTGAGGCGCCTATCGCTCTGGAACGCAAGTCGGTGATGTATCGCTACCTGGATCCGGCGCTAGAGGAGCTCAGTCCGGTGCAGAAGCAGTTATTGCGAATGGGGCCTGATAATATCCGTCGCATCAAGCAACAGGCGGCTGCGCTGCGGGCGGGTTTGCTCGCCCAGTAGGGCAATTTGCCCGGCCATAAAAAAACCGGTGTATCGCTACACCGGTTTTTTTATGGCCGTTAATTGCAGAGCTAGCGCTGCAGCAGCGCCAGCTTATTGGGCTTGCCCGCCCACTCTTCGGCATCGTCAGGTGCCGGCTTCATCTCGGTGATGCAGGGCCATACCTCAGCCAGTTCCGCATTGAGCTCCAGGAACACCTGCTGGTCTTCAGGCAGTTCATCCTCGGAGAAAATGGCGTCTACCGGACACTCGGGCTCGCACAGTGCGCAATCGATGCACTCGTCTGGATGGATCACCAGAAAATTCGGGCCTTCATAAAAGCAGTCTACCGGGCAGACTTCCACACAATCCGTGTGCTTACAGTTGATACAATCTTCGCCTACTACAAATGTCATGCCTGAAACGCCTCTTGAATTGTCGACGGCCGTGTTTGGGGGGCGACAGTTTACCCGCTGGGCTTATGAATTTGAAGGATTTTTCAGTCCAGTGCGGCCTTCAGCTCATAGAGCTTTTCCAGCGCCTGGCGGGGTGTTAATGCGTCCACATCAAGGGCTTCCAGCGCGCTTATCGCCGGGTGTGGGCCAGCGGCGCTGAACAGGTCAACCTGGGCCGGGGAGGCGGCCTGCACGGTGTGCTCTCCGCGCTCCAGCTCCTGCAGTTTATCCGCTGCTGCCTTCAATACCGGGCCGGGAATGCCCGCCAGCTTGGCCACCTGCAGGCCGAAGCTGCGGTTGGCCGGGCCTTCCTGGATATTGTGCAGGAACACCACATGGTCCTGGTACTCGGTGGCATCCAAGTGGACATTGGCCATGGTGGGACACTGCTCGGGCAGGCTGGTGAGCTCGAAGTAGTGGGTGGCGAACAGGGTGAAGGCCTTGACCGACTGGGCCAGCTGTACCGCCGCCGCCCAGGCCAGGCTGAGGCCATCGAAAGTACTGGTGCCACGGCCCACTTCATCCATCAGCACCAGGCTGCGGGGGGTGGCATTGTGCAGGATATTAGCGGTTTCGGTCATTTCCACCATGAAAGTGGAGCGGCCGCTGGCCAGGTCATCCGAGGAACCGATCCGGGTGAAAATGCGGTCCATGGGCGCCAGCCTGGCAGCGCTGGCCGGCACGTAACTACCGATATGGGCCAGCAGGGCGATCACTGCATTCTGGCGCATATAGGTCGATTTACCACCCATATTGGGGCCGGTGATCAGCAGCATGCGCCGCTGCTGGGTGAGCAGGGTGTCGTTGGCGATGAAGGGCTCATCAAGCACCTGCTCCACCACCAGGTGTCGCCCCTGGCTGATTTCGAAGACCTGGTCTGTACAGAATTCGGGTCGGCACAGCTTGAGGTTATCCGCGCGTTCGGCCAGGTTGGCCAGTACGTCGATCTCGGCGACGGCGCGGGCAGTGTCCTGCAAGCGTCCCAGTTGTTCGTTCAATCGCTCCAGCAATTCCTCGTACAAGGCTTTTTCACGACTCAGCGCGCGACTCTTGGCCGACAGTGCCTTGTCTTCAAAGGTTTTAAGCTCGGGGGTGATGAAACGTTCGGCATTTTTCAGGGTCTGGCGGCGCACATATTCAGTGGGGGCCCGGTTGGATTGGCTGCGGCTGATCTCGATGTAGTAGCCGTGCACCCGGTTGTAGCCCACCTTGAGGGTAGCAATGCCGGTTGCCTCACGTTCCCTTTGTTCTATTTCCAGCAGGTAATCACCGGCGTTGGTGCTGATCTGGCGCAGTTCATCCAACTGCTCGTCATAACCGTCGGCGATGACCCCGCCGTCGCGAATCACCACAGGCGGGTTGTCGGTGATAGCGCGGCCCAGCAGTTCGCACAGGTCCGGGTAGGCGCCAGCCAGCTCACTCAAGGCGTCCAGGCGAGGAGCATCCGTGCAGGGCGACAATGCGCTGCGCAACTGGGGCAGGGCCGCCAGAGAGCTGTGCAGCCGGGTGAGATCCCTGGGGCGGGCGGAGCGCAGTGCTACCCGGGTAAGGATGCGTTCCATGTCGCCGATCGGCTTCAGGGCATCACGCAGGGTCTCATAGCGATAGTTTTCGCACAGCGAGGCAATGCCCTGCTGGCGCGCCTCCAGTGCAGCGATGTCAGTGAGTGGCCGGTTCAGCCAGCGCCGCAGCAGCCGGCTGCCCATGGCGGTAATGCCATCGTCCATTACTGCAAACAGGGTGTTGGTATCGCCGCCGGAGAGGTTGGTATCTATCTCCAGGTTGCGGCGGGTTGCAGCATCTAGGATCACGCTGTCGGCGCGGCTTTCCTGGCTCATGCTGCGGATATGGGGCAGATTGCCCCGCTGGGTATCCTTGACATACTGCAGCAGGCAGCCGGCCGCGCCGATAGCCAGGGGCAACTCATCACAGCCGAAGCCCTGCAGGTCGTGGGTCTGGAACTGGGTGTTGAGGGCGCGACGGGCGCCATCCACGTCAAACTCCCAGCCGGGCTGGCTGCGGGCGCCGCGGCGGCTGATTACACAGGGGTGGAAAATACTCTCGTGGTACAGGGTTTCGGCGGGATTCAGGCGCTGTAACTCTCCGGTGAGAGCCTCTTCGCCGCTGATTTCCAGCACCCTGAACCGACCGGTACTCAGGTCCAGGTAGGCAATACCGTAGTGGTCCTGGCGCTGGGTGATGGCAAGTAACAGCTGGTCTACCCGATCGTCCAGCAGCGCTTCATCCGACAGGGTGCCGGGCGTAACCACCCGCACCACCTGGCGCTCCACGGGTCCTTTGCTGGTGGCGGGGTCGCCGATCTGCTCGGCTATGGCCACCGATACCCCGGCTTTCACCAGTCGCGCCAGGTAACCCTCTGCGGCGTGGTAGGGCACCCCACACATCGGAATAGGCTCTCCGGCGGACTTGCCGCGAGCCGTGAGGGTGATGTCCAGCAACTGGGCAGCTTTCCTGGCGTCGTCGTAGAACAGCTCGTAGAAGTCCCCCATGCGGTAGAACAGCAGGTCGCGGGGGTGGTCCGCCTTGATGCCCAGGTACTGCTGCATCATTGGAGTGTGGTCTGGGTTGCTTGTTGGTGTGGCGATAGTGGTCACTGGCTTTTTTTGTGTCAGGGCGTATTGGAGAGATGGCCGGATTCAGGTGGGTAACTTTAGCGGTTTCCCGGCCCCATATACAGCGCTTCTCGCTGATTGCTGCTGGCGGCCGCGACTTTGGGTAAAATCCAGTCATGCTGTCGAGCAGATTCCGATAAAACTTCGAATTTATCGAACTGTTTGAAGAAAAAACTCGAATTGTCGGAGCATATCAGCACTATATCCTTGCCGCTTCAAGTGGGAGAGACCCGGTTATGAGGTACTTTAGCCAGCCAGTTATGGTTGCCCTCTGTCCTGGTGGTCTGCGAACAGGGGGGTTATAGGCATGAGCGAGCGATTCGGAATAGTCGGGGGAGGGCAGCTGGGGCTTTACTTGTGTGAAGCCGCCCAGTCCCTGGGGATGTCAGTGACTATTATCGCAGATACAGCAGATTCCCCGGCGCTGCAGTTCGCCGAACGGGCGATTATTGGCCCCCTGGACAGTATTGCGTCACTGCGCCAGCTGGTTGCCGATTGCGATGTGATCACCTTCGACAAGGAGGATATACCGGATGCAGCGCTGGACTACCTCTGCGAAGCCGAGGCCCGCGGGCAGGTTGCCATCCACCCCAGCGCCAGCTCCCTGCGATTGTTGAAAGACAAGGCACTGCAAAAGGCCTGGCTGCAGGAACACCAACTACCGACCCTGCCTTTCCAGCGCTTGCCCTGCGCGACCCACACCCTGGAGTGGCTGGTAGAAAACTACGGAAATGTGCTTGTACAGAAATCACGATGCGGTGGATACGACGGGCGCGGCGTGCAGATTGTGGATGTCGAGAACGCCGCAGCAGCATTGTGGGATGCCCCGAGTATCGTAGAGCCCTATCTGCCCAACTGCCGGGAAATCTCGGTACTTACCGTGCGCGGGCAGTCCGGCGAGATCCGGTCCTACCCGCCGGTCGGCATGGAGTTTGATCAACAGCTCAACTCGGTGAAATGCGTGGTTATGCCGGCCGACATCAGCCCCCCACTGGCGGCAACGGCGGTGGAGCTCGCCGAGCGGGTAGTGAACCTGCTCGAGGGCGTGGGCTGTTCGCCATTGAAATGTTCATCAGCCCCGACGGAGAGTTGTTGATTAACGAAATTTCCCCGCGGGTACACAATTCAGGACATGTTACCCTCGATGCATGTAGCGTCTCACAATTCGAGCAGCACGTGCGCGCAGTAGCGGGCCTGCCACTCAAGCCAATCACTATGCAAACACCCGGGGTAATGCTTAACATCCTGTATAGTGATGCGATCCGCGGCAGTTGCCCCGGCACGCCAGTTGTAGACAGGCCTGCAGGGTCGTCTGCGTCGATCTACTGGTATGGTAAGGCAGCGGGCACACACGGCAGGAAGATGGGCCACATCAACGCCTTGGCTGACGATATCGAAGCGGCCACTGCGGAGGCGTCACGGGCGATGGCGGGGCTTTCAAAGACTAATCGAGGCAGCGAGCAAGCAGCATGACGGCGGTAATAGGTATCATAATGGGCAGTGATTCAGACCTGCCTACCATGCGCGCAGCAGCGGATATGCTCGACGAATTGGGCGTGGCCTATGAAATTGATATTGTCAGCGCGCATCGCACTCCCGATAAGCTGCATGACTACGCCAGCTCAGCGGAGTCGCGTGGCCTGAAGGTGATTATCGCCGGCGCCGGAGGGGCAGCGCACCTGCCTGGCATGGCTGCAGCGATCAGCGTGCTGCCAGTCATCGGCGTACCCATAGGGATAACCCGGCTGGAAGGCATGGACGCATTGTTATCAATCGTGCAAATGCCTGCGGGCGTGCCGGTTGCGACAGTGGCTATCGACAATGCGGCCAATGCGGCCATCCTCGCCGTGCAGATGATCGCCACTGGCGATGCTGATTTGAGGGAGCGCTTGCGAACGTATAAGCATGGTTTGCGGGACAAAGTGATGGAAAAATCACGTTCATTGCGGGACAAGCTGCCCACCTGATGTCCGTATTCCTGAGCAACCTGAGTTCGCCGCCTCTGCTCTTTTTCTTCCTCGGCGTCGTCGCCGTTGCTGTCCGTTCTGACCTGGAAATTCCAGCCCAGGTCGCCAAAGCGCTCTCCCTGTACCTGCTGTTCGCGATTGGCTTCAAGGGCGGGGTTGCCCTGGCTGAGTCCAATATAGATCTCGGCGTCATGTTGGCCCTGCTTGCGGCCATTGCGCTGTCGGCCCTCATACCGGTCTATACCTTTTTCCTGCTCCGCAAGCGCCTGTCAATCGCTGATGCCGCTGCCACTGCCGCCACCTATGGGTCGGTAAGCGCTGTGACTTTTGTTACAGCGGCGGGATACCTGGATATGCAGGGTGTTGACTGGAGTGGCTACCTGGTGGCCGCCATGGCCTTGATGGAGTCACCCGCGATTATCGTGGGAATCCTGCTATACAAGCGGTATACCCGAAAGGATGCTGCATCCGATACCGGATTTTCCTGGAAGCAGTTGCTCAACGAGTCCCTGTTCAACGGTTCAGTGCTCCTTATCATGGGGAGTATGCTGATTGGGTGGATCAGCGGACCGGCGGGCATGGACCAGGTGGCGCCACTCGTGAAAGGCCTGTTCCTGGGGTTGCTGTGTTTATTCCTGCTGGATATGGGCATTGTTGCTGCGAGACGGTTCAAGGACTTCAGTCAATCCGTGGCGGGACAGGTTTCGGGCAGGCCTTTCAGGCTGATGCTGATTGTTGGCCTGGGTTTGCCCTTGTTCAACGCCATGATCGGCTTGCTGGTGGCCGCCGCTCTCGGACTCGGTGAAGGTAATGCCTTGCTGTTCATGGTGCTGGTAGCCAGCGGTTCATATATTGCTGTGCCTGCTGCTATGCGCCTGGCCCTGCCTGAGGCAAACCCGGGCACCTACCTGACCATGTCACTGGCGATTACCTTCCCGTTCAACCTGTTGATAGGCATTCCGGCCTATCACGCCATGATCAGGTGGTTGCTATGAAAACCTGTAAGAGAATCGAAATTGTTGTCGAGGCGCCGCTGGCGCTGAAGCTGGCAGATCTGTTGAGGGAGCTTGGTGCGCCCGGATTTACCCTGATTCCCGATGTCAGGGGCGCCGGGGACCGGGGTCAGCGGCGAGCAGATGAGCTGTCTGGTGATTCCAGTAATTCCCTGATACTGATAGCCTGTGACGATCAGGAGACGGTTGACGCTATCCTCGGGGCGGTGCGCCCACTGCTGTCCAGAAGTGGCGGCATTTGCCTGGTATCTGATGCATTATGGTTACGGCATTAAAAATAAAGAGGGAGACGAATAAATGCGAACTCACCTGATATCGATTCTGGCTCCGGTGTTTGCAAGTTACCTTGCGCTCGGGTCCGCTGCCCATGCCTTCGAAGATCTGACCAGCGCCGAGTTGCTGGTCATATGCCAATCCGATAGTCCCGGGGAAGAGAAGGCCTGCCTGGCCTATATACATGGCTTTGTTGATGGCGCGGTAGCGACAGATCCAAGGGTGATAGAAAACGTGGTTGCAGACATGGAAGAGAGCGAAACGTTCTCTGAACGGGCAATGCGAACGCGGCTTGGTATCACCATGGACCGCTTTGGCCCTTCCTACTATGCTGACTTTTGCATTGCTGACGAAATGCCGGTGACGGAAATTCGAAAAGTGCTGCTGGAAGAAACATCTTCGCACTCTACTGCGGATTCCGCTGTTAGCGCCAGAGACTATGTCTACCGCATGCTGCAGCTGCACTACCCCTGCCAGAAAAGCGAGTAAGCCGGCTAGTTCCCTGCTGCTGGCCCGGTAATAGTCTTCAGGTCCTTGCGCAGTGCGCGCACCTCTTGTAGCAGCTGTTCTCGCTCGTTATGTGCAGTGTCTTCTGCGGTTTCAGCGCTTTCACGATCCTGCATGTGAATCATTTGTATTGAGTTTACGATCAGCGCGATGAACAGATTGAGCACGGCGAAGCTGGTGATGATCACGAAGGGCACGAAAAACACCCAGGCAAACGGGTAGACTTCCATCACCGGCCGCACGATACCCATCGACCAGCTTTCAAGTGTCATGATCTGGAACAGGGTATACATCGACTCGCCTATGCTGCCAAACCAGTCAGGAAACGCCGCGCCGAACAGGGTGGTGGACATGACTGCAGCAATATAGAACAGCAGCATCAAGACCGCGAGCACAGCTGCCATTCCCGGTAGGGAATTCAGCAGCGCGCCGACCACGACCCTGAGCTGCGGAACGATTGAAATAAGGCGCAGCACCCGCAGTACCCTCAGCGCCCGCAATACCGCGAGCGGACCACTGGCAGGAACCAGTGCGATAGCAACGATGGTGAAGTCAAAAACATTCCAGCCATCGGTGAAAAAACGGTGTCGATAAACCCAAAGCTTGAGACTGATTTCGCAAACAAAAATCCCGAGCGCCAGCGTGTCCAACAATCTCAGTAACGGTCCGGTGGCAGCAACAACGCTTGCGGATGTTTCCAGACCCAGGGTAACCGCGTTGATCAGTATGACCGCAGTGATAAACAGGGTAAAACCGCGGGATTCCAATAAATCCCGCAGTGCAGTACCGCTCGCCGCGACGGAGGCCTCAGGTAGTTCAATTTGCATGGATAGCTGGCTCTAGCCGGTCTGGAGCTCACCGGTATACTGGCGGAATTCGCGTAACTCAGCCTTATTCAGGCGCTTGTGTTTGCGAAGGGCGCGCTTGACGTTTTGTCGCGTCTTGCGGGCCGCTACCCCAATTGCGCGATACAGGTCATCGTGAACGGCCTCAAAACGTACGGCCAACCGAGATACCAGCTGGACACAGACCAATGCTTTTTTGTCTATTCCGCCTTTCGGCCCGTTGATGTCTTCAAGAAACACATCGACAGCAACGACGCTGTCTTCGGCCCCGGCCAGTTTGCTCGAGAGTTGGCGGCGCACATATTGATCTATCGCAGCAGTAAGCTCAAAACCCTGAGTTTGTATATAGATTCGCATAGCATCTCTCCTGTGTGGTTTCAGCGTTATATTACAGTCCGGCATGATTTCGAATAGTCGAACTATCCGAGAGGCGAATCAGGATTTTGCGAACTGATTCCTGCGCCCTGGCTACTGCAGGCAGAACCGGAAAAAACGGCGGATACAACAGCAAAAAGGCTGATTCCGGGTGCTTGTGCCATTAATCGAATTTGCCGAACTACAGCTACCGTAGATACGGATAGTCGGCTGCGCAGTCTTGATAGAAGATGCAGCCCTGCACGACAGGAGATGGGAAATGCGTAAGATACTTATCAGGAACGGGGCTGAACCACAGTGGAGTGAAGTCATCGAAGCGCGCCTGCGCTTGATGTTGGGCTCGATGTTGGGGCACATCAATCAGCTTGAGGTGGAGTTCGATGTCACCAATGATGAAGTGTCCAACAAGAAAACCTATAGCTGCACACTGGTAGTGGTAGAAGACTCGGGCGAACGATTTCTTTTCCGCAATCACCAGGCTGACGGCAACCTGGCGATCGATGGTGCTACAGCCAGGGCACGCCGCTCGATCGTCAGGCTGAAGCGGTCACAGGCGCCGTCGCGGTGGCTGGCTTCAGCCTGGTAGTAGCTGGCGCCTCGCCTGTTCAATGATGTTGAGTACAGCGGGGTGTTTTAATTTCCGCTCGGGAGAAATCGCGTAGTAGTTCTCTTCGACCGGGATTGCCGGTCCGATGCGCCGGCAGTGGTACATTTGTTCAACTTCCTCACTGATCGCAACCGGCGCCGGGAAGATGCCGTTGCCCGCCTGGCCGAAGGCCTTCATCAGGGCGCTGTCTTCAAACTCCGCTACCAGGGTAGGGGAGATACCCTGTTGGTCAAACCAGTCGTCCAGGGCGCGCCTGATCGGGTTATCTATGGTAGGCAGTAGAATTGGCGCCTTGTTCAGCGAGCCCGGGAAACCCTGCTCATATTGCCTGGCGCTGGCTTTCCTTGCGAACAGTGCAATAGCGCTGGAGCCCATCGCATGGCTGAAGGCTTTGACTGACAATCCCGGGGGTATAGGCCTGTCGGAAAGTACCAGGTCCAGCTGGTGAACGGCCAGGTCGCCGAGCAGGCTTTCAAGACCACTCTCCCTGCACACCAGCCTGATAGGGCTGTCGTCACTTTCCAGTACGGGTTGCAGTATGCGTGAAGCTACCAGCTTTGGAATGGAATTTACGATGCCAACCGCCAGTACCGCGGGCACGATAACCCGGCCGGTTTTAACCCGCGAGGTGAGCTCCGCCCCCAGGGTGAAAATTTCATCGGCATACTGGTACACCATGTGGCCGGTTTCGGTCATGGCAAGCCCGCGCCCGACCCGGCTGAACAAGGGTTCCCCTACTGCTTCCTCCAGAAGCTTTAACTGCCCGCTTATGGTCTGGGGGGTCAGGTGCAGGCTCTGGGTGGCCTTGGCAATGCTGCCTTCCCGGGCAACGGTCCAGAAATACAGCAGGTGATTGTAGTTAAGGTGTCGCACCTGATCAGGCCCGGCGTACCGGCTTTGCCTGCTGCCGGTCTTGCTCAATGCGTATCGGCTGTAAGGCCCTGCGCTGACCAGCGGCGGGGTACTGTTTAATTACGAGGTAAGCTATTGATATTCCCAGCAGTGCTATTGCTACTAAAGTCATGTATCACCTTTTTAAATAGAGTATGTAGCTCGAGTTAGGCAGTATCTGTTGTTACTTGAATAAGAAATAGCCGATTAATGCTTAGCATTAGATCGTAATATTCGAAGTATCCTACATCGTTAAAAGCGCAGTATCCACCAGAATAATTCGAATAGACCTTCAGGATGCCATCGTTAATATCGGGTGCAGTCTTCATTCAAGGAGTTCGGATTTATGTATTCGCAATCGGATAGTCAAAATGCCCAGGCCCGGGTTCTGGCAAATGCAGGTGTTGATGCTGGTGCAGGCCACAAAGTGTTGCGTGATACCTATCGCTTACTATCTGCAACTTTACTGTTCTCAGCAGTGGTTGCCGGTACCAGTGCTGCCCTGAAGCTTCCGGCACCGGGTTTGATACTGACCCTGGCGGGCTACTTTGGACTGCTTTTCCTTACTTTCAGGCTGCGCAACAGTGCCTGGGGCCTGGCCTCGGTATTCGCTCTCACCGGCTTCATGGGCTATACCCTCGGACCGATGATTGGTCACTACCTGAGTATGTCGGGTGGCCCGCAGTTGGTGGCGACATCCATGGGGGTTACCGGTGCCATATTTCTTGGCCTGTCCTGGTACGCCCGCAGCACCCGTGCAGTCAATACCGCCAACTGGGGTAGCTTCCTGATTATCGGTATCCTGACCGCGTTCGGTCTTGGCCTGGCGGCGATCTTCTTCCAGATGCCCGCACTGTCGCTGGCGGTATCCGGCCTGTTTGTTTTGCTGATGAGCGGGTTGATCATGTACGAGACCCAGAATATCGTCAGGGGCGGTGAAACCAATTACATTCTTGCAACCGTCTCGCTGTATGTCACGATTTACAATCTGTTCACCAGTTTGTTGCATATCTTTGGCGTTATGGGTGGCGAGGACGCCTAGCAGACCCGCCAGGGCGCACTTGCGGCCTGGCGTTATCCCTCCATAAGAAATGACACGCGTAGTGCCATTAGAATCAGAAGGTGATAGTATCCTCTCCAGTCTGTAAGCGTGGCACGCTGGGTGCCGTTTCCCGGAGAATACTAATGACCCAATGCACTGAATTGTGGGTAGACCGCAACAATTTTCGCAACACCCGGATCGTCCACACCGCGCAGCCCGTGCCTGGTGAGGGCGAGGTGCTGGTCGCCATCGACCAGTTTGGCCTGACCTCAAATAACGTCAGCTATGCTGTGTCCGGCGATATGATCGGCTATTGGGGCTATTACCCGGCCGAAGGCGATTGGGGCAAGGTGCCGGTGTGGGGCTGTGGCAACGTTGTCGAATCCAAATGCGCCGAAGTCCCGGTTGGCGAGCGCCTGTGGGGCTTCTTTCCCATGGCCAGCCATGTGATCCTGCGCCCGGGCAAGATACGCGATGACCAGTTCATCGATATCGCAGAGCACCGCCAGGCTTTACCAGCCCTGTACAACGGTTATCGCCGCACCCAGGCCGAGCCCGAGCTTCTGCAGGCAATGGAAGTGGAGCGCTGCCTGATGTTTCCGCTGTTTGCCACGTCCTACATGATCTATGACTACCTGATAGATAACGACTTTTTCGGGGCCAAACAGGTCCTGATTGGCTCTGTATCGTCCAAAACCGGGTTCGGCCTGGCGGAAATGTTGCACAATGACTCCAAGGTGTCCCAGCGAGTGGTCGGTTTGACATCGGCTGGCAATGTCGGCTTCATGGAACGGCTCGGCTGTTGCGATGACATAGTGACCTATGGTGACGAAGGCAGGATTGATGCCTCCCTGCCTGCGGTCTACGTGGACATGTCTGGCGATACCCGGCTGCAATCCGTGCTGCATCACGCCCTGGGCGAGAACATGGTGGCCAGCGAAGCAGTGGGTGCCACCCACTGGGAAGAGCGCTCTGATGCCGGCGAATTGCCGGGCGCGCAGCCCCGGTTCTTTTTCGCGCCCAGCCAGATTGGCAAGCGCGATACAGAATGGGGTCCGGGTGTGGCGATGATGAAAGCGATGATGGCCAGCGCCGAAGTAGCGAAAAAAGTTGAAGGTGAAGTAGCGATAGAGTGGACCCGGGATGCAGAGGGTCTCGCGGCCTTGTGGGGTGATCTGTTGGATAACAAGGTTGCGCCGAACCGGGGCCTGATGATGTCTTTGCTCTAGCACTTTCCCGGCGATGACTTGCGCCAGCCCAGGAAGCACGAGGTCTCTGTGAAAAAAAGTATTATCGTATTACTGGCGCTGGCCGTAGCTGCCTGGGTCGGCTGGCAGAATCGGGTCAATCTGTTGGTGTGGGGCATACCCCTGGTAGCCGATGTCAAGGACCCCATTGCGCCCAATATGCCTGTGAACTGGCCCAGCGGCCCGGAGACAGCCAGCCAATCGCCCTCAGAGCGCCCCCCCAATATCGTTTTCATCCTGGCCGATGACATGGGTTTTAATGATATCTCCCTGTACAACGGTGGCGCGGCCGACGGCAGCGTTATGACCCCGCATATTGACGCTCTAGCCCACCAGGGCGTGTTGTTTGAAGACGGCTACGCGGCCAACGCGGTGTGTGCTCCTTCTCGCGCTTCAATCATGACGGGTCGTTACTCAACACGCTTTGGTTTTGAGTTCACACCGTTCATGAATATCGGCACCACCATATTCCAGTGGATGTCGGACCTTGATCCACCACCCCTGCCGATTTTCATAGACCATGCATTGGCCAGGACTCTGCCGCCCTTCCAGGAGCTGGGCATGCCGGCCTCGGAGATCACCATTGCCGAAGTGCTGAAGACCCGGGGCTATTACAACGCGCATATTGGTAAGTGGCACCTGGGTTCTCTGCAGGGGATGCGTCCGGAGGACCAGGGTTTTGATGACAGCCTGAATTTGGCCGGTACCCTGTATCTGCCGGAGAATGACCCGGGTGTAGTGAATGCCAAACGGGAGAATGAGGGTATCGACCAGATGGTATGGGCCACGGCCCGGTACGCAGCCCGATTCAACAGCGGTGAACACTTTCAACCCGATGGCTACCTGAC
>Ga0102815_10001804_pt1 | contig 13288 bp, 13 predicted proteins | sample ColrivemetaGS759_FD_79113 | JGI IMG/M metagenome (GOLD analysis project Ga0102815, IMG submission 79113) | Estuarine microbial communities from the Columbia River estuary - Ebb tide ETM metaG S.759 | ecosystem: Environmental > Aquatic > Marine > Intertidal zone > Estuary | place: USA: Columbia...
CCTTAATAATCAGACGATCCTCCAATACCGCGCAGAGGAACACCTCCAAATGTCACGCCGAGCCAAGGTGGAACGCAACCGTCTTAAGGCAATACTGACGGTCATGAATCGGACCGAGGTTGCTCCTCACGATCATGTCGTCGCCTTGCGGGATTCTTTAGTGGAACGCTATGGATCCCATGCCTTTGAGGCCTGCGAAACGATGGGCGCGCTCACCGCGATCCACCTGCAAAAAGTGCTGAACCTTACTCCACCGCGAAGGTGACAAAGCAATCTTTGGTGCCCAACTTTTCCTCATTGGCCATCCAGGTCATACGAAAGGAATTGTAAAGTGGACCCTTTGTTTTCACATCGATCCGGCCGGCCTTGTCCCTGCCATTCTCGATGACGACAGACTTACCCAAGATCCCGTCAGATTTGACCTCAATTTCGCTCGCCCCTTCGCCAAGGAATTCCTCGCTCGTGACGTCGTCTTCGACTTCGTGGAATTTGACTCTCACGCTCTTGCCATCCTTCAGGCGCTTCGCCTTGATGAAGTCCGACCCCACCTTCTTCTTGAGCTCTCGATCCGTCGGCTCTTCCTGAAAGCGGTAAAGGCGAGGCAAAGCAAACTCCATCCCAACCCGAACCTTATTCTCGGTCTTCTTCTCGAGAATCTTTGGCATCACACTGACCGTCCCACGAGCGACGACGTGGGTCCACTCGACCTTCGTATCCCCGGTCACGGTGGTGACAAGCACGACCGGTTTCTTGGGGTCGAGCCCTTTCTCGGTTTCGCTCTCGAGCCCCCCTTCTTTTAAAAACTGACGACGAATCCACCTTCCCTTTACCTCCTCCTCGATGATGTAATGAATCTTGAGCTCCTTATGACCTGCGCGCTTTCCACTCTTTTTAGGATGAAGGAGGGACTCGCCATCCGCTCCGATTCCAAAGTCCGACGAGCGGCCTTCCCAACCCACAAAATATCCGAGCCATTCGGTCTTATCAGACATTTGCGGAAGCTCGGCAAAACACGGAGCTAGAGAAGCAGTGAGGACGAGGAGAAGTCGTTTCATAGAGATAAGTAAACACCAGTCCAACTGGTTCGTAAAGTTCACTGGTGAATTTTCAGGTTCTCTCCAGATCAGTTGGCGAGATGATTAGCTTACCCGAAAAGAAAAAAGCGCGAAGCTCTGGAGAGCATCGCGCTTTGAAATAAAGTGATCGCCAAAAATTACTTCGCAGCGGCGAAATTAGCCGCGACCACGTCCCAGTTGACGACGTTCCAAAAAGCAGAAATGTAGTCAGGGCGACGGTTTTGGTAGTTCAAGTAATAGGCGTGCTCCCAGACATCGAGTCCGAGGATGGGAGTGCAGTCGCAAACTCCGGCTTCCTGGCCCATGAGCGGGTTGTCCTGATTGGGGGTGGAGCAAACTCCAAGGCTTCCATCAGCTTTTACGCCGAGCCAGGCCCAGCCAGATCCGAAGCGAGTGGCACCCGCTTTGGCAAATTCTTCTTTAAAAGCATCGAGAGATCCAAAGGCGGCATCGATGGCAGCGGCAAGATCACCAGAGGGTGCGCTCGCTCCGCCGGGAGCAATCACCTTCCAAAAAAGGCTGTGATTGAAGTGACCGCCACCATTATTGCGAAGCGGAGCAATCCCAGCGATCTTTCCTTGGAGTTCCTCGAGGGAGAGATCAGCGAGTTCGGGGTGCCCTTCGAGGGCTCCATTTAAATTTGTGACGTAAGCATTGTGGTGCTTACCGTGGTGAATTTCCATGGTCGCCTTGTCAATGTGGGGTTCCAGGGCGTCGTGCGAATAACCAAGTTCAGGAAGAGTATGGGCCATTTTCTAATAGGGTTTGATTTTGAACGATTGCGCTTCCACAGTCTCGGGGCGCTCACGTGGCGATAGAATTGCATTTTATCTTCTAACCGCAAGAGGCAAAGCCAGATCCCATGACTGAATTACTCAACGACCCCGCCCTGACTCCTTCACTCATCGGCTTTCTTGTCGGTGTGGTCTTCACCTCGATTTTTGCTGCCATAAGAGGGAAACTCAGCCGATCTGTGGCGCTCGCGAAAGAAAAAGTGGCTGAGGAGAAGCTCGCAGCCTTCCAAAGTAAAACCTCTGCCCTCGAAAACGAAATCTCAACCCTGCGCTCGTCGGAAACCCGGTTCCTCAAACATCAAGGCGAACTTGAGGCCCTCACGAAGGCCAATAATGAACGCCGCGAAGAAATGAAAAATTTCCTCGATCTCACCCAAGCGACTTTGACGGATGAGCTTAAAAGGCAGGAAATGGTGCTAAAAGAAGCGATCAACAAGAGCCAAATCGCACGGGCAACACCAGCCATTCAGGAAGGATTTGGCGCGCCTGCCGCTCGCGCGACGAAGCCAGCATCTCAAACTGGCCTCCAAGACGACCGCGACTTCGTTCCCCTGCAGAACCCGGCTGGCGAAGGCCCGGCCGAGAATCAATTCGAAGGATTTGCACCCGACCCCAGCATCGCAAAAGCCGAGTCAGCCGCCAACTCACTTCGCGCCGCTATTGAAGAGGGAAATCTATGAAAACGGCCCTTGTTACTGGAGCATCCTCGGGGATTGGCAAAGCGATCGCTAGCGCCCTTCTGAATGAGGGCATGACGGTCATCGGCCTCTGCCGCTCGGTCGATCAACTGCCGGATGGCGTGAAGCCACTGGCTTGCGACTTGCGTGACGAGAGCGCTATCAAGGCCGCATTCGAAACTCTCGAGGAACTCGATATCCTCGTGAACTCGGCCGGGCTTGCCTACCTCTCGCGGATCTGTGATGGAAACCCTTCCGACTGGGACGAGATGTGGCGAGTCAACGTGCACGCTCTCGGACTTTGCAGCCAACTTTCGCTTGCGCTTTTTCCTGAAGGAGGTGGTCACATTTTAAACCTCTCCTCGATGTCCGGTCACCGCGTTCCTCCGACCGGGGGATTCTACGCGAGTACGAAGTTTGCCGTACGGGCAATCTCCGAAGCGCTTCGTGCCGAACTTAAGAACAGCGGAAACAAAACGCGCATTTCATGCCTCTCGCCCGGGTTCGTCGACACTCCCCTTCTCGACAAATATTTCGCGGGACGCGAGGATCAGCTCGCCGAAACGCGAGCGAAGATTGAGATGCTCACACCCGAAGCAATCGCCGATGCTGCTCTGCACATCCTGACTTCGCCAGCGAGCGTGGAAATCAATGACGTCCTCCTCCGCAGCGCCGATCAAGCGATATGAAAATCCTAGAGAATTAGGCTTCTTCAGAAGTTTCTTCCGGCTTCGATCCCTCTTCGGTTTCCTTGGCATCTACAGCGTCTTCGGCTTCCTTGGCATCTTCAACCACCGGAGCCGGAGCTGGGGTAGGATCCTCAGGTGCTTTCGCTTTCTCAGATTCGAGCTTTGCTTTTTTCTTAGCGGGAGCCTTCTTGGCGGCGGCCTTTTTGGCAGGAGGAACCTCAACTTCACCGCCTTTCGCAAGATGCACCGTGGTGTCGGAGAGAAGGATGATGTGCCCCTGGCTCAAGAGCCACTGGAAGTCCTGGAACCAATCGTGCTTTTGCTCATCTGTGACATCAGAAGGCATGACCGCTCCCCAAAAGTCTTTAAGAGCGACGCCTGAATTTTTCAGAAGGTGATCGATCATCGCTCGTGGACGCTCGGCAAGCGGAGTCTCGGTCGGAACCGCATGAGGACGCGAGGGACCAACCTTGAGCTTCTTCTTCCACTTGAAGACCGCAACGTGACGGCCGGAGAGCTGTCGGCAAACCACCGGCATCAAACTGGCAGGATAACGTTTTTCCTCAGCAACCCCTTGCTTGAGTAAGGTGAGCAGTCCCGGCGAAAGGAGGTTACCACGAATGTCACCCATCACCCAAGCCCGATTGGTTTCCTCAAAAACCTCCTCGAAATGATTCTCCGCAAAGTGGCGCTCCACGGCACGGGCATCGTCGAACAACTCGACCGGCTTTTCTTCAGCGGGCGCTGGTTCCTCTATCTCAGGTGCCCCCTCCTCTGCTTCAGATTCTTCAGCTGGCGATTCTTCCACGGCCGGCTCGGATTCTTCCACCGCTGGAGATTCCTCCGCCGCAGGGGCCTCTACTTCTGCTGCGGGCTCTTCTGTCGCAGGGGCCTCTTCAGACTGTTCAAGAGCGGCAACCTCGGGCGCAGCTTCCGGTTCTGAAGCCGGATCAGCTGATTCCTCAGTCACTTCCTTCGCTTCAAGGTCATCCGCTTTAGGCTCTTCTTCCTTTGGTTCGGAGACCTTCCACTTGGTCACCGTCTTCATGCTTTCAAGCCAAGCCTCCACAACCTCTTCACCATGTTCGGTCCGCACTTTCGCTTTATAGGCACCGATTGACATATTGGAGAACCGCTCGCGATGAAGGGCCGTCAGCTTCTCCTGATAGCCATGATAGTTGGGCGGCCCCAAAAGTTCGTTGCTAATTCCACAACGCGAAATAGCAGAGAAACTTCCTTTGGGAGCTTCGCCTTCCACTTGCACTTCTTCGTAAAACTTGTTCACCCACTCACTCCGCCAAAGATGGCTTCGAGCCTCGTCTTTCGTGAGCCAAATCGATTGGTCTTCGCGGCATCGGTAAAACGCCTTCTCACTCGATTCAAAGGTCACCCGGAACCGATCACGGCTTTGCAAAAGAACCTTTGCCAAATCGAAAACTGAAAAGGTCTGCCCTGAGTCGATCACGCGCTTCGCAAGTAGATCGAGGCTCTCTTCCGCTGGCATTAGGCTCATCTTAAAACCCTCAGGAGGCTCAACCTCTCGTCGCGGTGGACGACGATCATCATCGCGCCGGCCTCGGCCTCCATCTCTTGGGCCACGGCCACCACCCCCTCCTCCACGATTGTCACGACGAGGACCACCGCCGCCCCGCCTATCATCGCGCCGGCCTCCGCCACCACGTCGATCGTCACGGTCACCGCGATTTTTAAATTTTTTCAGGCTTTTCGACTCCGCTGGATCCCGTGCCCAAGCAGGGCCGAAATTCAAACCGGACAAATCAAGAGCTCCATCATTTTCAGGAGGTTGTGGAGTTTCATTACTCATAGTGTGTGTGCGGGGAGAGATTGAAGCATACACACAACTCGTTAGAAAGCACCCATCACCGGTTTTTTTCAAGGCCGAGGATCACCATTCTCTATCCTGTTTCATGAGCTGATCGCATTTTATTATTTCCGACGAAGGGAATGATCCGGTTCACGGGACGGGGTGGCGAGGACACAACCGAAACAGCGCCGGCAAGACTACTCTCCCTGATCCACTTGGCGAATCACCTTCAAAAAAGGCTCGAGATACTTCTCGGCCTTAGCCTCTCCAATCCCTTTTACGAGCAGCCCCGCATCCATCGTTTTAGGTCGCAGCCTTGCGAGATGCTCTAAGGTGTCATTTGAAAAAATCACGTAAGCCGGAACCTGGGAAGCCTTAGCCAGACGGGTTCTCACATCCTTAAGTCGATCATACAGTTGTCCATCGAACCCCAGATCTTTCAGGTCAACTCCTTCCGCCGAAGTTTTCGATCCCCCATCATTTGAGGGCCACTCGAGAGAATAACTTGTCTTCCCCATCATCACTTGCTCGCCGCGAGGAGTCAGCGTCACAAGGGGATACTCACCCATTTGGGTCACAATTAATCCTCCATTATTCAGACTCCGGGCGAGCGCGTTGAGGTATGCGGTCCCTTGTTTTTTTAAGATCCCGTAGGTCTTTAGTTCATGCAAGCGAACCCGCAGAACTTCTTGGGACTTACTCCCCAGAAGCATCTGGACAATCCGTCCACGACCAAAGATGCCCTCCCATCCGGCTGCAGTGCGGCGAGACATTCGCGCCACTCCGCTCAGGAACTTGCGCACGATTAAGTCCTCGTCATCGCTTGGGGCACGACGCTCGCTATTTTCTTCCCCCCGACAGACATCGCAGCTTCCACAAACTGGAGCATCAACTTCACCAAAATATTCCAGAACCCATTGTTGGCGGCAGGTATTTGCATAACAAAGCTGCACCATTTTCTCCAACTTCTCACGGTCGCGGCGCTCTTTCTCTTCAAGGGCCGCTTCATCCAGCGTCAGGTCCCGAGTCAAAACATCCGGCTTGAGAAGCCGAGTTCCTTTCGCTCGCATTCCGGGAACATCAAATCGCTCGACCCATCGACCCCGAATCAGCGCACCCAGAGCCGCCCCGACCGCCATTCCATTCTTAGCCCCGATGGCCTCCTTAACCTCATCTAAGGTCCGGTGACCTTCATAAGAATCATCCGCTTCATTAAGAAAAAATTGATAAACATCGCGGATCATTCCCGGCCCAGGGTTCACCCCATCGATGAAAAATTCTTGGGTTCGTGTGTCGGCATAATTGAAAAGTAATTCGCACACCGAAGCCTCACCATCACGACCAGCACGACCCGCTTCTTGGTAATAAGCCTCAACACTCCCCGGGATTTCAAAGTGAACCACAAAGCGGACATCAGAGCGATCGATTCCCATCCCAAAAGCATTAGTCGCCACCGCAATATCAGCCTTCCGAGAGATGAAGGCATTTTGAGTATCTTCACGCTCCCGATCACTCATTCCTCCATGATAAGCGATGCATTTTAAACCCCAGGAGTGAATCGTCTCTGCCACCTCCTCGACCTTCTTGCGAGTCGCGCAGTAGACGATGCCCGTTTTATTTTCCGCGAGCACTTTTTTAAGCCGCCCATATTTTTGAGCGACTTTCTCAACCGGAGTAATCGTGAAGCTTAGATTCGGTCGTTCAAATCCGCTGATGCTTTCGAACGGTTCGCGGAGATTAAGAACGCCACGGATATCTTCGCGAACGATAGGAGTGGCAGTGGCAGTAAGCGCAACACATTGCGGGCGGCCCATCTTCTCAAGCGCCTTACCCAGCCTCATATAGTCAGGCCGAAAATCATGTCCCCACTGGCTGAGACAATGGGCTTCATCGATTGCCACCATCTCGATCTTCACGTCGCTTAGGGCACTCATAAATGAGCTCGCACGAAATCGCTCCGGAGCAATATAGACCAGTCGATAGGCCCCACTTTTCATCCCATCGAGCCGCTCCTTCTGCTCATTCCAAGTGAGCGTAGAATTGATCAAAGTGACCGCTACCCCTCGCTCTTCGAGAGCATCGACCTGATCCTTCATCAAGGCAATGAGTGGGCTCACGACCAAAGTAACCCCTTCGCGACAAAGCGCGGGAAGTTGGTAGCAAAGAGACTTACCCCCGCCGGTCGGCATCACCACTGAACCGTCCCGCCCCGAGAGAATCTCGTCGATTACGGTTTCCTGGCCGTCCAGAAAATCCTCGAAACCAAAAACTTCCTGAAGCTTCTCACGGGCTCGATCAATAGCGGACATCACAGCAATTCAAATGAACAGCACTAAAAGTGCAAGAAAATCACGAGAGTTGCACGGAATAAGGTTCTGGCTACGTTCTTTTACCGAAAGAATTATGAAAACCGCGCTCACTATCGCATCCGCCATTCTCGTTTCTAGCTTATCGTCCTTCGCAGGAGGCGAGGGCTGGATGCATGACATCGAGGCCGCTAAAAAGAAGGCTGCCGCTGAAAACAAAGATCTCTTCATCGATTTCACCGGCTCAGACTGGTGCGGTTGGTGCATTAAACTGAACGAAGAAGTCTTCCAGCACGATCCTTTCAAAAAGGGGATCGCTGATGACTTCATCCTCGTCGAACTGGATTATCCTCGTGATAAATCCAAGCTCTCCAAAGAAACGATCGAGCAAAACGAGATGCTCCGCGAAAAGTATCAAATCCAAGGATACCCGACCATCTTACTCACCGACGCCGACGGACGACCCTACGCGAAGACCGGCTACCAAAAGGGAGGTCCGGAATCTTACGTGAAGCACCTTGGAGAACTCCAAAAAAGCAGGGAGGCCCGGGACGAAGCATTCAAGAAAGCTAAGACCCTTGATGGAGTCGAGAAAGCAATGGGGCTCTATGCTGGACTGAAAGAAGTGCCCGAAGACTACCAAAGACTTTATTCCAAAGTGATTGAGGACATTCTTGAAAATGATCCGGACGACAAGACTGGTCTTAAAGCAGCCAAAGCGACCCGTGACGCTAAGATCGAACTAGAGAAGCAACTTCAAGCCGCCATGAGCGGCGGAGACAGCGCAAAGGCTCTGACTCTAATCGATGCCCACATCACCGAGCACAAACTCGGAGGAGAAGCCAAGCAAGAAGCCCTGACCTACAAGCTGAACATCCTCTTCGGAAACAAAGATTTTGAGGCCCTTGAGAAAGCAGTCGATGAAGTCATCGCGGTCGATCCCGAGTCTAAAATGGGCAAGCAGATGACCAGCTTTAAAAACACTCGTCTCAAGCAACTTAAAGCTCAGGCTGAAAAGAAATAAAATTAGATCTTAAATCATTCTAAAAAGCGCGTGCGGCCTGTGCCTCACGCGCTTTTTTTTGTTACTCGGCCGGCTCGTAAACAAAGCAAAAGAATTTCGCCTTGGGAATTTCCTGCATTTCGTATGAAAGCAACCCATTCTCATCGGCCTCGATTTCAACTCCATAGTCCCAAGTCTTAAGATCGACCGATGACTTAAGAAGATAAGTGACGCGAGGAACACCTTTCGCCTCCAAAGTCATAGCTTCGTTTCTTTTAGAGAACCGACCCTCGGCGGGAAGAACCACGTAAGCCAATTCATGATTCTCATCAAAGGGAGAGGACCACTTTTCATCCCCATAAAGATTTGAGCCCGTCAGCGTTCCGAGGAAATCGATGAGGGCCCCTTTTTCATTCTCGGATAGATTCAATCGCTGAGCTTGCGTCGAGGCGCCACCGGGACGCGGAGGAGGCCCCGCCAAGCGGCGGTCCAAACCCTGAGTGATGGCGGGAATCGCGTTGTAATGATTCACGACATCCAGAAGAGTCGCCATCGAACCATCATGCATGAACGGCCCGTGCGGACTTCCATTATGATCCACTACGTCTCGCAAGCTCGGCGAGCGGCGATTCGTCAAATCCTGACCGCCACCAATAGATCCAGTGACTCCGTTATGCCCTGAGTTTGGATCGATATCAAAAGTCGGAGGTTGATGGCAGGCCGCACATCCGGCACCACCACCAGGCCCCGGCGGGGCCGTGAAAATTCTCTTACCCAAATTCTCCTGTGCCGTGAAGTTGGAGAAATCAGCATTGGGATTCGGCGTAGAAGCAAAGCCCCGATCATATTTGCTATCGAAAGACTGGATACTCCGAACAAACTGAGCGAGGGCTCGCTGCATGCGAGCTTCGGTCACGCCTTCACTTCCAAAAACCGCCGTGAAAAGGACCTGATAAAGTTCAATTTGAGAGACCCGGTCCACCAAGGCTGATAGGTCAGGGTCGCCATCCGCTCCACTGAATCCCATTTCGATGTGATCCTGAATCGGCTGGGTGGTCTGTGCCTCTAAACTTGGAGCACGCTCATCCCAGAAGAAACGGCGCTCATTCGCGAAACGAGCATTGATAAGGCGCATCGAATGGCGACCCGTCGTCCCCGCTACTCCCACGCTTGCGATGGCCGAATCACCAAAGGCCTCCTCCTGCTTGTGGCAGGACGCACAAGAAACCGTTGAGTTCTTCGAGAGTTTCTTGTCATAGAACAAGACCCTTCCAAGCGTAGCTCCGATATCAGTGATGGGGTTATTCCCGGGAGTGTTATCCCGATTAATATAATCGGGAACCTCTTGGTCCGCATAAGAATGTAATTTTGTTAAATCAAGAATCGCTTCCTGTGCAGAAAGAGAAACAGAAGCCGCCAATCCAAGTGTGATGATCTTCTTCATTCTTCAGAGTTGCAGAACGAAGATGAATGGAAGGTGAATAGCCTGCTTGCATGATCACTTTTTTCGCGGCGCAATCTTCAACAAGAAAAAATAAAGAGCGTAAGCAATCACCTGAAGAGTCACCAAGTAGTGTGGCCATGGCCCCATGTGATCAAATAATGTGCCCCCCGCAGGCTTGCGATTCAGGAAGCCATAGTTCGCTCCGATGATCCAATTGATGAACATGACGACAACTATATATCCTAGGCTCCAGTAAATCGCACGCCTCATCGCTCCTTGCGCTGGAACGATTCCCAAACCCCAAACTAAAAAGATTGCCGCGACCGGCCCTCCACCATGTTGAAGGAAAAAGATGTAGAATTCCAACTCTCCATGATCGAACCAAAGCGTCGGCATGATGAGCCCCTGCAAGGTTCCAGCGATCGCCCACAAGTAACCAATTTCAACGAGCCGTTGGTTTTTGGTAAAAAGCGCAAAGGCCAAGACAATTGCGACGACATCGCAAAGATAGAAAGGCAGCGAATCATTAACGACCATTTCACGCCCGAGCTCTTCGACTCCGTATCGGACAAGAGTGAGGACAGGGTCCAGTGCAACCGAAATGAGAAGTAAGGCTCCGAGCACGTAGCGAATGACTTTGAGGTTTCCTTCGTCCGGGCCACCTCGAGCGTAAGCGGTCAACACCACCGCAACTATCAAAGTTGTAAGCATCGCAAGATTATGCGGCACACCGAAAGCCTGAAAGGAACCCTCCATTAACAGATCCATCATGAGAAAGATGTAAGCACAATCGTGCCAAATGAAACCCTCGAATCTCGATGGCCTTTCATTAAGGAAAGCGATTTCCCGTCTCCATCATGAAAGGTGCACCCACCCGTCCTAAAAACCACCCCAGAATCATGAGAGGAAAAGTGAGCCCTAGAGGACATTCCACTCCGCCAGAATTGTGACGGGAAATTTGCCTACCCAGAGATAAAAGCACTTTTAATCAACAAGCTACAGATGATAGGCTATCTTCGTAAATGAAGAGAATACAGGTTTCGCGGTTCCTAATCGGAGCACTACTGGCATCGCTAGCATCATGCACTTACCTGCCCTCTCTCAATAGACAAGCAACGACATCAGACAATCCGGATACAAAAAACTATCGAAACCACCCTGTCCTTAAGACCTATTACGGCATCTCGTCGTGGTATAGTATTAAAACGAACCGCGGGCGCACTACGGCAAGCGGACGGCGCCTCTCCAACGGGGCCTACACCGCTGCTCATAAAACGCTTCCTTTTGGCACCAAAGTCAGGGTGACTTGTCTCTTCAATGGGAAATCGGAAATCCTCGTCATTACGGATCGAGGTCCCTACCGGAAGAGTCGTATCATAGACGTCACGATCGGAAGCGCTCAACGCCTCGGGTTTTACTCGCGAGGGATCACCAAAGTGAAAGTTGAAGTCCTTGAATGGGGAAACTGGCGTTACAAAAAGACGTAACACGTCCCTTTCAATTCCAATCCACAGCCCGGCGAGATAAGCGGACTGAGCGACCAGCTTCCGCTAAATCGATTCTTACGGTCTTAATCCTCTTCTTGTTCGCGATCAGTTCCTTCCTCCAAGAACTCGCCGAGCTGGCCTTCAAGACTATTAGGGACAATCGCGATCAAAATGATATCGTTCCCCTCGTATTCGGTCTCAAGGACTTTTCCTTCACGATAGATAAGTCCTGAGACGTCTCCACGGGCTTGGGGGATTCGGTAGGTCAGCTTCTTGACTCGATCCGCAAGCAAACCCGTAAATCTAGCGGTGAGATCTTCGAGGCCTTGGCCGGTAACAGCCGAAGTTTCAAAAGCACCAGGAAAATCCGCACGGAGACCAGTCAGAATTGCAGGATCTGAGACACGGTCCACCTTGTTCAGAACAATAATGACACGCTTTTCATCAGCTCCTAATTCGCCAAGCACCTTCCGCGTGGTGTGATAATGATCCACGATTTCATGTGACGAGGCATCAAGCACATGAATCAGAAAATCCGCAAGAATCGCCTCCTCAAGAGTCGCCTTGAACGATTCGACCAAGCGGTGGGGTAGATTGCGAACAAATCCCACCGTGTCACTCAAAAGGAGGTCTTGTCCATTTTCCAATTCGATTCGTCGAGTCGTGGGGTCAAGAGTCGCAAAAAGCATATCTGCCTCCATGACATCCGCTCCAGCAAGCTTGTTGAGCAGGGTCGATTTCCCAGCGTTGGTGTATCCCACGATAGCTGCTGTGGCGACATTGTTGGTTTGTCTTTCTTTGCGCTGAGTGGCTCGCTGTTTTCGTACCTCCTCGAGCTCCGCCTTGAGCCGAGAAATTCGTTTGCGCGCCAATCGCCGATCGATCTCGATCTGCTGCTCCCCCATTCCCCGAGAAGCACCACCACCACCGGTTCCGCCACCACCTTCGCGGTCGAGGTGCCCCCACATGCGGGCCATACGCGGTAGGGCATATTGCATGCGCGCCAGATCGACCTGAAGCCGAGCTTCCTTAGTGCGCGCGCGCTTTGCAAAAATATCAAGAATGACCTCCTCTCGGTCGATCACCGTCATATCGGAGAGTTCTTCCCAGTTACGCTGCTGCATGGGCGAGATCTCATTGTCGAATACCATGCAGTCGCAACCTCGAGCACGGGCCAATTCAACAAGCTCATCTGCCTTGCCCGTTCCACAGATAAACCGCTTGTTGGTATCGCGAACCCTTACCAATTCAATCCCCGTCACCCCGACCTCGAGCGTATCGACGAGTTCTTCCAACTCGGTCAGGAGCAGCTGAGTCTCCGGCTCCTCAGATTTATCAAAACAAAAACCAATAAGCATGGCCTTCTCGACCATCTCCGGCTTTTCTCTTACTTCAAACATAGGCGATGGGGGGAAAGGAAACTCTAAAACCCTAGGGTGAGGAAATGAATCGCTAAGCTTTTAGCGAGTGGACCGAGCAAATTGCCCGAAATCAGGTCTGGAGTATTCGCCATGAAAACGACGAGGGGTTCTTGCATACCAAAATTCATTTTTTAATGGGAGCTTTCCTTCCTGACTCGTCAACCTTAACGAAGGTCACTTGAGTGGTGAAGATCGGGTTGTCATCTTGCGCCTGCTCATCTGCTACCCGAACTTCGTAAGTTACCGAAGTCCGGCCAAGCTTCACCGACTCCGACTTGATCGTTAGGATTGCCCCCTCTTTGACGCTGTGGCGAAAAACAACTTCATCCATCGCCATAGTCACAAACCGGGATCCGGGGAACTCGAGGCTCGCCGCGATCCATGAATCTTCATCCACCCAAGCGAGGAGCCTACCACCAAAAAGATGCCCGTATTGGTTCAGGTCTTTTGGGCGGACAAGGCGATGAGTCTCCATCAGCCGTTGCTTAGTTCAAGCGAATGAGGATTTTCTTATTTCGTGAACTGCTGTCCTCAGAGACGGTCTCGATTTCTGAGTCATCCGCGAG
>Ga0102815_10001806_pt1 | contig 13284 bp, 13 predicted proteins | sample ColrivemetaGS759_FD_79113 | JGI IMG/M metagenome (GOLD analysis project Ga0102815, IMG submission 79113) | Estuarine microbial communities from the Columbia River estuary - Ebb tide ETM metaG S.759 | ecosystem: Environmental > Aquatic > Marine > Intertidal zone > Estuary | place: USA: Columbia...
CGCAATGTCGTAATCAAACCGGCGCCGGCCACTCCGGAAGGCGAAATCGCCGCGCAGAACATCGACGTGATTCTGATGATTCCGGCCAAGTTCGCCGATAAATGGCGCGGCAGCGAACCGGCACCGGTCGAAATCTGGCACGACAGTTCGCGCGACGACGCCCGCATTCCGGTGGAGCGGGTTTCCGGTCTGCTGGAAAACTACAGCCGCGGTACCGGCGCCCTGCGCCTGCTCTCGCGCGGCATTAGCCCCACTGCGGCGCAGACCGTGCGGGTCGAGCGCAAAGATCTGGCCACGCCGGAAAGCCGAATCGGACAGGCCTTGGCATTTCTGCCCTATCTGCTGATTCTGAGCGGCTTCCTCGGTGGCGCGTATCTGGTCATCGACGTCACCGCCGGCGAACGCGAACGGCAATCGCTGGAGCCGCTGTTGGCCACGCCGGCCGGCCGCGGCATGATCATGAGCGGCAAGATCCTGGCGGCCTGTGCCTTCGGCATGCTGACCCTGCTGCTGACTCTGCTGTCGTTCAAGGCCGCGTTCATGCTGGCGCCGAGCCTCGGCATCAAGTTGTCGCTGAGCTGGCTGCAGATCGCACAGATGCTGCTGGTACTGGTGCCGATTGTACTGATCGGAACCGGTTTGCTGACCGTGATCGCGGCCGGGGCCAAGTCGGTCAAGGAAGCGCAAAGCTACATGTCGATCCTGATGATGCTGCCGATTCTGCCGACCATCATCCTGATGGTCAATCCGATGAAGAACGCGCTCTGGCAGTTCGCGGTGCCGTTTCTGGCGCAGAACCAGATGATTCTGAAAATCGTGCGCAGCGAAACCATCGGTGCTGCCGAGTGGGGCGTGTACCTGGCCTGTGGTTTCGGAATGGGCGCGGTGCTGTGGTGGATTGCGGCACGCCGCTACCACAACGAAAAGCTGGCGGTTTCGGCCTGAGGCCGGCAGCATGAGCCGGGTCAATTTCCTGATCTGTGGTGCCCAGAAATGCGGCACCACCGCGCTGGATTTCTACCTGCGCCAGCATCCGCTGCTGTGCTTTCCTTCGAAAAAGGAACTGCACTACTTCGACGACGATGCCGCTTTTGCCGGTGACATCCCGGATTATGGCGCCTATCATGCCTGGTTCACGCCGGAAGCACGGCATCGGCTGCTCGGTGAAACCACGCCGATCTATCTGTACAAGCCGGAAGTGATGCCGCGCATCCGCGCCTATAACCCGGACATGAAGCTGATTGCCGTGCTTCGCCATCCGGTCGACCGGGCCTACTCGCACTGGAACATGTTACGCGCCCGCGGCGAAAGCGTCGTTGGCTTCCGCGAAGCGCTGGAACACGAGCTGGCGATCATGGCAGCGCCGGAAAACAGTGATGCGTCCGGTTACACCTGCATCCGGCGCGGCCTGTATGCGCAACAGCTGACGCGCCTGTGGCAACATTTTCCGCGCGAACAGACCCTGATTCTCCGCCACGAGCGCCTACTGGCGCAGCCGGAAGCCGTGCTGACACGGGTCTGTGATTTTCTCGGAATGCCGCGACTGCAAGGCATTGCTCCACGCCGGGTGCATGCCTATCCGTACCCCGAACCGATGGCCGAAAGGGACCGACGATTATTATTGGGCTTTTTCCGCGAAGACACCGAAGCGCTGCTGCAACTACTGGGCTGGGATTGTAGCGCTTGGATGGCCTGAGCCAACAGGGCCAAGTGTTCAGACGATCCTGATGAGGACGTTCTGGAGCATCACCCTCTGTCCTCTACGGATTTTAGCAGTTTTGCGCAGCTCTGGCCGGCCATCGACCGACACGATGCCGCTGGCCACCATCTGCTTGCCGATGCCGCCGCTATCACACAGCCCAACCAGCTTGAGCAGCTGGTTGAGCTCGACGTATTCCCCCTCCAATGTAAATCGGACTTCGGTCATCAGTTGAAAGCAAGTGTGCGGCAGATGGTAGTTGCCAAAACCTGTAACCTCAGCACGTCGGGCTAGTTTCCAAGCCAGGCTTTGCGCAGGGCTAACTGTGCAGCGGTCGGCTTATCGGTGAACTGAAGTTTCATGCCGGCGCCATCCTGGGTTTTCGGCGTGATCGTGGTACTGGCCTTGGCATCCCGGCGGAAATAATCGACGCTCAATGCGCCGCTGCCGAATTGCTGGCTGTGCGCCGCGAAATTCTTCGCGCTCAAGCGGTTGCCGTTGATCGCAATCAGCGTATCGCCTGCGGTAATGCCAGCGTTCCAGGCTGGGCCGTCTTTTTCCACCGCCGTCACTTTTGCAAACGCTCCGTCTTCGCCCGGCGCCACGCTCAGGCCCCACACATAAAAGGGCTTGCCGTCATCGGGTTTTTTGTCGGCCACGAACTCAATGCCGGCGTCCTTCAGCAGTGGCAGCACCGGCAACTCTTCGGTGCCGATCACATAACGGTTCCAGAAATCCTGCCAGCTGCGGCCGGACACCTTTTGCAGCAAGGCCAGCACATCAGCCTCGCTAAAGCCGCCCTGTACGACTTTGTGTTTCTGCCAAAGTCCGCGGTGGACGTCGGCCAGACTTTTTTTGCCGCCGCTTTCCTTGCGCAGCATCAGATCCATGGCCAAACCGATCATTTCGCCTTTCGGATAGATGCTGACCGAGGCATTGGCGTGCCGGTCACCGTCCGGCTGAATCCATTCATCGAAGCTCGACTCATTGGCGCTCTGCTCGAAGCGGCCCGGCGTGCGCAAGTAAACAGCCAGCGTGCTTGAGACGTCGCCCAGATACTGCTTTTCATCCTGCACGCCGGCGCGAAGAGTAATCAGGTTTTCGAAGTAGCTGGTGTGTCCTTCGGCAATCCATAGCAGGTTGGTATGGTTTTCCTTCTGGTAGTCGTACGGCACCATTTCGGCCGGGCGGTAGGCTTTCACATTCCAGGTATGGAAAAATTCATGGGCTGCGGTACGGGCGAACTTGAGGTACTCGCTTCGCGGCTGGAAACTCCAGCGCTCGGTCTGGATGACCGTGGAGTTCAGGTGTTCGGTGGCCCCGCGCGCGCCGTCGGTGGCATGCACGATGTACAGATAGCGCGCATACGGCGTGCTTCCGAAGAGGGCGTTGGTGGTTTTGCTGATGGCCGCCAGATCCTTCAGCATGGCCTCTCCATCGTGATTGCCATCGCCCCAGATCACCAGTTCGATCGGCTTGCCATCCACCGTGGTTTTGTAAAAGCGATGGATGCCGGTTTCAATCGGCGAGTCGGTCAGCTCGTCATAATCGGCGGCGGTGAAGCAATGCCCGCAATCATCCTGAGCCATGCCCGAGCGCGACTGCCAACCCCTCGGAACCTCGAGCTTGACGGTGACGGGTACGGAGCGGAATTCGGGACTGTACATAAACACGGCACTGGCATTCAGATATGCATGCGAATCATCGATGTGCCGGGTGCGCAGACCGAGCTCGTTGGCGTAAAGCTCATATGACACCGTGTAGGGTACGCCGGCCGGCAGCGCGAGCTGCCAGGTCGCCTTGTCGGTTTTGCGGATCGGCACCGGCTTGCCGTCGGCGGTTTTCGCGGCGACATGGCGCAGGCCATTGGCCAAGGGAAGAATTTCATAGCGGCCAGTACGCCAATTGGGCAGCTGCACAATCGGGTCGGCTTTGGCGCTGGCCGGGAAACGTGCGCTGACTTCGGCGGTATGCTGCGCGGCGTTGCTGATGCGTAATTGGTAATTGACGGTATCGGCCGCAGCGGCAGGAGCCAACATCAGGGCCAGGAATGCATAGACGTATTTTTTCATGATGCTTTGCTGTGGTTATTGACGGATCAGACGGATATTGCCCGGCATGCCCATGCCCTTGGTGCAGCGGTAGGGGTTGATATCGAGTCCGCCACGACGGGTGAAGCGGCCGTAGACGGACAGCTGCATCGGCCGGCACTGCCGCATCAGATCCATGAAGATGTGTTCGATACAGTTTTCGTGAAAGTCATTGTGGGTGCGGTAGGACACCAGATAACGCAGCAGGCCTTCACGCTCGATGCGGTTGCCGAAGTAACGGATCTGGATGCTGGCCCAATCGGGCTGGTTGGTGACCGGACAATTGGATCGGAACACATGACTGACCAGCGACTCGCTGATGTGATTATCGGCGTCGACCGAAAGGTACAGCGGCTCCGGCGGGCCGTAATAATTGATGTCGATTTCCATATCATCAATCACTTCACCGTTTAACAGGTCGATGGGGAAGGCATGTTTAGCCGTGGCTGGCAGGATGGTCACGTTCACCTGCGCGCCGCAGGCCTCGGACAGGTCCTGCACCAGCATTTGACGCAAACGCTCACTGTCGCCGACGCGGGTCTGGTTGAAACTGTTGAGGTAGAGCTTGAAGCTCTTCGATTCGATGATGTGCGTGGAGTTGGCATATACCACGATTTCAGCCAGACCCGCGCGCGGCCGGCCAGATTTATCCAGCCAGCTCAATTCGAAGGCGTTCCAGATATCCTGGCCGATGAACGGCAGCGGTATCTGGATGCCCAGGCCTTCACGGGCATCGGCGCGCGGAATCGGGAACAGCAGACGCGGATCATAGCGGCCGTTGTATTCGGCCGGTTTACCCAGAAGGCTTTCTTCGAACATCAGGGCGTCCCGGCAAGATAATCAAGGCTGATCTGAAGCATCGCGCGGGTGCCGAGCGAGAGTGCGGACTCATCCAGGAAGAACTGCGGCGAATGATTGCTGGGGGCGGTATTCGGATCCTGGCCTTTCGGCGTAGCGCCAACGAAAAAGAAAAAGCCCGGGACTTCCTTGGCGTAATAGGCGAAATCCTCGGCGCCGGTGGTCAGCGTCATTTCCACGACATCCTTACCGGCGACCTTCTGCAGGCTCGGCAGCACTTTGGCAGTCAGGGCCGGATCGTTCACAGTAACCGGATTGCCGACAGTATCCGGAATCTTGGTAACCACCGTGGCGCCGTGCGCGGCGGCCACATGTTCGGCGACGTTGGCCAGATCCTTGAACACTTGAGCGCGCATCTCGTCGTCAAAGGTCCGGATGGTGCCGATCAGTTCCACCGAATCGGGAATGATGTTGTAGCGGATGCCGCCTTTGATGGCGCCGAAACTGAGCACCACCGGCTGCTTGGTCAGATTCTGCCGGCGCGACACGATGGACTGCGCACTGCTGACGATTTCAGCGGCGGCCACGATCGGATCGACGCCGCCCCAGGGCCGTGAGCCGTGGGTCTGCCGACCCTTGACTACGATATTGAAGCGGTCAGAGGCCGCCATCAACGGGCCGGAACGATACCCGAGTTGTCCGGCGTTGAGCGTGGAGAAGACATGAAGGCCGAACACCGCTTCCGGTTTGAAGGATTTGAAAATACCCTCGGCCAGCATCTGGTCGGCGCCGCCGGTTTCGCCGTCCGGCGGGCCTTCTTCCGCCGGTTGGAAAATGAACAGCACATCGCCGGCAATCTCCGCTTTGTGTTTGGCCATCGCCTCGGCCACGCCCATCAGAATGGCGGTGTGCGAATCATGACCGCAGGCGTGCATCACGCCGACCTTCTCGCCGCGGAATTCGGCGGTCTGTTTGGATTGGAACGGCAGGCCGGAACTTTCGGTGACCGGCAGCGCATCCATGTCGGCGCGCAGGGCGATGCGCTTGCCGGGCTTGCCGCCTTTGAGTACAGCGCTGACGCCGGTGTGTGCGACCCCGGTGGTCACCTCTAGGCCGAGGCTGCGCAGATGTTCGGCAACGCGTTTCGAGGTCCGGAACTCGCGATTGCCGAGTTCGGGAAACTGATGGAAATCGCGGCGCCATTCCAGCACCTTGGCATCAACCGGCTTGGCCCAGGCCTCGACATCGACGGCGAGTGCAGCCATTGGTGGCAAAAGGGCGGCAGCGGCGGCAAGAATGGTTGATTTCAGGCGCATAGGGAGATCTCCGCAGGTGATTCCAATCATGCTATCACAGGAAAAAAAGCCCGGTGCAGGACCATGGCATTCTGTGACGGGCCGCACAGTACTAGCCCGTCAGGGCCGATGTTCGCTGGCCAGATACTCTTCCGACTGCATTTCAATCAGGCGTGAGGCGGTGCGCTCGAACTCACGCTGCAGTCGGTGGCCGGCATACAGCGAAACCGGAGCGGCGGCGGCGCTCAGCAGTAGATTGACATGACGGTCGTACAGCTCATCGATCAGATAGACAAAACGCCGCGCGGCGTCTTCGTTGCGTTCATTGAAATGCGGCACATCCGACAGCAGTACGGTATGGAAGTCACGGGCGATTTCGATGTAGTCGGCACTGGATCGCGGGCCCTCGCACAGGGCATCGAATGCGAACCAGGCCACACCCTGACTCAGCGCAAGCACGGGAATGTCGCGCTGGTTGATTTCGATGAAACCCGCCAGCGGCGCGCGCCCGCTCAGTCGCCGGTATTGCTCGGCCAGCAGCGTCCGGCTGTCGGCATCGGCCGTCAACGCATAGGTCCGCGCCTGGCTCAGTGTCCGCAGCCGGTAATCCTGTGCGCTTTCCAGTGCCAACACCGCACACTCGCGTTTCAGCAGGGCGATGCAGGGCAGGAAGCTCTCGCGCTGCAGGCCGTTCGGATAAAGTTCATCCGGCGGCACGTTGGAGGTTGTGATGAATGTCACTTGTAGTCGTACCAGCTGATCGAGCAGTCGATGAAGGATCATGGCATCGCCGATGTCGGAAACGAAAAACTCGTCCAAAACCAGCAAACGGCATTCGCGTGCGAGCCTGCCGGCAAGAACCGCCAGTGTGTCCGCGGTATCCGGCATGCCGGCCAGCTCGTGATGGACATGATTCATGAAGCGGTGGAAATGCCAGCGCTGATGCGGAATATCGCCAAGATCTTCCAGGAACAGTTCGGTCAACAGGGTCTTGCCGCGACCGACGTGGCCCCAGAGATAGAGGCCCTTGACCGCTACTGGCCGGCCGAAATAACGCTTCCACCAGGGCCATTGCTGTACTTGACGCAAGCCTTCGGCCAGCCGCTCAAGATAGGTGATGATCTCGCGCTGTGCCGGGTCGGACTGGATGTCGCCGGCGGACACCATTTCCGCATAGCGTTGGCCGGCGCTTCGTTGTTTCATGACGGAAGCATCTGCAGGAAGTGTTTCACGTGTTCCCGCAACGGCACCAGTTGGCCGTGGAAAAAGTGGCTGGTTCCGGGCATCGACACAATTTCAGGCGCGGGATGCTGTGCCTGAAGCCAGGCCAGTACACCGGCCGAGGGCACGATTTCATCGGCTTCGCCCTGAATGGCCAACCACGGGCAGCGGGCCGCCTGTACATCACCGAAATCGCGGAACCCGACCGGCGGCGCAATGGAAACCATCAGCGCGGGCGAATAAAACTCGGCAGCTTTCAATGCCACCCAGGCACCAAATGAGAACCCGGCCAAGGCCAACGCGGACTGCGAGCGCCGGGTAATCACCCAGTCAATCACGGCCCTGCAATCGGCCAATTCGCCACGGCCTTGATCGTAACTGCCTTCGGATGCACCGACGCCGCGGAAGTTGAAACGTATTGCGATGTAACCGCTGTCGGTAAAGGCTTTTGCAAGCGTGCTGACCACCTTGTTATGCATGCTGCCGCCATCCGGTGGATGCGGATGGCAGATCACCGCAAGCGGAGTGACAGCATCATGCACCAAGGGAAATTCGGCATAGGCCTGAAGCATACCGACCGGACCGGGCAGCGAGATCTCAGCATTGGCAACGGGAAAGGCCATCATCGTTCCAGTATAAAGCATACAAAAACGCCGCCCGGAGGCGGCGTTGCTGCATCAGCGGGTCAATCACTTCAGATTGCCGATCATCCAGTCCACCGAGGCGCTGACCTGTTCGTCGGTTAGCGACGGATTGCCGCCGCGTGCCGGCATGGCGCGGATGCCTTCAATGGCGTGTTTATGAAGCAGGTCGTTGCCTTGGGCCAGACGCGCGCCCCACTCGGCTTTCAACAGCTTCGGTGCACCGGCGGCGCCAGAGGTATGGCAAGCGGTGCACAGTTGGCCATAGATTTCGCCACCATCAAGGGTTCCGCCGTAAGCGACTTGGCCTTTGGCGGCTTCGGCGGCGGCGGCTTCGGCGGCTGCCTGTGCCGCGGCGCCGGTCTGGCCGGCATACACGGCGCCGACCGGTGCGATGCGCGCCTGGGTTGCCGCCTGTTGCGCCGGCATGACTTCCGCGGGGCGTTTTCCATTGAAATAGATGCCGGCAAAGATCAGGACAACGGTAATCAACACCAGGGCGGCGATGACTTGGGCAAAATTTTTCATGAACACAAGATCGTGATCGCGCACAAAACACCTGTCTGGGCCGCAGCCCGAATCTGGGGAAAGGCCTATTATATCGGGGCTTGGGTGCTGAATAAAGCGGTTATCGCATCGATTTTCAATGGAAAATGAAATACAGCAGATTGTTCTGGAAGAATGGGTTGCCTGTCAGCAGGCTGTGGCGTTCGCAGAAGAAGGTGGTCTGGGCCACCGGAAACAGTTCCTGGCGCGCGGGCGCCGAAAGATAGTCGAAGGCCTTGTGCGCCGAGGCCGATTCACGGGTGACCAGGCCATCCCCCGGAGCCGACAGCAGCCCGTGGTAATTGACGTTCTGCCGGCGATTCTTGATTTGATCTTGGCTGAAGGCGAGATGGTAGCTGCCCGGGGTCCCTTCAAGCAGTGCCCGTGATTCCGTCTGACTGCAGTCTCCGCCGAAGAGGGCCACTTCGGCCGGCGTGTCGGCCATGGGCACCGCAAGCGCGGTCTGAAAGTCGCGGGCCTGTTCCAGATTGTTTCGGAAAACCGTCTGGGCGGCTGCGAGCGCCGGCGGGTGGTGCATGCGCGCTCGGGTTTCCTCCGAAAAGACCGACCAACGGTTCTTCTGCCAGAGCCCGGGGTCATAAAGATCAAGCGCTACCGGTGTTCCGTTGGCATCGAGCAGGGCAACGGTGCCCGGCAAGGGCAGGGTTTCAAACGGCGTGGCGAAATGCGCCATGATTTCGGAGGGCACCGTGCGCAGGCCCATGTCGTAGCCCTGATACAGGCGCTTGACGCTGATGATGGAGCCGAGATTGGGGGTTCCCAGCATCACTAGGCGACGGATGCGTTGGCCGCCTTCGGCCCAAGGCTTTGGAGCCGAGCGCGATTCCGCGCTTTGCGGGCCGTACTGCAGATAATAACGAGCGATCAAGCCGCCGTTGCTGTGGGCGATGATATCGACCTTCAGGCCCGGATCGCGATAATCGCGGCGGATCTGCTCGATCAGGACATGCAATCCGGCGACCGCGTCGAAATTGCTCTTGCGCCAGTCATAAGCAAACAGATAGAGACGGCGCTGGCTTTTATCGGTAATGGTCTGCCCGAGACTCGCACGCCGGTATTTGCCGGCGCTTTCCAGTACGCTGACCAGCTTGCCGTAGAAATCAATACCCGCCATTTCATCGAACAGCCGTCCGGCCCGGATGCCATCATCGGCACGGGGAATCAGATCATCGTAACGGGTGAAGGCCAGATTATTGACCGATTCCGGCCAGACCTCTTTACCGGACGCATCGACGAGGGTGCTGCCCATGATGCCGGGGATGACGATCAGCGGCGCACCGGTTTCATTCATGTAGGCGGTGCTGTACAGCGCCTCAAGATCCGGTTTTTTGCTGACGGCCACACAGCCTGCGAGCAGGACAGACAAAAGAGCCAGGCCGATCTTATGGGTTATTTTCATATGGAAAAAAAACGCCCCTTGCGGGGCGCTTTCTCATTCCTGGAAACTGATCTTTTTAAGATCGGCATTCTTGGTCCGTGCCAGCACCTTCGCCAGTGTTTCGTACTCGGCATCCGCGTCAATCGTAATGTTGATGGTCGGCTGCACGTCACGCGCGCCTTCCACATTGAACTGCGCCTGCAGGGTCGCCATCGGTACTGGACTGCCATTCCAGGCCACGGTGCCGCCCGCCTGGACATGGATATCGATCGGTTCCGGCGGCTCTTTTTCCTTCGGCGGATCAACCGTGGATTTCTGCGGCAAATCGACCTGGATCTGATACGACAGCGGCGGCGCGGTCACCATGAAGATGATCAGCAACACCAGCATGACGTCGACCAAGGGGGTCACGTTCATATCGGACATTGCGCCGCCGGATGTGTTGGAACTGAATGCCATAGTCTTGCTTCCTTAATTGCGCTCGGGCATCGACACGAAGCCGACTTTGCGCATGCCGGACTCCCTGATGATGGTTACGACCGTCTTGATCTTTTCGTACTTGGTATCCTCGTCAGCACGAATATCGACCTGCGGCTGCGGCTCCTTGGCCAGATTGGTGGCCAAATTGACCTCCAGCCGGTTTTTCAGGCTCTGCGGATCGGAAACACTACCCATCGGCTGATCGTTCCAGAACACGTCGCCATTGTTGCTGATGGCGACGGTGACCGGCGGTACCAGGATTTCAGGTTTTTTATCCAGAGACGCGGTTGGCAGCTCGACCTTCACTTTTTGCGCCATCAACGGCGCGGTAATCATGAAGATGATGAGCAGCACCAGCATCACGTCGACCAAGGGGGTCACGTTGATTTCGGCCATCGGGCCACCGCTGGAGTTTGAACTGAAAGCCATGACTGGAATCCTCGAACGGAAAGGGGATTACTTGTTGCCGACGCGCGAACCGGTTGCGAAGAAATCGTGCAGATCATGCGCAAACGTGTCGAACTTCGAGTAGATGTTGCGGTTGCTGCGGTTGAAGGCATTGAAGGCCACCACGGCAGGAATCGCGACGAACAGACCGAAGGCGGTCATGATCAGAGCTTCACCGACCGGACCGGCAACAGCATCAATCGAAGCTTGGCCGGTGGCGCCGATGCGGATCAAGGCGTGGTAAATGCCCCATACGGTGCCGAGCAGGCCGACGAACGGCGCGGTGGCACCGACGGTGGCGAGCCAGGTCAGGCCGTTTTCCATGTTGGCGCTTTCACGGGTCACGGCTTGGCGCAGGGCGCGGTCGACGAACTCGGACTTACTCAGACTCTGGGCCAGGGCGTTGCCTTCCTGATGGGAAGCCGCTTCGATGGAGTCCAGAGCGATCTTCGAGAAGGGCTCATTGGGTTTCTGTTCTTCCAGGAACTGGCGTGCTTCACGCGGGTTCTTGATGGACCAGAAGGTCTCGATGATGCGGTCGGCATTTGCGGCGATGCGGCCGTTGTTGATCGCATTCATCACGGTGTACCACCATGAACCGATCGACATGATGATTAGGGTGATGAGCACCACCCAGCCGACCAGATCCATGTTCTGAATCATGTGGCTGAAACCCATTTGCTGCAGGGCTTCAGCGTTGTTGGACGATCCGCCCGCAGCGGGAGCGGCGGCAGTAGCGGTTAAAATGAGGTCCTGCAACATAAGGAATACCTTTATAAGTTGGTTAATGAAGAAAAAACGGTACTGCGGTCAAATTACATCGTGAAGTCAACGCTTACCAGAGCGGAGCCGCCTACCGGCTGACCGTTCCTTTTACCTGGATTGATTTTCCACTTCCGGATTCCGGCGAGTGCTGCGCGGTCGAGGTCGCGGTTGCGGCTGGATCTGTGGACCGTGGCTTCCAATACCGTGCCGTTGGCATCGTAAGTCACCTGGATGACAACCGTGCCGGTGGCGCCGACTCGGGCGGCCGCCGGCGGGTATTTAATGGGGTATTGGGCGCGGGTCGAGGGGTCGACATCGCCACCGCCGAAATCGGCGGGCGGACCGGCAGGCGGTGCAGGTGGGGTCGGCGGCGACTGGGTATCCATTGGGCCGGGGGTGTCGTACACCATCGGCGGCTCATCCGGAGGAGGAGGCGTCTTCTGCGGCGTCGTCTGGATGATCTGTTTTTTCAATTCTTTCGGCGGATCCGGCGGCGGCGGTGGTGGTGGCGGTGGTGGCGGTGGCGGCTCGGCAAACGAAACCAGGGTTACGGTATCCTCGCCCTTTTTGCTGTCCGGCGCCGAAACCGGGGCCATCAGCATCATGAAAATCAGCACATGCACGGTAATGGCCGCGGCGTTTGCCGCAACGCGTGGCGCGCTGATCCTGTTCTGCTGCTCGTATTTAGAATTCAAATCCGTCATGTGGCGGCGGCTCTGCTGAAATGGATGTTTAATGACGCTTCTGCGCCGTGACCCGCAAACACGCGGGAACTTAGAAGTTTACAACAGTTTCCCGAGGACTGCCAAGCGCTTACTTGGCGCCGGCCTGTCTCAGTCGCTTGTTGGCCTCGGCTTGGGTTTCAGGGTCCTTGGCTGCCTCTTTCAAAGCAGCGATCATCGCTGCCCGGTTGTCGAGCCCGAATTCGGATTCGGCCTCGGCGATGATGAGGTAGGCGTCACCCTTATTCTCAACACCTTTAACTAACCCGCGCTGAGCGGCGGTCTTGGCCTTGGCATATTCGCCCTCTTCCGCATAGACCCGGGCCTGAAGCAGGTCATATTCGCCCTTGGCCGACAGCTGGGCGGCCTTACCCCAGGCCTCAATGGCCGATTTCGGCTGGTCGGTGTAGTAATAGGACTGGGCCAGAATGTTGTAGACGGTGGCATCGGGCTTGATCACACCCTTGCCCATGCCTTCGTTGATGATCTTGATGGCCTGGGCTTCCTTGCCGGTGACATAGGAGTAGGACACATATCCGGCTTCGTATTCGGCCAAGCTGGCAATCTGGCCTTTGGCATACAGCTCATCGAATATCTTGGCGGCTTTGTCATATTGCTTGGCGTTCGCCAGTACCAACAGCTGTTTCACCTGGGCGCTGCTGTCGCCGGCCGCCGCACTGGCACTGGCGGTCTTAGCGACCTCCTCGGCGACGCGGTTGGCTTCCGCCTTCTGTCCGGTCTTGTTGTAGGAATCCATCAGCATGATGGCGATGTTCGGATCGGCGCCCTTGTCGAGGGTGTAGGCGGTCTTCAGGGTGACAATCGCCTCTGGATATTTAGCCAGACGGTAATTGGCGTTGCCTTTGTTCTTGAGCACCTGCAGATCATCGGAAATTCCGGTTTCCGTGGTGAAGCGGTTGAGATACTCCAGCGCTTCAGCGTATTTCTTATCGTTGATTTTCAACAGGCCGAGGTTGCGCATCAGATCATAATGTTTGTTGTTGCTCAGGCCGCCCTGCTTGACTGCGGCTTCGGCCAGTTGCGACATGGCGGCGTAATTAGTCGCATCGCCGGTGACTTGGGCGATGTACTTCTGGAAATAGGCCTCCGATTTTTCTTCATTGGACGCTTCAGGAGCGGCCAGAACCGCATCGGCGGCGGCCTTCAGTACGGCCGGATCC
>Ga0102815_10001812_pt1 | contig 13264 bp, 10 predicted proteins | sample ColrivemetaGS759_FD_79113 | JGI IMG/M metagenome (GOLD analysis project Ga0102815, IMG submission 79113) | Estuarine microbial communities from the Columbia River estuary - Ebb tide ETM metaG S.759 | ecosystem: Environmental > Aquatic > Marine > Intertidal zone > Estuary | place: USA: Columbia...
GTGCCCGACCGCGAGATGCTGCGCGAAATGCGCGTGCTGCTTCTCGAGGAAGGCCACTGTTTCCGCGATCAGGCCCTTTCGTTTTGCAATCTTCAGGGGCGGCAGCCACGCGAGCTTTTGGAAGGTAGCTCGCTCTCGACGCTCGTGCAGCTGGTCAGCGCGGGAATAGGTGTGACCCTGATCCCAGAAATGGCCGTTCCCGTAGAAACCCGATCAGCCGCCGTTGCCGTATCGCATTTCGCCGGTCCCGAGCCGCGGCGCACAGTCGGAATGGTTTGGCGACGCACGAGCCCACTCGCCAGCCAGCTCCAAAAACTGGCCTCGATCGTCCGGCAGATCGGCGAGGGGTAGCCTCGGCTTGCACTGAGGAAAGGCCAGGACCTTTCGAGATATCTCAAGCGGTGGCGAGGCTTGGTCGGGCAGGATCTTGATCGGCATTCTTGCCGAAGCCGATATCGAAAATGACAAAAACACGCTCAAGCGCCCGCAGACAACCGCTGCGCTTAGGATCCCCCTGATCGTCCCGCAGTCCGCTGTCGTTCTCGCGGCCATACTTTGCGCGGTCTATGCGATCCGGGACGCCGTAGCGGTGTTCGGCGAAACCCTACACAAAGCCGAAGCGGTTTGCCCAATGGAAGCTCTGTTTGGCATTTTGCTCTTGATGGCTCGGATGATCTTCGGGGTGCTTGTGGCGTGGTCTTTCGCGGGCGTCCTGATGCTCCTCGCCTGGGCCTACGACGTCAGCAGGTCGCCCCTCCTTCTGCAGGGATTTCGGTCGCTTGACTCGGTTATCCTGTTGGCCCTGCCACTTTTCGTTCTGGCGGGCCCTTCAAATCATCTTCTACGTCGCGTGTCCGCCCGCAAACAGAGCCTAGTTCGAATTCGTCTTGCAGTACGCGAAAGGCTCTCTGTTTGCCATCGCACTCGCTGCAACCAGACTTCTACTGGCCTCGGGCCCTGCCCCTGATAGGCTGGAGGTTAAAGTATCATTGCCCGGATGGAGGTCACAAACCCCGAATACGAGTCGTGTTTGAAAAGGTATCAGGCAGTCAGAGTCTACCGGCTTGCCAGCGGGTGAGACGCGAGTTCGTTGATCTGCTGCAGCCAGACCGCACCAACCTTTTGGCTGCCATATTGCGACAGGTGACCGCTATCGAAATACAGCGGCAACCCTGCGTCGAATGCATCGCAACGGCCATCGTTGCACAAGGCAGCAGCTGGTTCCAGGTACCAGACTTCGTCCCGGCTATTGGCGAAGTCAGACAGAAAGACGTTGATTTCGGGAATCTCATAATCGGTAAGAATGTTTTCACACGACACCCAGGGCACGCGCACCCGCTTAGCCAGGCATTCGCGATCAAACCCGCTCTGGCGCGGTGCGGTGCCTAACAGGACGATCTTGGACCCGGCTCCTATCAGCGTTTCCATGAACTGAAGCGCTTCTTGGCGGAATGTGTCGGACCGCTTGTCATAGGTGTCCCAAGACGCGCCCAGGATGACAACGTCGAAACCCGAAAGGCGCGGATGTGCAACCTGGTGCGAGGTACGACAGGGTTCGCGGCGAAGTTCCGATGTGTATTTACCAGGGTCGCCCTGAATTGGTGGGCATGAGGAATGCTCGAAATTCCGAAACCGGAACCCGTTCTGTTCCGCAATGTCGCGGATTGCCCATACATAATGGGCAGCGTGGGAATCCCCATAAAGAACAACTTTGGGCGATTCTCGGCCTGCCCCAAGGAGACAGGCTTCTTCTTCCAAAAGCTCGGGCGTCAGTGTCGATGCCTGACACACAAAGTCATAGCTGTAGGCAGCTTGGACCCGACGTTCCATCGCTGCGACACTGGTCTCGTTGATCCAGGGTGCGATGCCCTGCGTCGAGATCAACACCGAAGAACAGGCCAGCACGGCAAGGCCGGGCAAGACTAGAAACCGGGTTGCCGCTGCCCCAAATTTCAGTTGGCTGTGACGGGCCGGATTTTCCACCAGATGATAGGTCAGTGCGGATAACCCGATGATAACCAGCAAGGAGACAATCTGCTGGGGCAGTTCAAACGGCAGCCCAAGATACTTCTGATAGGCGACGATAGGCCAGTGCCACAGATACAGCGAGAAAGAGATCTTCCCGAACCAACGCAGCCGGGCGTCAGTCAGGATCGCGGACACGCCCGCCTGTTGTCGACCTGTAAATAGCAGCAGCCCGGCCCCCAATGTCACTGGAACGGCTGCGAGCCCCGGGTAGGCGTTTTCGGAGGTCAGAACTGTTGCGCAAGCCACCAGAAGCGCGGCGCCGATTCCGCCCAGCAAGATCGCTGCGGGCCTTGATAACAAGACACCCTTGTCCGCTATTGCGAACATCAACGCCCCGAATGCCAGCTGGAAGGCACGGGAGGGCAGCATGTAGTAGGCCCAGGAGGACTGCCCAGATTGCAACAGAGCGATGCTGACGGCCAGACTGACCAGGATTACAATTGCGAAGCCCCAAACTACGCGGCGCGGCGTTTTCGTGAAGAGCAGCAAAAGGAATGGCCAGACAAGGTAGAACTGCTCTTCGACACCCAAAGACCACATATGTAGCATCGGTTCAGTTGCGCTGTCCGTGGCAAAATAACTGGAGTCCAGAAAATAGGTGAAGTAGATATTGGCACCTGACAGTACAGTTGCCGCCGCTGATTGCGCCAGTGCTAGAAGATCTTCGGGGATCATGATCAGAGACCCGATCAGAAAGGTGATAAAGGTCACAGTCAGCGTTGCCGCATGATGCGTTTTATGCGGCGCTTGTAGAAATCAAACAGCGAAAAATCCCCGCCCGCGATCCGAGTAAGGATGATCCCGGACACGAGATATCCGGAGATGACAAAGAATACGTCAACACCGATGAACCCGCCTGGTATCCAATGCTCGTCGATATGAAAAAGGACGACAAGCATCACTGCGATTGCCCGAAGACCATCAATGTCTGGGCGGTAAGAAATCGAAGTTGTCATGAAAATAAACTGTCCATTAAAAGACCCGAGCAGTTCGCCTGAACATCATGCGCATTAGCATGGCTACAGGACTGCTGATCGTAATCATCGGTTTCGTTTTGTGCAAGAACAGATGGCGCGGCGATCCCGGCGTCGAACTCAAGCTGTATTTGGGAGCGCCGCCGCCCAGTTCGACCGAACGCTCGTCAGCAATTTTGTGAAAGCACAAAAGTGGATGTCGATGATCTTTGCGGGCCGGATATTCGCGGAGATCGCTCGGGCGGAGCATACATCCAGGCGGCGGGTACAGGTCGTTGTCGATCTCGCTATGCTTGCGCCCGATATTCTCGACGGGATCTCAAATGGCGAGCAACCGGTCGGTCTGACGTCAGACTACCTTATCAAGTCAGGTGTGCCTGCTGTGTGGTCAGACCAGGTCTGGGTGACAGACATCACCTACATCAAAACCAACGAGGGATGGCTGTATTTCTGTGTCGTCATCGACCTGTTCTCGCGTCGCGTGGTCGGCCGGTCCACCCAATCCCGTATGATCACTGATCTCGCTTTGCAAGCCTTGCTGATGGCCGTGTGGCGGCGAAAGCCCGACGAAAGGGTCACCGTGCATTCCGACCAGGGCTCACAGTTCACCAGCCGGGAGTGGCAGGCACTCCTGCGCCAGCACAACCTGGAACCCAGTATGAGCCGGCGTGGGAATTGTCACGACGACGCTGTGGCCGAGAGCTTCTTCCAACTGCTGAAACGGGAGCGGATCAGACAGAGGACGTATCCGACGCGCGACGATGCCAGACGGAATGTGTTCGACTATATCGAGATGTTCTACAATCCGAAGCGCAAGCGCACCAACAACGGCATGCTGTCGCCCGTTGAGTTCGAGACCAGACAGCAGAAACTGATCGAGGCAGGTGTTTAGGAAACTAGGGGCACCTCACCAGCCAACCCGGAGCGGTTCACTACAACACAAAGAGACCTCACAGTGCATCGGGCTACCGCCCACCAGCTCCTGAAACCATCATACCAATGGATCAGAGGCCAATCATGCACTAACAATCAACTTGGCCCAGTCAGATGAGGCTTCTCACGGAAATCACGAACCCATGCAGAGCAATTCGACCGCCACTCGGCTAGAGCGGTGGCGCGGATCAGTTTCAAGCTCTGCCGGCTGGAGAGACTGTATACCTAACCGAGGAGCCTCGAGACAGAAGGCGTGCCATTGGTCCGAGCTTGCCCCCGCGCGTGATGCTAATACGATGTCGCCCAAATTGGTCGGTCCATTCACTTTTTACCTGTCGACCGGTGACATCGCTTCGCCCGGTTTTCGACGAAAAGCATTCGCTGGGGGACAATGTTAGCAGTGTAGCAAATACCCCCGCGGAGCGTCCTGATTGGACGAAGCTCAGGGCATCTGAGGGGGTTGCGCTGCGCTCCTTGTCCGAAAACCAGCCCTGTATTTCTGGGTCTTGACTCCCAGAGACAACCCTACCAGGCGCTGTTTGGCCCTCCAAAAGTTGCCGAACAAGTAGATTGCCGCCTCCGCGCAAGGCTACATCAAAGCCATCGGGATGGGACACCGCATTGTGCCCCGGAGCAAGATGAAACCACTGACGCACGTCATGTTGGTGGTTTTCTGTATCTCCATATGCGTCAAGAACAACCAGCCATTGACCGGGCCGAAGAAGCAATAGCCGATCATGAACGATTGTGTTGTGCTGAACACAACGTGACTCTATGCAGTAAACACCGCTTGCTTCAAAGGCTCCCACTAGAGCGCTTCCAAAGGGTTTTGCCTCCCGGCGCTGCGAATTCAGGCCATCAAACTCAAGCGTATTGTGCGCGCGCGTCGACTCCATAAACATCCGCATCGGGTCGCTATACCAGAACCCCTCTTTCCATAATTTGCTTCCCGCCTCGGTCTTGCCGATGTAGCCGTATCGCCCTGCGTCAATTAGGATCGGCTGGCCGCGATCATGCCAAACAAAACTCAGGTCATCGCAATGCTTGTGAGTTCGAGAGTGGAACGCCGCTGTTTGAGCGAGATAGCTGTCCCGAAGGGTGTCAGTGGGGGCCCCTGCATCTGGAAGTCGAACTATCGCATAGCCGCTCTCAGAAAAAACCTTTAGCCCTTTCGGCCAGCCACTGCCTGCCGCGCCATTGCTTGCGACAGCTTGCATCAACGGCGTGCTCCACTTCTGGGAAGCGAGATCGCCAGAATATATCATGCTTCTACTATCGCTATCGCCAAAATTGGTGATCGTTCCTTCAGGCGTGACAAACCAAGCTAGTGCGCTTTCGATCTCCGAAACCAGACCCTGCTGATCCTGATCTTCAACCAAGCTAGAGCGCACGAGACCCAGCAGAGTTTCTGCTACCATACGGTGGTAATCAGGCGAATGCTCACGGTGAACGCCGTCCGGCCCAAATTGCTGGTGCAGCATCCGCTTGAGCCGTTTCGTTCCCTCAGCGTAAAGCGCAGCCATGGGGCCACTCACATCTGCGAAGCGTCGACCTAGCGCCAACTGGCCCGCAACTTGATAGTATCCGTGATTGCTGTGGAAGGCGATTTTCGCGTCATCCATCAATTCAGCACAATGATCCATAAGCGACGACCAAAGCACGGAGCGCGCCGGCTCATCGAGTATTTGCGCCTGGTCAGAGGCTTGGAAAAGATAGCCAAGCCTATATGCTCGGAGCCCGACCGCCATATCATACCATGCCATGGGAGAGCATTCTTCGGACCCGCGCGGGTGCTTTTCAGCCCAGTCCAGCCCGATACGCAGTGCCGGTCCAAGGTATTTTCCATCATGGGTCAGGCTGTAGGCTGACAAGAGCGCTTCAATCATATCCAACGAGTGGATATAAAAATTCCAACTGCGCAGCTCTTGGCCAGGAAATTCCCACGGAATTGGGGACCAAATGTCAATTCTCGGCGCCCCTCTTCGAGTCCAGCCATGTTGTAATATCTCGTCCGCCGTGCGAATGCCGCCTTGACCCACACCATTCGTGATCAGTTCGTAGTCATAGAAACTGGACGACTGGGCTCCTTTGTTTCGCATAGAACATATTACTCCCAAAAATCATGAGCGGCCGCCGCAATATTCTGGTTACGCGCCAGAGACACAATGGCTATCAGGCCACAGAGCCGGCGCCACCGCATCAGTTGAGACCGTCTCGAGTGTGCTGATAGAGCAGTTTCGCGGCCCAGTTCAAGGTTCTGACAGGAATGGAGGCTGCGTGCCGAAATGATTGAGGACCGAGGTTTGGAAGGCGGCGATTTCTAAAGACCTTGCATCTGCGGAAACGAAGCCTCGCTCACACTCGCCTTCGGAGGGGGAAGTGAGATTTCTCGGCGAGGCCCTTGTCTCGGCATCCTGTCTCTCTGCAACTTGGAGCACCCAGCTTTAACTCCAGCCGTCGCCTTGCCCCGCCTCAAAAGAAGACCCTTTGCACGGCCTCTTTCTATGTTCCTGGCCCCTCTGATCTCAGCCTTTCGACGCCGAGAACAAGCCGATCGTATCGACATGGAACTGTCCGGGAGTGCTCAGCTCCCGGAAAGGTTTGTGCGCCACCAAATAGATATGCACATCAGCGCTGTTCTGTGCCTCAGGCAGGGTTACCAAAGACACACCGTCGAGAGTTTTGGGCAGGATCTCGATGTTGGGCTCAACCGCTAGCACCGGTCCGGAATGCCGAGCGGCCAGCTGGCGGGTAATTTCCAAAGCCGGGCTTTCGCGCAGATCATCGATATCCTGCTTGAAGGCAAGGCCATAGCAGGCTACGCGCACGGTTTCGCGTGTCTTTCCAGGGTTTTGCGCCAAGCAGGCGGCAATAGTATTTTCGACTTTACTCAGCACCCAGCTCGGCTTTCCGTCATTGACGTTTCGGGCAGTTTTAATCATCAGCGCCTCGTCGGGGGCGGAGGCCACAATGAACCACGGATCAACGGCGATGCAATGCCCGCCTACGCCAGGACCGGGGGTTAGGATCGACACGCGGGGGTGGTGATTGGCGAGGCGGATCACCTCCCAAACATCCAATCCCAGTCGGTCGCAGATAAGCGACAGCTCGTTGGCAAAGGCTATATTAACATCGCGAAAGCTGTTCTCGGTGATCTTCGACATCTCGGCGCTGCGGGCATCAGTGGAAATACAAGTTCCCTGGACGAAGATCTTGTAGAGTGCAGTAGCCCGTTCGCTGCAGCGTGGGCTCATGCCACCGATAATGCGGTCGTTCTGTACCAATTCCTGCATAACCCTGCCGGGCAAGACCCGCTCTGGGCAATGTGCGATGCGGATGTCGCTGGCCTCGCCATGGGTCTGCGGAAAGGTCAGGTCCGGACGGGCCTCAGCCAACCAGGCCGCCATCTGTTCGGTTGCACCCACAGGCGAGGTGGATTCCAGAACAACCAGATTCCCGACTTCAAGCACAGGTGCGATGGCCCAGGCGGCCGCTTCAATATACCGGAGGTCGGGTTCATGATTGTCGCCTTTAAAGGGGGTAGGCACAGCAATCAGAAAGGCTTCGGCCGGCTCGGGCTTGGTCGATGCGCGCAGGTAGCCCTCGGAGACGGTGGCCCGCACCACGATGTCAAGATCGGGCTCGACGATGTGAATCTCGCCGCGATTGATCGTGTCCACCGCCGTTTGGTTCACGTCGACCCCCAACACCGAGACTTTGCGTGAGGCAAAGACCGCCGCCGTAGGTAGGCCAATATATCCAAGGCCGACGACCGAAATCTTCTGAAAAGCTGTTTTGTCCATCATCGTATCCAAACTCATCTTCCGGCGGACCGGTACTGCGATTTTGCGCGTGCCAGACTAGCGCTGCTGATGCCAGAGGCGGATCGCCTCGATGATGCGCCCTGTGGCCCTGCCGTCGCCATAGGGGTTGTGGGCAATACTCATCGCGTCATAGGCCCGCGCGTCATCAAGGAGCCGCGAGACCTCTGCGACTATCAGGTCACTGTCGGTACCCACCAGGCGCACAGTGCCCGCAACCACCGCTTCGGGGCGTTCGGTCGTGTCTCGCATGACCAGCACTGGCTTGCCGAGGCTGGGGGCCTCTTCCTGAACGCCGCCGCTGTCAGTCAAAATGATATCGGCGCGGGTCATCAGATAGACAAACGGCAAGTAGTCCTGCGGCGCAATCAGTTCAATATTGCTGTGCTTTGACAAGAGCCGCTCGACCGGCTCGCGTACATTGGGGTTCATGTGCACGGGATAGACCAGGTGCGTGTCGGGCCGCTCTGCCAGTCGAGCAAGCGCCGCGCAGATACGTTCAAAGCCATCACCAAAGCTTTCGCGGCGGTGACCGGTAATCAGGACAATCTTCTTGTCTTCGGGTAGTGGCAAGGCTTGCTGCATGGACGCAGCAAGTGTTTTGTCCTGCTCCAACCGCGCTGCTACCGTTTGCAGAGCGTCGATCACCGTATTGCCAGTGACAGTGATCTGGGCGTCGGGCACCGCCTCGGCCAGCAAATTGGCACGCGAGGTCGCGGTGGGGGCGAAATGTAGGGCGGCGATGGTGCCCGTGACCTTGCGGTTTATCTCTTCGGGCCAGGGCGAATAGATATTGCCGGTGCGCAGCCCAGCCTCGACATGACCTACGGCGGTCTGAGCATAGTAGGCCGAGAGCGACGCCGACAGGGTGGTTGTCGTGTCGCCATGAACCAGCACCAGATCGGGTCGAAAGTCCTCCAGCACAGGCTTGAGCCCGACCAACACCGCCGAGGTGATATCTTGCAGCCCCTGCCCTGGCTTCATCAGGTTCAGGTCGTAATTCGGCACAATTCCAAAAAGCGTCAACACCTGATCAAGCATCTCGCGGTGCTGGGCAGTAACACAGACCCGGGCTTCAATACCCTCGGCCTGCTGGAGGCCAATCACCACAGGCGCCATCTTGATCGCCTCTGGTCGGGTGCCGAATACACTTAGAACCTTGATCCGTTTGTTCGCCATTACTAATCCAAATCTGTGCGGAACAAGAACCCAGCCGCCTTCTCTGCGATCTTCTCCCAGCCCCGCTCTTCGAGGGCAAACCGCTTGCCCTCAGCGGCGATCCGGCGGCGAGTATTGGGGTCGTTTATAGCCCGGTGCAAAGTATCTTCCAGCGCTGCCAAATTACCCTTTTCAAAGACATAGCCGGTGACCCCATCGGTGACGATTTCGGTCAGCGCAGCCACACTGGACACGACAAGAGCGGTTCCAAATGCCATTGCCTCTAGCGGCTTGATCGGCGAGACAAGCTCGCTCACCTCAAAAGGTTTGCGGGGAATCGGAGCGATATCGACAATGCTGTAGTAGCTCGGGACTTCCTCAAAGGGGACGCGGCCGGTCATGATCAGCTTGTCGGAAATACCTGCGGCAGAAAAGGCGCGGGTGATGTGCTGGGTGATGGCAGCGGGGGCGTTGTTGAGGGCTTTTTCACTGCCGACGATCAGCAGTCGGAAATCAATGCCGCGCCCGTAGAGGCCGACGCAGGCGGTCGTCAGATCCTCTAGACCTTCATAGGGGGTGATCGAACCGATATAGCCGATGACCGGGCAGTTCTCGGGGATATTCAGCCGGGCGCGCACAGCTTGCGGGTCAGTTTGCTTTTCCAGCATGGTAGGGCGAAAGCCGTTTGGCGCCAGAAAAATACGCTCAGGCCCCACGCCACGGCGGATCAGTTCATTGCGCATTCCGGCGGTCAAAGTCAGTACTCGATCAGCCGCGCACGCGGCCATCGTCTCCATCGCCACGCGGGACTTGAAATCCGCCGTATCGCCAAAGGCTGGGTCCCGGGACTTGCCCGAGATTTCCCAGAAGCCGCGCACTTCGTAGACCGACGGCAGACCGAGGCGCCGCGCGGCGATAATCGCAGGCAAGGCACAGACATAGTTCGACGCAGCAATCACCGTCTGGACGCCTTCTGCGACAAAGGTCTTCTCCAATCCGTCGGCGGCCAGCCGGACATAGTCGAAAGGTAATTCTCTGCGGTCAACTGGTTCGAGAATGCGGCGGTAGGGTACGCCTTCGATCACTTCGGCCAGGGGAACATTGCTGGCATTGAGACCTCGCACGACGTTCAGCGGGAAACCGGGCCGAGTGATGACAACCAGATCCTGTCCGCTGCGCAGCATACCGTCAGCAAAACCCTGCGTGCGGGTGGTATAGCCGACCGTGACATAGGGAAGGCTGTTATGCGCGACATAACCGATTCGGCCACCGCGCTTGAAGACCGGCTCAACTTTGCGCTCCGGAAGCAGATCGCCCGCCAGCAGCCGTGCAACTGGTTCGCGATGCAATTTGCGTCGCTCGCCGCTCTTCAGCTCCCCGCATTTGCCGTCCAGCAAGTTGCGGCATAGCACCAGTGCGTGATCGAATTCGCCGCGCGCCTGGTGTAGATGAAACAAAATCAGGCTGGCCCGCGGTTCGGGCACATGATCCAGAATGATTGACGCAACATCCTTTAACTCGCCTCCCGTCTTTTTGCTCAGAACTTCGTTAAGAAAGGCTTCGAGCAGCGGTATAGTTTTCGAAAGATACGGACCGACATCCCTGTTATGGAACCGGCCCCGTTGCGGACCGAGCAAGTAATGTCCGATGACGGTTCTAGCCTCGGGATTGCCCCGTGCGGCTCGATTGTATCCCCGAGCCAAGCGGAGCCCAAATTGCAGGCGCAACCAGTGCAGCGGCTTTAGGAGGCGGCGAACGGGTGTGGCCCTCGCACGTGCCATTTCCAGCTCAAACCGATCTTTCGAGACGGCTATTGTCGCAACCGCAATAGCTTCCAGGAAAGTCCTATGCGGCGCAGGTCTGCTGCGCTGGTCAAGCTGGGCATTTTGCTCTCTTGGAACGGCATCCTGGTCCATCAGGCGTACATCGCGCTCAATCCGGTGACCAATGTGATCCAAATGCTGGCGCTCCTTCTGAATGGAGAAGCGCTCCTCTAACTCCTGAAGCGCGCTCTGTGGTATCGCCTGCGCGCCATCGCTCTTGAGCGTGCCCGCCATTGCCAACCGCCCGCCCACCAGATCGATCTGCGTGACCGTGACCAGCGGACTCATGATGCCGAACAGGGTATGAACGAAATACGTCTCTTCGTGCTCGTCAGGGTCCCGGACTCCGTAGGGGACGGTGACCAAAATGCGCCCAGCCGGCGCCAAGCAGGACACAGCGCGCGCGACAAAGGCGGCCGGGTCACCAAGATGTTCCAACACCTGCCCGATCACAACAGTGTCAAAGCGGCCCTTAAACGCGCTGATATCCGCTGTCAGAAAGTCGATCTGGGCAAAACGCACCGCCTGCTGCACCGTTTCGGGTTCCTCGCCAAGGCGGCGTTTGGCATCCACGACAGCGGCGTCCAAAATATCGACCCCGGTCACATCGGCGCCCCCTCGCCGAGCCAGCAGGATCGCCAGAATGCCCTGTGAACAGCCGATATCCAACACCGCTCCTGGACCGATCTGATGCAAGAACCAGTCGATTCGTTCACGCGTATCTTGAATCAGCTGCTGGCTTCCAACGGTCCCGAAATACGCATCCGCGACGACATCCATGTGGGCACTCCTATTCGGGCCGGCGGGGAGCCTTCACCTTAAATCAATCTTGGCGGCAGGGCACAGCCCGGATACGTCTGGGTCGAAGTGTTGCACGACAAGTCTGGGCATAAAACAGGCCCGCTGAAAACGAGTCCGGCGGTTCTCACATTAATGAGAGTGAGTCAACCAGAGGTAATGGTAGACAAATTCGAAACAGGGCGGTCTCGTGTGCGGACGGCTCCGTTTACGCAAGGGTTGTTTTGAGCGAAGGCTGATCGAAGCAGGTTGTGGTCATGTGTCCGGCCTTTGAACGCGGTGCGTTTGACCGCTGGCCTTGATGAAGTCCGCATGCCGGATCACAATCAGACTATCGAGCTTTGAAGCCCTGACCCCGCCTCGGGGTGTCCCGGCAGCGATACTGTCAGAAGAAGCGTTGGTGCCCGCCGCTCCCGGCCCACCTTAGATGGTTCAAGGCCGAAATCTCTTTAATTGCTCGACTATGGCCAAGTAGGTGATGACGACCAACGCTGAAATTCTCGCCGCAAACCCTATATGATCGATTTGCTCTGACAAGACCGGTGCGCCTATTTGCACGACAAAGATGAGAAGCCGACTCAGAGAGTCAAATGGCCGAAGGCATATTTTTCTTTACTTTTCAGCAGGTAAGACACACACGATTCTTTGTCAACGGCGCGTACATTTTCTAGACGGGCTGACAAAAAATCCGGCCGCCGTAACCCCTTCAACCTTCACGATCTTTCCGCTCGACTTCAGAGCCTTTCCACGCATCACTGTCTCCACGCCCGGGCGGTCCGGGCTCTCTCCGGTAGGGGCACGAAGGCCCGCACAGGAGTGAGAGATGACCCTCAATGGGACCGCAGACCGGGCTGGCCTCGAGGCCTTTTGGCGAGAGCTCTCCGGGCGTGAAATCCCAACTGGGGTGAGCCAAAGCCTGATCCGCCGGTTTCTCGCCACGGAAGTTCAAAACCGACAGCTCGGCGGGCCGCCAAGAGAAGCACGGGCGCAACTCGCGAAGCCTGACCATCACTTCGACCGGAGATCGAACTCCGCCATCGCAAAATACGCTGATGCCTTGCGAAGGATCTCGTTCGCCTGGCGCAGCTCGCGGTTCTCGCGTTCCAGCGCCTTCATGCGCTCGGCCATCTCGCTCGAGACGCCCGGACGTTTGCCGCTATCAACCTCGGCCTTCTTGACCCAATCGTTCAGAGTCTGCGGCGCACAACCGATCTTCGCCGAAATCGACATGACTGCCTGCCACCGCGATCCATGCTGACCCTCATTGTCGAGGACCAACCGCACAGCGCGTTCGCGCACCTCAGGGGAAAACTTGTTCGTTGTCTTGCTCATGATGCTCCATCCGACTCAGGAGTTGGAGCCTCCGGCAAACCCGGCGCGGTTCAGGTGGCCTGCTTGTTCCGTTCCCAGAAAGACCGAAAGGAATGCCTCTGGAGAAGTATCTTCAAGGGTGGCGTGAGGGCCAGCGACTCGATCAAAGGGCCTTGGGACTGTTTGTGATCCCGAAGCTGCAAGTGCGGTAGTTCAAAACGCTCCTTCTGTCGGAAAAAAAGAGGGAACAATTCTGGAAAACGTCAGAATAACTTTAATTATCAGTATCTTGCGAGAGTGTTTGGCTGGGGCGGTAGGATTCGAACCTACGGTGCGCGGTACCAAAAACCGGTGCCTTACCACTTGGCTACGCCCCAACACGGTGCCGCTAGATACGCGGAAGCCTGATCCTGTTCAA